>Ga0315905_10001067_pt1 | contig 29842 bp, 22 predicted proteins | sample LakEriMetagenome_5_FD_203522 | JGI IMG/M metagenome (GOLD analysis project Ga0315905, IMG submission 203522) | Freshwater fungal communities from buoy surface, Lake Erie, Ohio, United States - Buoy 4 MA121 | ecosystem: Environmental > Aquatic > Freshwater > Lake | place: USA: Lake Erie, Ohio...
CATTCGCTCGCGTTGGCCGCGGGGCTGGCGGGCCGCGCCGGCGAACTCGGGCCCGAACTCGCCCTCGCCCACAACCTGCTGCTGGCACCGCTCGTCCTGAGGTTCCCCAACGGCGAACTGCCCAACCCCGCGGACAGCGGCCGCATCGGGCGCGCCCCGGCCCCGGACTTGTTCGCGGAGGTCTACCGCGTTTTCCCTACTCCCCTGGGCTTGGAGGAGGCCGGCCGACTCCGCGATTGGAACACGCTGCTTGACCCGCCGGCCCGCCCCCCGGCGGCGGTGCCGCTGCCCGAGGTCACCAGCCGCAGCCTTGAATCGAGCCGGATGGCCGTCCTCCGCGGCGGGGGCTGGCAGGTGTTCTTCCATTATGGCCAGCTGACCCGCACGCACAGCCAGGCGGAGGCCCTGAACTATTCCGTGTACTGGGGCGAACGCGCGCTGTCGCGCGACCCGGGCACCGTCGGTTACGGGTCCCCGTTGCACCGCGGCTACTACGCGCGCGCGCTGAACCACAACGTCCCCCTCGTGGAAGGGGAGGGGCAGCAGGGGCACGCGCCGGGGGAGCTGGTGTCGTTCACGCCCGAGGCCGTGGCGGCGGTGCAGCCGGGCTACCGGCCCGGGGTCCGGGCGGCGCGGGCCCTCGCGCTGCGGGACGGGGCGCTGGTGGACACGGCGGACGTCACGAGCACGACGGGTCCGCGGCGGTTGGGGTTGGCGTTGCACTTCCAAGGGCGCGTGCGCCTGCCGGGGAGTTTTCGCGCGGCGGCGGACTGGACCGTGGGTCGGCCGGAGGAGTTTGGGTACTGGACGGACGTGACCGTCCGGGAATTCCGCGGCGAGGTGAGTTTCGAGGTGGATCTGGGCGGCGGGGCGAGGGTACCGGTCGTGATCGCGGTGCCAGGGAGTTTCCGCGTCTGGCAGGGTAGTTCGCCCGATGTGCCGCCGCGGCGGCGGGAGAGCCTCTACCTTGAGCTAACCGAGCTCGCGGCGTCCGCGACCTTCGTCACCACCTTCCGGCCGCCGGCGGGCGCGGCACGGTAGGTCCTCGTCACGGGGGCGTCAGGGTCGCGTCGTCGGGCGAGCCGAAGCGGCGATCTGGGCCGGCGCTCGTGATCTCCATCCGGTCGCCGCTGAGCTGGTGGAAGCGGTAGGCCGTGCCCCAGCGGTCCTGCAATTCGCCGTTCGCGTTCAGGGCGGGGTGACGGCGGGGAACGAGGGCGAGTTCCAGGCGGTTGGTACCGAGGAGGGCTGCGGTGATCTCGGCGTTCTCGCCCACCGGGTTGCCCTCGCGCGGGAAGTTCGTGCGCCAGGTGTCGAAGAGCTCCTGCAGCACGTTGAGGTCGGCGGCGACCGTGCCGTTGGGGGCGTTGAGGCGCGCGGCGATCGGGAAGGCGGCGGGATCGTAGGGCGCGTCCTCGGCGATGGCGATGCCAGCCGGGGCGGGGGTCGAGCGGTCCGCCGCGGTGCTGGGGGCGGATTTCCCGGCGGGCGTGGCCGCCGGGCGCGTCGCGTCGGTGCCGGTGGCCGATGACGCGGCTGGAACCGGTCCCGATCCCGGGGCGGGGGCGGCGGGGCGCGTGGCGGGCGGGCGGGTCCAGAACCACAGTCCCGCCGTGAGCAACACGAGCAGGACGGCGGTGAGCGGAGAGCGGAAGCGCACGCGGGCGGCCTTAGACGAAGCCGAGGTTCGGCTTGGCGAAGCGACCGAGGTTCGGGAACACGATCGGCAGGTCGGTGGCGCTGACCCCGAACCAGGATGCGAGCGTGGCGGAGTATTCGTCGACGCTGGTGGTCGGGATCCACATCCCGCGGGTGCCGGCGTCATCCGGGCCACGGATCGTGAGGTCGGCCATCCGCCCGTAGAGGTCGCCGCCCTTGACGGCGCCGCCGACGACGAAGTGATTGGAGCCCCAGCCGTGGTCGGAGCCGTCGCCGTTCGTGTTGTAGGTGCGCCCGAAGTCGGAGGCGGTGAACAGCGTGACCTGGTCCGCGCAGCCGAGCTCGTTGGTCGCGCGATGGAAGGCTGACACGCTGCGGCTGATATCGGCGAAGAGGTTGGCGTGGGCGCCGAGCTGGGCGTCGTGCAGGTCGAAGCCACCGATGCGCGCGAAGTAGATCTGCCGCTTGAGCCCGAGCTGCGGGGCGGAGGCGATCAGGCGGGCGATAGTACGCAGCTGCTGACCGAGGCCGGTGTTGGGGAAAGCGGTGGTGAAGGGAGCGTTGCCGGAGAGGACACCGCTGATCAGGGCGCTGTCGGCGATGGCGTTCTCGGTGACCCCGGAGAACGCGGCCTCGAAGAGGTTGGCGTTTTGACGGGCGAGCAGGTCGTTCTGGGCGGCCCGGCGGAGGTTGGCGGGAACGCTGGTACCGGAGGCGGCGGAGAGGGAGACGGCGCCGCCCGGGTTGACCGCGAACTGCACCACGCGCTTGCCGACCTGGAACGAGTTCTGCCCGTTCAGGCTGATCGACATCGAAATACTTGTGTTGCCGTTGAGGGCGTGGGTGAGGTCGGCCACACGGCCGCCCCAGCCGGTGGCGAAGGGCTTGTCGGCGATGCTGCTCTGCCACTCGACCTGCTGGTCGTTGTGCGAGAACAACTGCGGAGGCAGCGGGACCGATCGGGAGGAGTACTGGGCCTTGGTGGTGGGCACCACGAGCGTCCCGACGTTGCCTAGGAGGGCCATCTTGCCCTGGTCGAAGAGCGACTTGAGGCCGGTGGTGTTGGTCCCGGCCACGTCGGCGTTGAGCGAGGAGTGCAGGCCCCAGCCTCGGCCGTCGTTGGTGGCGGGCTTGATTTCGAGCAGTTGGGAGCGGGGCAGGGCGATCGCCCCGCGGCCGGCCGCAGACGCGTAGGCATCGTAGCCCGCCTGGTCGAACGGCACGATCATGTTGTTGGCGTCGTTGCCGCCTGCGAGGAAGAGGCACACCAGCGCCTTGAAATCCGAGGGTAGGTTGCCGGCGCGCGCGGGGGGCTGCGGACCGTTCCCGGGGCTCGCGACCGCGCCCATCATCCGGAGTTGGGCGAGGGTGGAAAGCATACCGGTCGCGGTGACCGCGGCGCAGCATTGGCCGAGGAACTGGCGGCGGACCGGGTCGAAGGCAGGATTCTTGGGATTCATGGCGGGGTTACTTCTGGACGGCGCCGTGGGGGGAGGTGAGGACGAGGTAGAGGGCCGAGCGCACGCGCTCGATGTCGTTGCCGGTCGCGGTGCCCGTGCCGGCGGGGAGGCCGTTGACGGCGGCCACCACCCGTTCGCGGGCGGCGGCGGGCATCATCCCGCCGGTGAGCAGCAGGTTTAGCCGGTCCACCAGCTGCGCCGGCGTGCGCGTCAGCGGGTACAGCGGGGCGAGGTTTAGGCCCACGGTCTGCTGCGCGAGGTCGGTGGTCGAGCGGTTGGTGTAGATGTAGTTGTAGTAGAAGTTCGGCTGCGTGAGCGCCGTGGTGTCGTTCAAGATCTGGTACTCTGGGGCGTAGAGGCCGGCCTCGGCGATCGCGCCCGGCAGCACGAAGTTCGGCTCAAAGAAGTTAAACACCGTGTCGGCGCGGAGGGCCGCTTGGCCGAGAGAACCCTCGGGGTTGAAGATCGGGAAGCGGCCGGAGTTCGAGTCACCGCCGAAGGCGCGCAGCAGACCGGTCGTCACCAGCAGCGGCTCCTTGAGCTTGCCGAAGGTAGCGGTGGCCGCGACGGCGGGCGAGCGGGCTTCGTAATCGAGCAAAATGGCCCGGACTACCGCGCCAAGGTCGCCGCGGACGCCGGCGCCGTTGTTGGCGAAGGCCTGCGCCACGCGGTAGACGTAGCCGGGACTCGGGTTGCTCGTGACGAGGCGCTGAATGAGCTGGCGGCTGATGAACGGTCCGGTGTTCGGGTGATTGACCAACGCGTCGAGAGTGTCCGCCAGGTCCTTCATTCCGCCTTGGCCCGCGGGAAGGGTGCGGCCGCCGACGATGGTCTTGGCGGTGTCGTCGTGGAACGCCGGCCAGAGCATCATCGGATCGATGTAGTTACCCGCGCTGCCGCGGAAGAGCCCTGCGTTGGCGGTGGCGTCGCGGGTGGCGTTGGCGTAGCCGAAGCCGGTGAAGACTTTCGCGGTCTGGACGATGGTCTCCTGCGTGTACGTCGGAATCGGCTGGCCGGAGGGGTCGAGGCGCAGGGTGCCGTCGGGGTTGAGCTCGTGCAGGCCGATGGTGAACAGCTGCATCACCTCGCGCGCGTAATTCTCATCCGGGAGCGAGGTCGGCAGGCCGGCCGCGTTGAAGGTGGCCTTCGCGCTGCGCAGCGAGCTGAGGTAGATGCCCATCATCGGGCTGAGGCTCACCTGCTCCAGCAGGTCGCGGAAGTTGCCGAAAGCGTGGTTGACGAGCAGGTCGTAATAATTGGCCGCGCCCTCCTGCCACGCGGCGATCGTCCCGTTGCGATCGGAGACGACCAAAATCTGGCTCAGGGCGAAGGCTACGCGCTGGCGCAGCTGGTCGGGGCCGGTGACGGAGTGTTTCCACCAAGCCGCCTGGCGGTGCGGGCCGCCCGGCCGCTGGTAGGCGAGGGTCACCGGGTCGCGGTTGCCGTTGCCGCCGATCGTCTGGTTGCGGTTGAAGTCGTTCATCGTCTCCTGGAAGTGCGAGGAGGCGGGCACGGCCACGATTTGGTCCATGATCCAGCGGAAATAGCCCTTCTGCCGGACCTCCGCGATGGACGGCTCGGTGGGACCGAAGGAAGCCTGCAGGAGGAAGCGCGCGGCGTCGGCGTCGGAGACCCGGGTTAGGTCGATCGCGGGGGCGGGGGCCGGCGGGTTGAAGACCGCGGAACCGCTGCTGCGCAAGAAGCCGCCCGCCAGCTCGCCGGCCGGGTTCAGGGCGGTGTCGATCGCCACCGTCACCCGGCCCGCCTTCAGGGCCGCGATCAAGTCGGCGGTGGCGTAGCGGCCCACGGGAGCGAAGGTCCAGACGGCGTTGTTCACCTGCCCGTTCGGCAGGCTCAGCACGTAGTCCCCGTTGATCGCGAGGTGGGCGACGACTTGGGGCGAGCTCAGGTTCGAGAAGGAGACGTTCACGAACGCCGTCTTCTCGTCCGGGGCCAGCTGCACGGTCGCGGAGCCGTAGGCGGTCGAGGCGTTGATGCCCGGCACGGTCCGGAGGGTGGAAATGTAGAGGGTGCCCGAGTTGGCGAAGAGCGTGATGCCGGCGGTCGCGTCCACCCCGATGCCGTAGGCGTTGCGCGGCTCGAGCGAGAGTTCGACCGTGCGCGAGAGCGTGTTGGCCGGATTCGGGCGGGGCTGCAGCGTGACCGTCGCGCTGGTGGCGCCGGCCGGAATCGTCACGCGGCCGGGGAGGGCCTCGAAATCCACGCCCGCGGCGGCGGAGCCGGTGATTCGGTACTCCACGGTGATCGCCTGGCTGACTGGCCCGACGCGCGAGAAGGTGAATACGGCCGGGCTGCCCGCGACGGCGTCGGTCGCGGCGACGGAGGCGCGGACGCTCACCGTGGAGAGGGTTTCGGGCGAGAGGTCATAGACCTCGACGAGGGCGGTGCCGGTGGCGTTGCCCACGCCGTTGGCCTGGATGGTGTAGTTGCCCGGGGCGAGGTCGAGGAGCAGGGCGGAATCGCGGCTCCCGGCGGCGAAGGGAAAAGCCCCCGCGGCGGTGAAGGCGGCCCGCAGCGTAGCGGCGCCGGCGGTTTCCCAGTTGTCGTTGGCGCCGCCCGGGATCTGCCGGCCGGCGCTGTCGAGCACCGCGATGGCCGGGTCGTTGAGGGTGCCGCCGACTCCGAGTGCGCCCAAGGCCGGGCCGGCGGCACGGATCAGGACCCGCCGGGCTCCGCCGCCGGCGGCGACCGACAGGCCGGAGAAAAAGGTCTGGTTCGCGCTGCCCACCAGGGCGCGGGTAGAGAGGTTGAGGAGGCGGGCCGAGCCACTGACATCGTAGACCTCGAGGATGGCCACGCCGGAGGTGTTGCCCACGCCGCTGACCTGAGCCGTGTACGAGCCCGGCGAGAGGGTGGCGACCAGCGCCGCATCAAGGCTGCCCGCGGTGAGGGGGAACGCGCCGACCCCCGTCATCACGCCCTGATCGGCCGTGCTCCAGTTGTCGTTGGTCAGCACCAGCACGCCATCGGAGTTGTAGACCTGCAGCAGGGGATTCGCGAGGACACCGGTGAGGTTGAAGGGGGCGGTGGCGAGGCGGGCGCCGACGGCGCGGATGAGGATCTGCTTTGGGGCGCCCTGCTGGATTACAAAGCCGGTGATCATCACGTTTGAGCCGGTGCCGACTTGGGCGCGCGTGGAGAGGTTGGCGAGGCGCTGGTCATATTGCGCGGCGCGGGCCGGGAGGGCGGCGGCGAGCGCAAGGGCCAAGACGGGGAGCAGGGCCAGTGCGGGGCGGAAAAACGTGCTCATAGGGGTCGGGCGGTCAAAACGGTAGCCCCGGCGACGGCGCCGGAGGCGAGGGGGTTACAATCCTTTAGTGCAATCGGGCCGCGTGTCCAGTCGCAGCGGGATGGGTGGGTAATTTCCCCCGGAGGCAAGTCAGCTGGGGGAGGGGCGGGGAAGGGGCGTCTTTCGCATCGACCGCCGTCGCAGCGCTCTGTTCTCCTGCCGCGGTGACTCCTGCCGCCTTGGAAAACGCCCGGCGTCTGCTCTGTGCCCTGCAGGACCACCTGCTCGCGACGCTGGTGGCGGCCCGGACGCGGGGCGGGCGCGACTTCGCCCGCGTCGCGGGGGTGACTGCCGCGGACACGATCTACCGGGTCGACCGGATCGGCGAGGCCGCAATCTTGGACTGGTTCGCCCGGCATTGGCCGCGGGCTTGGCCCGTGGAGATCGTGATGGAGGGACTGGCGGAGGGAACGACCACCTTTCCCGCCGGCACCCCTCCACGGAAAACGTTGGCACGCTGCATTTTGGACCCGATCGACGGCACTCGCTGCTTGATGTACGACAAGCGGCCCGCGTGGTCCTTGGCGGCGCTGGCCCCGCAACGGGGGGCGCGTACCCACCTCGGGGACATCGTGGTTGCCGCGATGACGGAACTGCCGACGTCCAAGCAGGCGCAGGTGGACCAGTTGAGCGCGGTGGCGGGCCGGGGTGTCCGGTCGGAGCGGATCGCGCTGGCGGATGGATCGCGCCGGCGGTGGCGGCCGCGTCCTTCGCGGGCGCGGGATTTCGCCCACGGCTTCGCGGCGCTGGCCCGCTTTTTTCCGGAGGGCAAGGGCCTACTCGCCGCCTTCGAGGAGGACCTCTGGCGGGAACTCGGCCTGCACGGGCGCGACGGGGGCCAGTTGGTCTTCGATGACCAGTACCTTTCGACGGGCGGGCAGCTTTACGAACTCCTCGCCGGCCACGACCGGATGCTGGGGGACCTGCGGCCGCTCGCGCACGCCCGCTGCGGCCTGCCCGCGAATTCCCTGGCCTGCCACCCCTACGATGTTTGCACCGCCCTGATTGCGCGCGAGGCGGGTTGCCTCGTCGAGGCGCCCGAGGGAGGGCCCCTGCGCTGTCCCTTGGACACGACCTTCCCGGTGGCGTGGATGGGTTATGCGAACCCTTTTTTGGCGCGGCGGGTCCGTCCGGTGCTCCGGCGTCTGCTGCGCCGCCACTTCTGAGGGGCGGGTTCGCTGCGCGGAATCCCTTTGCCCCGTCCCGCCGGTTCTGCGTCCGTAGGGGTGTTCGCCGCCCGTCTCACCCCTTTGCCCGTTTCCGCGATGAAGCTTCCCCTCAGCCTCCTTGCCCTCGCCTGTCCGCTGTCTCCGCTCGCCGCGGCCGACCGGCCCAATATCCTCTGGCTCACCAGCGAGGATCACGGACCCCAGATGGGCTGCTACGGGGATCCGCTGGCCCGGACGCCGCACGTCGACGCCCTCGCGGCGAAGGGGATGATCTTCAAGCGGGCGTGGTCGAATGCCCCGGTCTGCGCGCCGGCACGGACGGCCATCATCTCTGGCCTGTTCCCGCCCAGCCTTGGCGCGGAGCATATGCGGAGCGAGGTCGCGATGCCCGCGGGGGCGAAGATGCTGCCGCAGTACCTGCGCGAGGCCGGCTACTACTGCACCAACAACGCCAAGGAGGACTACAACCTGACCAAGCCGGGACAGGTTTGGGACGAGTCCTCCGCCCAGGCGCACTGGCGCAAGCGCCCGGCCGGAGCGCCGTTCTTTGCCGTTTTCAATGCCGGCCAGAGCCACGAAGGTCAGGTCTATCGTCGGCCGCATCAGGCCGTGCTGGATCCCGCGGCGGTGCGCGTCCCGGCCTATCACCCGGATACCCCGGAAGTGCGGCGCGACTGGGCGCAGTATTATGATAATGTCAGCACCGTCGACGCGGTGGCGGGCGGTCACCTCCGAGATCTCGCGGCGGCTGGGCTGGCCGACGACACCATCGTGTTCTACTACGGAGACCACGGTCCGGGCCTGCCGCGCAGCAAGCGCTGGCCGGGTGATTCGGGCTTGCGGGTGCCGCTGGTGGTTCACTTCCCGCCGAAGTGGCGGCACCTGGCGCCGAAGGAGTACGCGCCCGGCGCACAGTCCGACCGCCTGGTCAGCTTCGTCGATCTGGCGCCCACGGTGCTGAGCCTGGCGGGCATCGCACCACCGGCGGCGATGCAGGGGCGGGCCTTCGCGGGACCCCATCAGGTCGACGGGCCCGCGTACCTACACGGCTTCCGGGGCCGGATGGACGAGCGGTACGACCTGGTACGTTCCGTCACCGATGGGCGCTACGTCTACCTGCGCAACCACTGGCCGCACGTGTCGCAGGGCCAGCGGGTGCGTACCCAGTTCCAGATGCCGACGACGCAGGTCTGGCGCCGCCTTTTCGACGAAGGCCGGGCGAACGACGCGCAGTCGATCTTCTGGCGCGAGCCCAAGGCGCCCGAGGAACTCTACGATCTGCACTCCGATCCCGACGAGGTACGCAACCTCGCGGCGGCGCCGGAGCACCGTGTAGCGCTCGAGCGACTGCGGGGCGAGGCCCGGGCCCACGCGGTGCGCATCCGTGACCTCGGGTTCCTGCCCGAGGCGGAAATCCACGCCCGCGCCGGCCGGGCTGCGCCCCGCGATGCCCTCGCGACCGATGCCGCCTATCCGTTCGCCCGCGTGGTGGCGGCGGCGGAAACGGCGTCGGGCGGCGACCCCGGCGCCGTGCCGCAACTGCAGTCTTACCTCAAGGATGCGGACAGCGGTGTGCGGTACTGGGGAGTGATGGGGGCGCTGATGCGCGGCCCGGCGGCGACGCAATCGATGCGCGAGGGCCTCGTCGCCGCTCTGGAGGACCCCTCGGCGAGCGTACGTATCGCCGCGGCCCAGGCACTCGCCCGGCACGGCGCCGCCTCCGATCTTCCCCGCGCCCTCGACACGCTGCGGGCCTGCGCCGATCCGACCCGGACTAGCGCCTTCGCCGGCATCGCGGCGATGAACGTCATCGATGAACTCGGCGAGCGGGCGCGACCGCTGCTGGGCTTCGTGCGCGGGATGGAGGTGCGCGATCCCCAGACCCCGTCCCGCAACAACGACTATGTGCAGCGCCTCAAGGGCATCGTCCTCGAGCGTTTCGGCGAGGAGCCGGCGCCGACCGGCCGGAAGAAACGCAACTGAGGCCACCCGCTTCCCCCAGTCCCCAGGTGGGTCCTCGTCCCGCTGACTTCCCCAACCCCAGCTATGCTTCACCCTCACCTGTCTAGGTTCGTTGCCGCGATCGGGCTCGCCTTTACCCTCACCGCGCTTCCCGCCGCGGAGACCACGGCCCCGACGGGGGCGATTAACGGTCGCGTCCAGAACGTCGCGACTGGCCAGTACCTCAACAACGCCCGTGTCACCGTCAAGGGGACCTCGCTCTCCGATCTCACTGATGAGTCCGGCACCTACCGGATCGCCCAGGTCCCGGCGGGGACCGCGGTCCTGCAGGTGTTCTACACCGGTCTCGATCCGGAGGAGGTGACCGTGCGCATCACCGGCGGGGGCACCGTGGTGCAGGACGTCAATCTCACCAGCGCGGCCCTTTTCGGGAAATCCCAAGGGACCGTGAAGCTCGACGCCTTTGTCGTGTCCACCGGCCGCGACACCAACGCGGCCTCGATCGCGGTCAACGAGCAGCGCTTCGCCCCGAACTTGAAGAACGTGGTCAACACCGACGCCTTCGGGGACGTGACGGACGGCAACGTCGGCGAGTTTCTCAAGTTTCTGCCCGGGATCACCACCGACACGGATGTGAACGAGGGCGGTACGGTCACGACGATCTCCGTGCGCGGCTTCAGTTCCGGGATGACGCGCGTCTCGAGTGACGGCGCCCAGCTGGCCAACACCGGGAGTGCGCAGGGGAACATCCGGACCTTTTACTTCAGCCAGGTTTCCGCGAACAACGTCGCCCGGGTCGAGGTCACCAAGGCGCCGACTCCGGCCACCGCGGCGGACACCTTGGCGGGCTCGGTGAATATGGTAAGCAAGAGCGCGTTCGAACGGAAAACCGCGCAGTTTAACTATAGCCTGAGCCTCACCGGCAGCAGCCAGAACCTGAGCCTAGGGCGGGAGCCGTTCGTCAACGACGCGCGGGTCCGCAAGGTTCTGCCGGGCGTGATGTTCGACTACACGCTGCCGGTGAACCGGAATTTCGGCGTCGTCGTGACCGGCCAGAGCATCGACCGCCACACGGATCAGGCGCTCAACACGAAGACTTATGGCACCGGGGCCGCCGGCGCGTCCAACGCCAACCCTTACCTCCAGTCGATCCGCTTCCTCGAGGGCCCGCGGCTCGCCTACCGGCGTTCCCTGGCGGTGAAGGCCGACTGGCGCGTCGCCACCTACTCGATCCTGTCGGCCGGTTTCCAGACCAGCGCGTTCCTCAATGAGCGCTCGCCGATCGAGACCGTGATCAACGCCGGCACCAACGCGACCCCGGCGGTGGCGGGGGGCAAACCGCTGACCTTCGGCCCCGATTTCACCAGCGGCGCGACGGGCCGCGGGAGCATGACCCTGATGGGCGGGGCGGACTTTCAGCAGCCGGGGCGCACGCGGGCCGGGAATTTCCGCTACCGGTTCGACGACGGGAAGTGGCGCATCGAGGCCGGCCTCGATCACTCGATCTCGATCGGCGCCGTGCGGGACAGTAACGCCTCGCCCCCGCGTTTCCGCGCGATGGCCTACAGCTTCGCCGTGCCCATCCGCGTGCAGTTCAACGATCTGGGGGATGTCGCGCCGCGCACCATCCGGCTGTTCGACAACAATGAGCGCGAGGTGAGCATGTTCGAGCTGAGGAACTACCGCCTCGCGACGGCCCAGAGTACTTACCGCGACTTCACCGACACCCTTGGCAGCGGCAAACTGGATGTCCGCCGTCAGCTTCCTTTCGTCCCATTTCCGGCCGCGGTGCAGGCTGGGATGCTGACCCGCACCCAGGAGCGCGACATTCGTCGTTACAACCCGGTCTGGACCTACACCGGGCCGGCGGATACCTCGTTTATGGCCCACTCGGCGTACCGGACGCGGGCCGACCCGCGGTTCCGGGAGATGCAGTGGCCCTCGGTGGTTAAAGCTTGGGCCGCCTGGCAGGCGAATCCCGGCCTCTTCACCCAGACGCCCGCGCAGGTCGTCGCGACCGAGCAGTTCAAGATTATGAACTCGGAGTACGTGCGGGAGCGCGTGTCCGCCCAGTACGCGATGGTGGAGCTCAAGCCGCTCCCGCGTCTCTCGCTGTTGGGCGGGGTGCGCCGTGAGCGGACGTCGGTCGACGGCTTGGGGCCCATCTTCGATCCCACGGCGGTGTGGGTGCGCACCGCCGACGGCAACTTTGCCCGGGCGGCGGATGGGTCCCGCATCCGGCGGGCCGAGGCCGGGGCCGCCGGGTCGCTGCAGGAGCTCGCGCTCGTCCGCAAGGAGCGGGGCTTCCGCGCCAATCGGCTCTACGACGGCAACTACCCCAGCCTGCATCTCACCTATCACCAGAGTGCGAATCTGATCGCGCGCGCCTCCTACGCCGAGACCTACGGCCGCCCGGATTTCACGAATATTATCCCGAACACTTCGATCACGGAGCTCGACATCAACAACGATCCCGGCGCGCTCGACGGTCGGATTAGCGTGCGCAACCCGGGCCTGCAGCCGTGGTCCGCGCGGAACCTGGATCTCTCGCTGGAGTATTACACCGCCCAGGGAGGGCTTTTCAGCGTGGGCGCCTTCCGCAAGACCATCCAGGGCTTCTTCGTCTCCTCGACGATCATCGCCACGGAGCAGGACCTGCGCGAGTTCGACCTCGGTCCGCAATACCTCGGCTGGGAAATCAATAGCACGAGCAACGGGGGCGACGCCCGCGTGGATGGGGTCGAGTTCAACGCGCAGCACTCGCTGCAGGCCCTAGGCGACTGGGGCCGGCCGTTTCAGGCCTTCCTCAACGGCACCAAACTCAAACTTTACGGCAACCAGCGCGGCAACTTCGGCGGCTTCGTCCGGGGCACGCTGAGCTGGGGCGTCACCTACAATCACCGGCGGTTCAAGGTCGTCGCGCGGTGGAACCACCGCGGCCAGCGGCTCGATTCCGTGGTCGCGGCGCTCAACCCGAACGGGGGCAGCTACACGATCCCGCGAACGATTATGGACCTCAATGCCGAGTTCCGGGTCAGCCCGCGGCTGTCCGCCTTCGCGAACGCGCAGAACGTGTTCGCGGTATCGGACAAGGTGGAGCGGTTCGGCGACAACACCCCGCCCTACGCTCGCCGCACCTCGGACACCAACACGGGTGTGCTGCTCACCTGGGGGGTCAAGGGATCATTCTAGAGACCGGCCCACGGGGGCGTTCCCCTGAGGTGAAACCGGGCGCCGGCCGCCGGGCGGTGCACGGGTCCGGCGGGGCAGGGGGGCGCGCGTGACGCGGGCCCGCGCCGCTTTCCCGCTTGCCGCGGCTGGAGGCGGCGCCAACCCTCGTCGAAATCTACGCTCATGCCCAAGCGCCCAGACCTGAAATCCATCCTCATCATTGGTGCCGGCCCCATTGTTATCGGCCAAGCCTGCGAGTTTGACTATTCGGGCACGCAGGCGTGCAAGGCCCTGCGCGAGGAGGGCTACCGGGTGATCTTGGTGAATTCCAACCCGGCGACGATTATGACGGACCCGGAGTTCGCGGACGTCACCTACATTGAGCCGCTGACGGTGGAGTTCGTGGAGCGCATCATCATCGCGGAGCAGCCGGATGCGCTGCTGCCGACGCTGGGTGGCCAGACCGCGCTCAACCTGTCGATGGAGCTCCACAAGTCTGGCATCCTCGCGCGCCACGGCGTGGAGATGATTGGGGCCAAGCCGGACGCGATCGCCAAGGGTGAGGACCGCGAGCTGTTCAAGCAGGCGATGCTGCGCATCGGCCTCGACGTCGCGCGTTCCCGCACCGTGAAGTCGATGGAGGAGGCGCGTGCGGCGGCCGAGGCGCTGGCGATGTTCCCGCTGATCATCCGCCCCTCGTTTACGCTGGGCGGCTCCGGCGGTGGCATCGCGTACAACCGCGAGGAGTTCGAGCGCATCGTCGCCAACGGCCTCGACCTCTCCCCCGTGCACGAGGTGCTCGTCGAGGAATGCCTCCTGGGCTGGAAGGAGTACGAGATGGAGGTGATGCGCGACCACAAGGACCAGTGCGTCGTCATCTGCTCGATCGAGAACTTCGACCCGATGGGCGTCCACACTGGCGACTCGATCACCGTGGCGCCGGCGATGACCCTCACGGACAAGGAGTACCAGGTGATGCGCGACGCCTCCTTCGCCGTGATTCGCGAGATCGGCGTCGAGACCGGCGGTTCCAACATCCAGTTCTCCGTCGACCCCGCGACGGGACGGATGGTGGTGATCGAGATGAACCCACGGGTGAGCCGCAGCTCGGCGCTCGCGTCCAAGGCCACCGGCTTCCCCATCGCGAAGATCGCCGCCAAGCTAGCGGTGGGCTACAGCCTCGATGAGCTGCGCAATGACATCACGCGCCTCACGCCCGCCAGCTTCGAACCGACGATCGACTACGTCGTCACCAAGATTCCCCGCTTCACCTTCGAAAAGTTTCCGCTCGCTGACCCCACGCTGACGTCCGCGATGAAGTCCGTGGGCGAGGCGATGGCGATCGGCCGCACCTTCAAGGAGTCGATGCAGAAGTGCCTCCGCTCGCTCGAGATCGGAGCCCGGGGCTTCGGTGGCGGCGGGCGCTACGGCGGGGATGAGCCGGTGGACGAGACCACCCTCAATGCCCGCCTCGGCACGCCCAACGCCGAGCGCATCTTCTTCCTCCGCCACGCCTTCCGCGCCGGCTATACGGTCGAGCGCATCTTCGAACTGACGAAGATCGACCCGTGGTTCCTCCACCAGTTGCGCGAGATCTGGGAACTGGAGAACGAAATCGCTGCCTCCTCCCTCGCGGCCCTCGACGCTGCCGGGCTGCGCCGCGCCAAGTCCGCCGGCTTCTCCGATGTCCAGCTGGCCCACCTGCTCCGCACTGACCGCGAATCGGTCCTGCGCCGCCGCCGCGAGCTGGGCGTCACCACCACCTACCGGCTGGTCGACACCTGCGCCGCGGAATTCGAGGCCTTCACTCCGTACTACTACTCGAGCTACGGCGATGAGAACGAGGTGCTGCCGCCGACCGGCAAGCGGAAGATTATGATCCTCGGCGGCGGTCCGAACCGCATCGGCCAAGGCATCGAGTTCGACTACTGCTGCGTCCACGCGAGCTTCGCGCTGCGCGAGATCGGCTGCGAGAGCGTGATGGTGAATTCCAATCCGGAGACCGTCTCGACCGATTACGACACGAGCGACCGCCTCTATTTCGAGCCGCTCACGCTCGAGGACGTGCTCGAGATCTATCAGCAGGAGGGCTGCTCCGGGGCGATCGTGCAGTTCGGGGGCCAGACGCCCCTCAACTTGGCGACCGCGCTCAAGGCTGCCGGGGTTAACATCATCGGCACCTCGCCCGAGAGCATCGAGGCGGCGGAGGACCGGAAGCTGTTCGCCGCGATCCTGCGCGACGTCGGCCTACGCCAGCCCGCCAACCGCATCGCGCTCACGGAGGCCGAGGCCCTCTCCGGCGCGGCAGAGATCGGCTATCCCGTGCTGCTGCGCCCGTCTTTCGTGTTGGGCGGGCGCGGGATGTTCATCCTCTTCAGCGAGGAGGAACTCAAGGGCGTGGTGCGCCAAGTCTTCGACGTGATGCCCGGCAAGCCGGTGCTGATCGATAAGTTCCTCGAAGACGCGATCGAGCTCGATGTGGACTGCATCAGCGACGGCGATACGTCCGTGATCGGCGGGATGCTCGAGCACATCGAGTACGCCGGGGTGCACTCCGGCGACGCCGCGATGGTGATGCCGCCCCACACCTTGGGTGCGCCGATGCTCGACACCGTTCGGGCGGCGACCCACGCCCTCGCCCGGGCCCTCCGCGTGGTGGGCCTGATGAACGTCCAGTTCGCGATCAAGGACGACCAACTGTACGTGCTCGAGGTCAACCCGCGCGCCTCCCGCACCGTGCCTTTCGTGGCCAAGGCCATCGGCGTGCCGCTGGCCAAGCTGGCCGCGAAGGTGATGGCGGGCGCCAAATTGCGCGACCTCGGCTTCACCCGCGAGCTCACCCCGCGCCACTGGTGCGTGAAGGAGGCCGTGTTCCCGTTCGTGCGGTTCCCCGGCGCCACCATCGCCCTCGGTCCGGAGATGCGCTCCACCGGCGAGGTGATGGGCCTCGACGACGACCTCGGCGTCGCCTTCGCCAAGGCCCAGGCCGCTGCCAAGCCCGGGCTCCCCACCTCCGGGAACATCTTCCTCTCGGTGAAGGATGCCGACAAGCCCCGCGCCGTCGGGCTGGCGCGCGAGCTGGCCGCCCTCGGGTTCACCATCCACTCCACCGGCGGCACCGCTAAGGCGCTCGCCGATGCCGGGATCGCGGTCCGCAAGATCGCCAAACTCCAGGAAGGCCGGCCCACCGCCATTGATCTGATTAAGAACGGGCAGATCCAGCTCGTGATCAACACGCCCGCCGGGATGATCCCGCGCCGCGACGAAAACGCGATCCGCGCGGCCGCCCTCGCCCGCAACGTGTGCATTATGACTACGTTGACCGGGGCCGCCGCTGCGGTGCAGGGCATCCGCGCGCTCCGCGAGAAGCACGTCGGGGTCCGCCCGATCCAGAGCTACCGCGGTAACGTCGTCCCCGTCTGAGCCAGCGGATGGCCCTCCCAACCCTCATCGCCCTGCTCCACGGGCCGGACCAGCCCGGCCTAGTGGCCCGGGTCGCCGGGTGGATCTTCACCCGCGGGGGGAACATCCTGCACGCTGACCAGCACCGTGACCAAGAGGCGGGGGTGTTTTTTCAGCGGGTCGAGTGGGTGCCCGCGGCCGGTCCCGACACTGACGCCGCGGCCGAGTTCACCGCCTTCGCCGCCTCCCTCGGGATGCAGGCCCGCCTCGTCTCCACCGCCCGGCGCCAACGGGTCGTGCTGTTCGTCTCGAAGGCCGACCACTGCTTCCACGACCTGATCCTACGCTGGCGGGCCGGCGACCTGCCCGGCGACCTCGTGGCCGTGGTGGGCAACCACCCGGACCTCGCCGCCGCCGCCGCCGGCTACGGGTTACCCTTCTACCACGTGCCCGTCACGCCCGAAGGCAAGGCCGCGGCCGAGGCCCGCCAGCTCGAGCGGTTGCACGCGGCCGGCGCCGATCTGGTCGTGCTTGCCCGGTATATGCAGGTCCTGTCGGCGGATTTCCTCGGGCGCTGCGGGGCGCCGGTGATTAACATCCACCACTCGTTTCTGCCCGCCTTTGCCGGCGGCCGCCCCTACCACCAGGCCCACACGCGCGGGGTGAAGCTGATCGGCGCCACCGCCCACTACGCCACCCGCGACCTCGACGAGGGCCCCATCATCCACCAAGACGTCGCCCGCGTGACGCATCGCCACGACGTGGATGACCTCGTTCGCCGCGGCCGGGATCTTGAGCGGCTGGTGCTGGCCCAAGCCGTGCGCTGGCACCTTGAGGGCCGCGTCCTCGCCTACGGCAACAAGACCGTGGTCTTCGATTAGCCCCGCCTTTTCCGGCATTTACACCGCCGCCGGCCTTTGCCTAGCTCGGCCGTTCAGACTGTTCCCTCGCGCCCTATGACCACGCCCGCCTCCCCCGCCCCGAACCCGCCTGCCGGTGACGATCGCAACTTGGTTGCCGCGGCCACGTCGCCTGCGGTGACTTTTGAGGATCGCGTCCGCACCTTCTGGACCGGCAATCGTAACGTGATTACCGGACTGTGTGTTGGGGTCGCCCTCGCGATCGTAGCCAAGGGCGGCTGGGACTACCTGCAGGGGCAGCAGGAGACGGGTGTCGTCGAGGCCTACGCAGCCGCGGACTCCTCCGACAAGCTGAAGGCGTTTGTCGCTGCCCACGCGAGTCACTCCCTCGCCGGCGTTGCCCAGCTGCGCCTAGCGGACGAGGCTTATCAGGCCGGCAAGGCCGCCGAGGCCGCTGGGCTCTACCAGCAGGCCGCCGCTACCCTGAAGGGCGATCCCTTGGGCGCCCGCGCCCGGATGGGCCGCGCCGTGGCCCAACTGGCCGCCGGCCAGGCCACGGAGGCCACCCCCGCGCTCAAGGCGCTCGCGGACGACTCCTCCCAACTCAAGGCCGTGCGCGCCGAGGCCGCCTTCCATCTCGCCAGTCTAGCCGTCGAGGCCAAGGACGCCAACGAGGCCCAGCGGCTCGTCGACCAGCTGATGCAGATCGACGTTTCCAGCCCGTGGACCCAGCAGGCGATGATGCTCCGCGCGTCGTTGCCGGCGACCCCCGCCCCGGCTGCCGCCCCCGCTGCCCCGGCCCCGTCGGGTGCTGCCCCCGCGGTGGAAGTGAAGCTGCCGGGGAAGTGACCGCCTCCGCTGGCTGATGCGGCCCCGCATCCTCTTCTTCGGCTACAGCGAGGTCGGGCACGATTGCCTCTCGCTGCTCCTAGAGCGGGGCGAGCACGTAGTCGCGCTGGTCACCCACGAGGACCAGCCTGGCGAGAAAATCTGGTTCCGCACCCCGGCGCTCGCCGCCCGGGAGCGGGGCGTGCCCGTTTTCGCTCCGGCGAATGTCAACACCCCGGAGTGGCGCACCCGCCTCGCCGAACTCCAACCGGACCTGATCCTCTCGGTCTACTACCGCCAGATGATCGGCACGCGGATTCTCGGTCTCGCGCGGCTGGGGGCTTGGAACATCCACGGTTCCCTGCTGCCGCGCTACCGCGGCCGTGCCCCGATCAACTGGGCCGTCCTCCACGGTGAGCCCCACATCGGGATGACGCTCCACCGGATGATCAACCGCGCCGACGCCGGCGCGATGGTGGACCAAGAGGGCGTCGACCTCGGCCCCCGCGACACCGCGGAGCAGGCCTTCCGCAAGGTCCTGCCCTGCGCGCGTCGGATCCTCGCCCGGCAGATCGACGCGCTGCTCGCCGGGACGGCGCCCGAGACTCCGCAGGACGAGGCACTGGCCACCACCTTCAGCGGCCGCCGCCCCGAGGACGGCCGCATCGACTGGCGCCAACCTTCCGGCGTGATCTTCAACCTCATCCGCGCGGTCACCGACCCCTACCCGGGCGCGTTCACGGACGCGGGGCCTGCCCGGTTGATGGTGTGGTGGGCCGAGCCCGCCCCGCGGCCTCCCGGGACCGCCTCCGCCGCACCCGGCACGGTGCTCACCGCCGAACCGCTGCTCGTGGCCACCGGGGACGGCGCCCTGCTCCTGACCCGCACCGAGTGGCGTGGCGACCCGGCCCCCACTCTCGCCGCCGGCCGACAGCTCTGAATTGCGCGGGTGCCGGCCCCGCGTTTCTCTTCCGCGTCACCCGACGCCCCCTTATGCCCCTCAAGGTCCTCATTCTCGGCGCCAACGGTTTCATCGGTAGCTCACTCACCCGCGCCATCCTCGAACGCAAGGACTGGGAGGTGTACGGGATGGACGTTGGCTCCCACAAGCTGGAGGACAGCCTCGGCCACCCCCGTTTCCGGTTTGTCGAGGGCGATATCACCATCAACCGCGAGTGGATCGAGTACCACGTCAAGAAGTGCGACGCCGTCATCCCGCTCGTGGCGATCGCGAACCCGGTCCAGTACGTGAAGGACCCGCTGCGGGTGTTCGAGCTGGATTTCGAGGCCAACCTCGCGGTCGTGCGCCAGTGCGTGAAGTACCGACGCCGGATCATCTTCCCATCTACCTCCGAGGTCTACGGGATGTCGCCGGACCGCGAGCTCGACGAGTCTTCGAGCCCCTTGGTTTACGGCCCGATCGAGCGCCAGCGCTGGATCTACGCCTGCTCCAAGCAGCTGCTTGACCGGGTGATCTACGCCTACGGCGTGCGCGACGGCGTGGACTACACGCTTTTCCGGCCGTTCAACTGGATCGGGCCGAAGCTCGACGACGTGCTCGAGCCGAAGGAGGGCAGCTCACGGCTCTTCACCCAGTTCATCTCCAATGTTCTTTTCGGGAAGCCGCTGCAACTGGTGGACGGCGGGCGGCAGACGCGCTCCTTCACCTACATCGACGATGGGATCGATGCGCTGCTGCGGATCATCGAGAACCGGGGCGGCAAGGCGTCGCGGCGAATCTTCAACCTCGGCAACCCGCGCAACGAGGTGAGCGTCGCGCGCCTCGCGCGGCTGATCATCGCGGCGTGCCGCGAGTACCCGGCCATCCGCGAGCGAGCCGATTCCGCGCGGACCGTGGTGGTGCGCTCCGAGACGTACTTCGGCCCCTATTACCAAGATATCCAGAAGCGGGTGCCCGCGATTACCGCCGCCCGGCGCCAGCTCGGCTGGAACCCGCGCGTCGACCTCCCCACCGCGATCCGGCGCACGCTCGACTATCATCTCGCGCACCAGGATTACCGCCTGGAGTGAGGCTCCGCCCGCCGTGCGCCTTGCCCTCAAGGTAGACGTCGACACCGACCGCGGCACCCGGGAAGGGGTGCCCCGGCTGGTCGCGGAGCTGCGCGCGAGGGGCATCCCGGCGTGCTTCCTGTTCTCGCTCGGGCCCGACCAGACCGGCCGCGCCGTCACGCGCGTGCTGCGCCCCGGTTTCCTCGCCAAGGTTTCCCGCTCGAGCGTGGTCGGGATCTACGGCTGGCGGACGCTGCTCAACGGCACGCTCCTGCCCGCGCCGCACATCGGGCGGCGCAACGCGACCGTGATGCGGGCGGTGCGCGACGCCGGGTTCGAGGTCGGGATCCACTGCCACAACCACTACCGCTGGCAGGACCACCTCGCGCGGATGTCGGCGGCGGAGGTGGCCGCCGAGTTCGGCGCGGCGCGGGACGAGTTCCGGCGGATCTTCGGGACCGAGGCGCGCGCGGCCGGGGCCGCGGGCTGGCAGAGCAACGCCCACAGCCGCGCGGCCTACGATGCCGCTGGCCTGCTGTACGCGAGCGACTCCCGCGGCGCCGGGCCCCATTTCCCGCGCGTCGGCGGCCGGGTGTTCCACACGCTCGAGCTCCCCACCACGCTGCCGACCTTCGACGAGCTGATGGGCCGGCCGGAATTCCCCGACGCGGCCATCCCCGGCCAGTGCTGCGTGCTGCTGCGGGAGGACCGCCTGAACGTCTTCACCTTGCACGCGGAAATCGAGGGGATGGGTCGACCGGACCTTTTCCGCGCCTTCCTCGACGGTTGCCGCGCGCGCGGGGTGGAGTTTGTTCGCCTCGACGAGGCCGCCCGTGACCTGCTCGCTGCCCCGGAGCGGATCCCCGTGTGCGACCAGATCGCCGCGCCGATCGACGGCCGCAGCGGGCGCGTCGCCACGCAGGGTCCGGTGGTGGCGCCTGCGGCGGGTTGACCTCCGCGGACCGTCGCGGCCATCCTCGGAGCACGCGCGGAGCTTATGCGCCGCCCCCGCCTCCGCCGAGCGTGCCCGCGGTGGAGACGGACCTCCGCGGCGCGGCAATGATCAGCCATCAACTGGAGCAGCACCGGGCCCCGGAGAGCTGCGCCGGCTGCCACACGCGGATCGATCCCGCGGGCTTCGCGCTGGAGTCGTTCGCTGTCCTCGGAGGCGCGCGCGACCGGTACGGTGCGCTGGTCGCGCCCGGCACCGCCCCGCAGGCGGGACTTGGCTGCGGCGGGCGCTCGCTGCTCCATTCGTTGGTCCAGAGCCGCCTGTTCCGCCACCAGTAGCCCGGGTGACTGCGCGCTGGCCTCCGTGCAGCCCCGGTGTTTGCTTGCCGGGATGAGCACCGCCGAGGCCCTCGCCGAACTCACCCGTCTCGTCCAGCGCGCCCACACCCTAGGCACCGTCGGGGGCCTGCTCGGCTGGGATGAGCAGGTCAACCTGCCCCCGGGCGCGGCGGAGCAGCGGGCGGCCCAACAGGCGGTGATGGCGGAGGTGATCCACGCGGCCACGGCCGACTCGCGGGTGGGCGAGTTGCTGACGCGGCTGGAGGCCCCGGGCGCGGGCCTCGATGTCGACGGGGCAGCGATCGTCCGCCAAGCACGCCGCGACCACGACCAAGCGACGCGCCTGCCGGCGGACTTCGTGCGGGCGAAGGCGGAGCAGGAGAGCCGCGCCTTCCACGCGTGGGCGAAGGCCCGGGAGGCGCGCGACTTCGCCGGCTTCGCGCCGGTGCTCGCCCGGAACGTCGACTTCGCGCGCCGCGAGGCCGCCTTCCTCAACCCGGCGGCGCCGGCCTACGACGTGCTGCTCGATAAATACGATCCCGGGCTCACCGCCGGCGCCGTCGAGCGGCTTTTCGCGGAGCTCCGCCGCGATCTTGTCCCGCTGATGCGGGCAATCGTCGCTTCGCCGCGCGCCGCGCGCGCGCGGGAGCTCGCCGCCGGGCTCCGTGGATTTCCCGTGGAGGCGCAGGGCCGGTTCCTGCGCGAGGTCACCTCGCGGCTCGGTTTCGATTACGGCCGCGGCCGGCTCGATGTGTCGCTGCACCCCTTCTGCTCGGGCACCGGGGACGATGTGCGCCTCACGACGCGTTACCGCGAGGATCAGCCCCTTTCCGCACTGCTCGGCTCCGTGCACGAGGCGGGCCACGGGATGTATGAGCAGGGTCTTCCGGCCGCGCAGCTCGGCACCGCGCTGGGCCTGAATGCAGGGATGGCGGTCCACGAGTCGCAGAGCCGCCTGTGGGAGAACCAGGTGGCCCGCGGTCCCGGCTTCTGGCGCCACTTTGGCCCGCGCTGGCGGGAGCTTTTCCCGGCGCAGACGGCGGGGCTCTCCGCCGACGACCTCGCGCTGGTGGTCGCCCCCGTGGCCCCGACCCTGATCCGGGTCGAGGCGGATGAGGTCACCTACAACCTGCACATCGTTCTGCGCTTCGAACTTGAGCGACGCCTGTTTGCCGGTGACCTCGACGTTGAGGATCTGCCGGAGGCGTGGCGCGCGTTATCGGTGGAATTACTCGGGCTCGCGCCGGCCCACGCGGGGGAGGGGGTGCTGCAGGACGTGCATTGGGGTGCCGGGCTGTTCGGGTACTTCCCGAGTTACTGCCTGGGTAATATGATCGCGGCGCAGCTCTGGGCCCGGGTGCGTGCGCTCCGGCCGGGGATCGAGGAGGAGTTCGCCTGCGGCGACTTCAGCTGGCTGCTGGCCTGGCTTCGCGAGCACATCCACGCCGCCGGCCGGCGCCACTCTGCCCTCGAACTGGTGCGCGCCGTCACGGGGGAGGAGCTCTCGCCGCAGCACCTCGTGGCCTATCTCCGCGCGCGTTACGGGGCCTTATATCTAGGGGGCGCGTCGTGCTGATCGATTCCCACACGCACCTCGAGTCCTTCGCGCGCCGCGGTGAGTTGGCGCCGGTCCTGGCGCGCGCGCGCGCGGCGGGGGTGAACCAAGTCGTGACCGTCGGCACCTCCACGGACGACTGGGAACTTTACGCCGAGCTCGAAGCGGCGGCACCCGATGGTTCCGTGCGCCACACCGCCGGCCTGCACCCGTGCTCGGTTGACGAGCGCTGGTCCGACCAAGTGGGAAAACTCGAGGAGCGGTGGCGGACCGGTCCGACCCCGGTGGCGCTGGGGGAGTGTGGTCTGGACCGCTTCCACCTGCCGCGCGAGGCGGAGGAGTCGGCCCGGGTGTTCACGTGGCAGGAGGCCGCCTTCGCCGCGCAGTTGGCGATCGCGCGCCGGCTCGGGTGCCCGGTCGTGGTGCACTCGCGGGGGGCGTTCCGCGAGTGCGTCGCGCAGATCGATGCCAGCGGGGTCGATTGGGCGCGGGTGGTGTTTCACTGCTTCACCGAGGGCGCCGCGGAGATGGCGGAACTGACGCGGCGGGGCGGGCGCGGCTCGTTTACCGGCATCCTCACCTATAAGAGCGCGGCCGACGTGCGGGCCGCGGCGCGGGCGCAGGGCCTCGCGGGGCTGATGCTCGAGACCGACGCGCCCTACCTGACCCCGGTGCCGCTGCGCGGCCAGCCGAACGAGCCAGCGTTCCTGCACCACACTGCGGCGTACGCGGCGGCGGAGGTCTTTGGGGTCAGCCTCGAGGAGCTCGCTGCGGTGACTTCCGCGAACGTCCGCCGCTGGCTGGCCCTGTGACCGGCCCCGTGGCCGACGCGCGTACGCGTTGCGCCCGGCGCCGGAGCGCGGCCCGCTCCGCCCGCGCGGCGTTCGAGAGCGGGAAGGCGTCGTGCTGGGGCAGGCCGCAGAGGTAACACATTGTCGGGAGCACCACTCCAAGCGGGCACCGAGGCAAAGGCACGACTGGAATGCGGGCGCGGGGTTTCGATTCGCTTTGCGGTCTGGGCGCGGGTGCCTTCAGTCGACCCGATGCTTGCAGTGCGGCAGCTCAGCAAATCGTTTTCGGGTCCCGACGGGGCGCGGGTCCCGGTCGTCTCGGTGGCGGAATTCGACTTGGCCGCGGGGGAGCAACTGGCGCTCCGGGGCGAGAGCGGCTCGGGCAAGACCACGTTCCTGCACCTGATCGCGGGCATCCTCGCGGCGGACGCTGGTGAGGTGCGCATCGACGGCGTCGGGATGACTGCGCTGGGCGAGCCGGCGCGCGACCGGCTGCGCGCCGAGAAGCTCGGTTACATCTTCCAGACCTTCAATCTCCTCCAGGGCTTCACCGTCCTCGAAAACGTGCTGCTGGGGATGTCCTTCGGCCCCCGCGGCGCGGACCGGGCGGACGCGCGCGCCGTGCTCGAGCGGGTGGGCCTCGGCCACCGGTTGGGACATTTCCCGCGGCAACTCTCCACCGGGCAGCAGCAGCGCGTCGCGGTGGCGCGGGCGCTTGCGAACCGCCCCCGGCTGGTGCTCGCCGACGAGCCCACCGGGAACCTCGACGCCCGTCACGCCGGCGAGGCCCTTGCGCTGATCCGCGAGGTCTGCCGGGAGCAGGGTGCGGCGCTGCTGCTGGTCAGCCACGACGAGGGGGTCCTCGGTCAGTTCCAGCTGCGCCGGGATTTTGCGGAGCTCAACCAGGTGCTGCGGGAGGCCCGGCGATGACGCTGCCCCTCATCGTCTACCGGTCGCTTCGCCAGCACGCGCTCTCGACGCTGATCACCGCCGGCGGTATCGCCCTCGCGGCGGGGCTGCTGATGACCGTCTGGCGGGTCAAGGTCGAGTCCCAGGCCGCGTTCACGCAGACGTCGGCCGGCTTCGACGCCGTCCTCGGCGCCCGCGGCTCCAAGCTGCAGTTGGTGCTGAACGCCATCTTCCACCTAGAGGCCTCGCCGGGGAACGTGGCGGCGGCCGATGCTGAGGCGATCCGGCGGCACCCGCTGGTGAAGGCGGCGATCCCCATCGCGGTGGGCGACAACCTGCGCGGCTTCCGCCTCGTGGGCACGGTGCCCGATCTGTTCACCGGCGTGGAGTACGCGCCGGGGCGCAAGTATGCGATCGAGGCTGGCGGCCGGCTGTTCGCGGCGGACCAGCGCGAGGCGGTGGCGGGCAGCTTCGCGGCGCAGCGCCTGGGGTTGCGGGTAGGCTCGGTCTTCCGCCCCTTCCACGGCCTCAACTTCGACCCCAAGGCCGAGCACGCGGAGGAGTTCACCGTCACCGGCATCCTCGCGCCCACCAACACCCCCGCGGACCGCGTGATCTGGCTGCCCCTGCGCGGCATCCAGACGATGGCGGGCCACGACCCGAAGGCGGCGACCGACGTGAGCGCCGTGCTCCTCCAGCTGCGGACCCCGACCGCCGGCTTTATGCTGGATATGCTCTACAACAAGCAGGGCAACCGGCTGACCTTCGCCTTCCCCGTCGGCGCGATTATGGCGGAGCTTTTCGGCAAGATCTCTTGGTTCGACCGCGTGCTGGAGCTCGTGGCTTACCTCGTGGCGCTCGTGGCGGCGGGGTCGGTGCTGGCCAGCATCTACAACTCGATGAGCGCGCGGCAGCGGGACCTCGCAATTTTGCGGGCGCTCGGGGCGCGCCGCCGGACGGTGTTCGGCGCGGTGTTGGCGGAAGCCACGGTGATCGGCGGCCTGGGTGCGCTGGCTGGCCTGGCCGCGCACTTCGCGCTCTACGCGGGCGTCGCGGGCCTCATCCGCGCGCAGACGGGTGTCGTCCTCACGCCCTGGGCCTTCCACCACGTGCTCGTGGTCTGTCCCCTCGCGATGACCGCGCTCTGCGCCCTTGGCGGGATCGTGCCCGCGGTGAAGGCCTACCGCACGCCGGTGGCGGAGACGATCGCGCCTGTATCGTGAGGCGAAGCCCTTTGACGAAACCCGCGCCGCCCGCATCTTTACCCTAACTCCGATGAAAGCCCCGTCGCGCCTCCTCCTCCCGCTCCTGACCGCCGCCGCGCTGGCCGCTGCCGCGTGGGCCGCGGAACCGGCCGGTCCGGACGCTTTCGCGAATCCGAACCTACCCGCCCCTTACCCCGCCCCGGCGGTCACCGCCCAGCCGCCCGCGGAGAATGGCTACCTGAAGCTGGGTTTCGACCAGCTCTCCTCCTACGTCTTCACGCCGCCGGCGTTCGACCCGGCCGCCGATCCGAACGTGAAGCCGCCGACGGGTGAGGAGCAGATCCCGCCGATCGTGAAGTCGTGGCACGGCAAAAAGGCCGTCGTCACTGGCTATATGGTGCCGGTGAAGATGGAGAAGGGTCTCGTGGTGGAGTTCCTGCTGATGCGCAACACCCTAGCCTGCTGCTTCGGCACCGTGCCGAATATGAACGAGTGGGTGATCGTGAAGATGAAGCAGGGCGTGGCTCCGCTGATGGACGTCCCGGTTTCCTTTTACGGCCAGCTGAAGGTCGGCGCGATGTTCGAGAACGGCTATATGACCGGACTCTACGAGCTCGACGCGGAGCGGATGGGCGAGGTCCAGGGCTGACCGGTCCGCCGCCACCCTAGGCACCGTTTCGCGGAACGCGCGTCAGAACCCGAGGGCGCGTGGCAGGGCGAGCGAGAGCGCGGGCCAGAAGGTCACAAGCAGCAGGACCACGAGCATCGCCCCGAAGAAGGGCAGCAGCGGCCGCCAGACGCGGGCGATGGTGGTCTGGGCCACGCCGCAGCCGACGAAGAGGCAGTTGCCCACCGGCGGCGTGCAGAGGCCGATGCAGAGGTTGAAGATCAGCATCAGTCCGAAGTGCAGCGGCGACATCCCAAGCTTCTGTACCACGGGCAGCAGGATCGGGGTGAAGATCAGCACTGCCGGGGTCATATCCATAAAAGTGCCGACCACGAGCAGCAGGAGGTTGATGATCAGCAGCAGCAGCACCTTGTCCTCGGTGATCGCGAGGAGCCCGGCGGTGACGGCCTGCGGGATGTTGGCGAGGGACATCACCCAAGACATCCCCATCGAGGTGCCGATGAGCAGCAGCACCACGGCGGTGGTGAGCGCGGAGTCGGTCAAGATCGCGGGCAGCTCGCGCCACGGGACCTCACGGTAAACCAGCACGGAGAGGATAAAGGTGTAGGCGACGGCGATCGCGCTGGCTTCGGTGGGGGTGAACCAGCCGAGGATGATGCCGCCCATCACCAGCACGATTAGGAGCAGGCTGGGGAGGGCGCGGAACACGATCCCGCCGGCCTCGGCGGCCGCGACCTTCTCGCCGGCGGGGTAATTACGCCCGCGGGCGAGGAGCGCCACGGTGGCCATCAGGGCGAGGCCGAGGAGGATGCCCGGCACGTAGCCTGCGAGGAACAGGGCCGCGATCGAGACTCCGCCGCTGGCGAGGGAGTACACCACCATGATGTTGCTCGGTGGGATCAGGAGCCCGATGGGTGCCGCAGAGATGTTGACTGCTGCGGCGAAGTCCCGGTCGTAGCCCTCCCGGCGCATCAGCGGGGTCATGGTACCCCCGATGGCCGCCGCAGCGGCGACGGCCGAGCCGGAGATCGCACCGAAGAGCATACTCCCGAGAATGTTCACGTAGGCGAGGCCGCCCGGGAGCCGGCCCACCGCGAGCTTCGCGAGGTCCACGAGCCGTCGGGCGATGCCCCCGCGGTTCATTAGCTGCCCGGAGAGGATGAAGAACGGGATCGCCAGCAGCGCGAAGCTGTCGAGGCCCGTGGCGAGCCGCTGCGCTACCACGGTCGCCGCCGGCGCCGGGTCGAGGGCCAAGGCGAGCGCGGCGACGGCCGCCGAGCCGATGGCGAAAGAGATCGGCACCCCTGCGAGGAGGAGCACGGCGAAGACGAGGGCGAGGACGAGCGCGGCGTGCATCTCAGTTGAGGCCGGAAGAGGCCTGGCCCGCGTTCGCCTCCGGGCCGCGGCGGAGATCGAGCAGCGCCCCGAGGCTGTAGAGGACGATCGCGGCCCCGGCGAGGGGGACCGCAAGGTAAATGAGGCCCACGTTCAGCTGGAGCGCCGCGGACTTCTGCCCGAGGGAAAGCTGCACCCAGACCAGCCGCCCGCCGCCCCCGACCATCACCAGCGCCGCGAAGCTCAGCACCACCGCGTGGATGAAGCATTCCGAGGTCCGCCGCGCCCCGCCCTGCAGGCGACCGGTGAGCAGATCGAGCGCCAGGTGCGCCTTGCGGCCGGTGGCGTAGGCGGCCCCGAACATCCCCACCCAAATCATCAGGTACCGGGCGACCTCCTCGGTGAAGCTCGAGGGCGTGCGCAGGACGAAGCGCGTGCAGACCTGCCAGAGCACGTTGAGGACCATCGCGGCCATCAGCACGGCCAGGCCGGTGCCGAGGATCCGGTCCAGCGCGCGGCATACCGTCCTCACGGCCGCACCTCCCCGATGCGGCGCGCGAGGGGCCCGATGACGGGATCGTCGCGGACGGACTCCCGCAGCGCGGCCGCCGCCGTGTAGAAGGCCGCCCGATCCGGCCGGATAACCTCGACTCCGGCGGCCTGCACCGCGGCGAGCGACGCGGCCTCCGATTCCGCCCAGAGGCCCCGTTGGTAGACCGCGGACTCCTCGGCGGCCTCCTGCAGCCAGCGGCGCTCTTCGGCCGTGAGGCGGTTCCAGAGGTCCGTCCCGACGACCAAAACGTCCGGCACCGAGGTGTGCTCGTTCAGCGTGTAGAAGCGGCAGACCTCGTAATGACGGGCGAGGTGGAAGGAGGGCGGGTTGTTCTCCGCCCCATCCACCACGCCCTGTTGGAGCGCAGTATAGAGCTCGCCGAACGCGATGGGCGTGGCCGAGGCGCCGAAGGCCCGGATCAACGCGAAGGCCATCGGGCTCTCTTGCACGCGGATCTTCAGGCCGCGCAGGTCGGCTGGAGTCCGAACCGGTTTCTTGGTGTAAAAGCTGCGGCTCCCGGCGTCGTAGTAACACACGCCCCGCAGAAACTTCCGCTCGGGCGCGGCGAGGATCTCCCGGCCGAGGGGACCGTCGAACACGGCCTGCCGGTGCGCGGCGTCCCGGAACAGGTACGGCAGGCCGAATACCTTGAACTCCGGCGCGAAGCCCTCGAGCACGCTGGACGACACCTTGGTCATTCCCAGACCGCCGAGTTGCACCAGTTCGAGGCATTCCCGTTCGCTGCCGAGTTGCCCGTTGGCGTAAACCTCCACCCGCAGCCGTCCGCTGGATTTGGCGGCGAGCAACTCGCCCAACCGTACCATCCCACGGTGCACGCTGTGGGTGGCGTCTAGCCCGTGGGCCAGCTTGATGACGCGGCCTGACTCACGCCCCCGGCAACCTGCCCCCGCCACGGCGAGGCCGGCGGCGAGCAGCAGGAGTAGCACTGGGATCCGGGCGGCAAACATTGGGGTAAGGCAAACGCTCAGGCGCCGGCCCGGGGGTTGTCGAAGGCAAAAGCGGTGGCGCCGCGGAATCACTTCACCTTTGCCTCCCGGCCTGCTGTCTGTTGCTTCATTGCCAGCATGGCTGACCCGAAGATCCTCGAAACCTTCCCGAATCCCGCGCCGGGGCGCGACTACCTGATCGAGCACACCCACCACGAGTTCACCTCGGTGTGCCCGATGACGGGTCATCCGGATTTCGCCGCCATCACGGTCCGCTACGTGCCGGACAAGACGTGCGTCGAGCTCAAGTCGCTCAAGCTCTACTTCCACGCCTACCGGAATGAGGGTATTTTCTTCGAGGCGGCCACCAACCGCATCTGCGACGATCTCGGTGCCCGGCTGAAGCCGCGTTCCCTAACGATTGTGGCCGACTGGAAGGCGCGGGGTGGCTTCTCCTCCGTCGTGACCGCGGATTGGCGGCCGGCTCCCCGGCGGCGCTAGTTTTTGGCCAGCTGAGGCTTGCCAAGGCAACGGTTAACCCTACCCAAATGGGAGTGATGCATCTTGGTGGCAGTTTTGATCGGGTGGCGTTCGGTTGCGGGCGGCCGGGCCGGCAAGTGCCATGAGTCCTCCCCCGCTTTCGGGCCCTCCCATGGCGAAGCCGGATCCGGCCGCGCTGCGTGAAGTCAGCCAGTGGCAGCGCACGGCCGTGCTGCTGTTGATTTACGCAGGGATCATCGCGGTCAGTTTTTACCTGGCTTACGAGGTCCGCTTCGACTTCCAGGTCGCCGACGAGTT
>Ga0315905_10001068_pt1 | contig 29828 bp, 22 predicted proteins | sample LakEriMetagenome_5_FD_203522 | JGI IMG/M metagenome (GOLD analysis project Ga0315905, IMG submission 203522) | Freshwater fungal communities from buoy surface, Lake Erie, Ohio, United States - Buoy 4 MA121 | ecosystem: Environmental > Aquatic > Freshwater > Lake | place: USA: Lake Erie, Ohio...
CCGCTTGGGTATCGTGGGTAGGATCGATGCTATGGCTTAGGATTCGAAAATTGGGTTCTCCCTTAAACTGTTCGTAAACCCGAAGCATTTCTTTTTTCATGACCGGACAGATGGTAGGGCAGGTGGTGAAAAAGAAGTCGGCCACATAGATTTTGCCCGCCATATCTTCCTTGCGGATGGTGTCGCCTACTTGATTGACGAAAGCAAAGTCTGCAATGCTGTGGTACACCGTATCCTGGTTGTCATCCACATAGCGTTCCCCAAGGATAGGCAATTCTGCTACTTCGCTGGTTTTTTCGGAAGGAGCGCCACAAGAAATAGCCAAAGCAATCAGCGGGAGAAGGAGTAGTTTTTTCATGGGGCTTAGTTGGTTCTATATTTTTTATACAGCTTGATGGCAAGTAGGAGCACAAGGGATAAGCCCACCAAACCCAACATCCCCCAAACCATACTTAGGGTGTTTTTGAGAACAATGAGAAAGACGATGGCAAAGAGTAAGAGGGTGGATAGTTCGTTCCATAACCGAAGTTGGGTGGAGCTCCAGCGCGCCTTACCTGCCTGTAATTCGTTGAATAATACTTGGCTGTAGCCGTGGTATACGTAGAGGAGGAAGACAAAGATCAATTTGACTTGCATAAATTCTTGTTGCAGGTATCCCCAGCGGTAAGTCAGTACCCAAAAGCCAAAAATTAGGGTGAGCACAGCTGAAGGCCAAGTGATGATGTACCACAACCTGCGGGCCATCAGGTCGAGCTGCGGCTTCAGGATGAGCCGTTCTTGTTCAGGCTTTTCGAGGGCTTCGGTTTGGTAAATAAACAGGCGTACAATGTAAAAAAGACCTGCAAACCAGGTCACTATAAAAATGAGGTGCAGCGCCTTGACGTATTCGAATCCCATTGTCAAAATTTTAGGCTAAATTAAGGGCTTCAGCCTACAAACCCGCGATAAATTTTTGAAAAGACCATCTGCCCTTATTATTCTACTTGGCATCACCGTTTTCATAATTCTAGGTATGATCGTGAAGGAAAGTTTTTCCGAACAGGGAATCGCTGCCTACCAAGATCAGTTTGAGGAAGTGGGATACTATAGGAATGAAAATAACACCGGGCCTGTGCTGCGGATCTATGCCTACCGAACTCTAGTGGAGGACCCGGAAGTATTGAAATCCTTTGCCGACCTACTTCCACACACCAAGTACGGTCGAACTCTGGTATTTTTTGTGAATCAATCTGTGAAGGCTCCTGTGGCGCTATCTCCAGAAAGCCCGTATTTTCCTGCATCCTTGAGCCCTTTCATTTTTGCGAAGTATGAAAAAACGCCGATGGGGGAACAACAATTTGAATTGGTTACTCCATGAGAAAGAGACGATCGCTAGCAGAATTCAAAGCCGGTATTTTGGCCGGAGATCGGGTGGTACTTGCACAGGCCATCACCCTAGTGGAGAGTGGTCTTCCTGCAGATCAGGAGCAGGCTACTGCACTGATTCAAGAGCTATTGCCTCATACGGGGAATTCCTTCAGGATCGGAGTTACTGGCGTTCCCGGTGTGGGGAAAAGTAGCTTTATTGAAGTATTTGGGGGGAGACTTTTAGATGCGGGCAAGAAAGTTGCCGTCTTGGCTGTCGATCCCAGCAGCTCTCTTTCTAAAGGAAGTATTCTTGGTGACAAAACGAGAATGGAACGTCTGGCGCTAGATAAGCGCGCATTTATCCGTCCCAGTCCTTCACGAAGCACGCTAGGAGGTGTGGCTGGGAAAACCAGAGAGGCCATACTTCTTTGTGAAGCGGCAGGCTTTGACTTGATTTTAGTGGAGACGGTAGGCGTGGGCCAAAGTGAAACCGCCGTGAAAAGCATGGTCGATTTTTTTCTTTTGCTGCTGCTTGCTGGGGCAGGGGATGAATTGCAGGGGATCAAGAAGGGGATTGTGGAGATGGCCGATGCCTTTTTGATTCACAAGGCCGATGGGGACAATCTGGATTTAGCGGCTCAAGCCAAGGTAGCCTACCAAAATGCCGTACACCTATTGCCTCCAAGCGAGAAGGGCTGGGCTCCCAAATTGCTTCTTGGATCTTCGGTTACTGGATTTGGATTGGAGGAATTGGAATCGATTTTAGGTGCTTACCAAGTGCAGATGAAAGGCTCAGGGTATTGGGATACAATTAGAGGACTTCAGCGACTGACCTGGTTGGAAGATCAGATCCATGAATTATTGGGCCGAGCATTTTTAAATCATCCCGGAGTCAAGGAAATCTTGGAACGGGAAAGGCCTGCTGTTCAATCTGGATTGCTTAGTCCCAGTATGCTCGCGCAACAGGCGTTGGACCTGTTTTTATCAAAAAAATAGTAAGGGTTAGGAAAGGAAAAGTTGCAACTCAATACGAGCGCATCTTGAATTTCTTTTTCAATTCATTGACCGCATTTCGGAAAGAGGTGTCCGTTTCCATGATGTCATTGACCGTTTGGATGGCATGAATCACGGTACTGTGGTCACGTCCTCCAAAATGGTAACCAATGGATTTCAAGGAATGGTTGGTGAAATCTTTGCAGAAGTACATCGCCACTTGACGGGCAATTACAATTTCTTTTTTTCTGGTCTTGTCCTTCAGTTCCTCCACTTGGATGCCGTAGTAATCGGCAACAGCTTTTTGGATAAAGTCAATTCCAACCTCCGTTTCAATGTCTTTGATGAAATTTTTGATGATGGACTTGGCCAGTTCTAGGCTCACTTCCACTCGATTGAGCGAAGCATGAGCGATAAGCGAAATCAGAATACCTTCCAATTCGCGCACATTGGTGTCTACCGAATAGGCGAGGTATTCGACTACCGTATCTGGAATGTTGATCCCTTCGGATTCCATTTTACGACGGATAATGGCCACACGAGTTTCAAAATCTGGCATTTGAAGATCGGCCGTCAGCCCCCACTTAAATCGAGATAGCAATCGCTCTTCTAGACCTTTTAAGTCCCGAGGAGGACAGTCGGAGGTCATGATGATCTGCTTTTTGTTTTGGTGGAGGTGGTTAAAAATATGGAAGAACATTTCCTGTGTTCGATCCTTGCCTGCCAAAAACTGAATGTCATCGATGATCAAGACATCCACTTGCATGTAAAAATTGGTGAAGTTCTTCACGTTGCCATCCTTGATGGAATCCATGAATTGGTTCACAAACTTTTCGGAAGACACATAAAGAACAAACTTTTCTCCAGGTCCATTTTTGATTTCGTTGCCAATGGCTTGCACCAGGTGGGTTTTTCCCAAACCTACCCCTCCATATACCATCAACGGGTTGAAGGAAGTGATGCCCGGCTTACTTGCAACTGCAAATCCTGCAGATCGAGCGAGTCGGTTGCAATCGCCTTCGATGTAGCTTATAAAGGTATAATTTGGATTCAGGTTGCTCTGGGTAAGGAGACCTGCATCCAAGGATTGCATTTCGAAAGGTGTCTTTACCTCTTGGTTAGTTGTGTTAGGCTTTTTGTTGCTGGCATTTCCTTGCGGAAAAGAGACCACGTAGGGTTGATTGCTTGGGTTACCTTTGTCCACTACCACCGCATATTCAAGTCTGCCAGCGGCACCTAAAGTGTTTTTTATTGCTAGCTTGAGTTCTTCCACATAGTTGTCTTCGAGCCACTCGTAGAAAAATTGGCTAGGAACCTGAATGGTGAGTGTGGATCCTTCCAGTTTTACAGGCAAAATGGGCTTAAACCAGGTGGAATAGCTCTGCTCATTGACGTGTTGTTCGATAACACGCAAGCATTCACTCCATACAGCATTGGCTTCTGAACTCATTCTGAAGATATAGGATTCACACTCATGTCAAAAATTGACAAAGGGGGTGTCAAAATTGTGAAAAATTAACTTAAATAAAAAATTGAAGAAGGAAGGATTGCTGTTTTTTTCCACATTTTTTTATCCAATTCGAATTTGGTTATTCCAATAATTGGCAAAAATTTAAGATTTAGAATTTTACAATGGAATACTAAAAAGTTTGAGTTTTTGGTCTTTAACCAATGAAAATTCCGCAAATATGTAGTAAGGAATTAGATGCCTTTCCTTTTTCGCATTTGTTTCCTCCTTTCAGAGCTTTTTAGCTTGGATTGGTTAATTTTGATCTTTCCCTAGTGCACAACTATTTTTATGGAGCAGGACTTGTTTTCAGAATTCCCCAACACTACCAAAGCAGACTGGTTACGGCAAGCCACAGCAGACCTCAAGGGTAAAGTAGAGGCTCAAGATCTGGGCAGTAAGCTCTGGGATGCCCTTCCTCTTCAGCCCTTGTATGCCCTTGAAGATTTGGGAAATCCTGTAAAACAGCGCCGGTTTCATGCCCCCTCCGAATTTCCGGGCATGTCGCCACGACTCTGGGCCAATGTGGTTACCGTATTGCCAAGCGATACGAATGCAGAGCTCTTACTAGCCTTAGAAAATGGAGCGGACGGCTTGGTGTTGCCTCTTCAGGGCACAGAGGATCTCCAGGAACTTTTGGAAGGAGTGCTTCCTCAATACATATCAATTTACCTGCTTCCGCTCGGAAATCCAGTTGCCGCTTTGCAGCTATTTCAGTCTTGGGTTGACAGCCTAGCGGTGGATCCGGCACTCATTCATGGGGGAATTTTATGGAGTCCATCCGATCTTGTTTTTGAGCAAAAGCAAGACATAGGCCTAGGGGTCGAACTTTTGGAAGAACTCCTGGAGTTGACTGAGGGCTATTCCAACTTTAAGGCCTTTTGCATCCAAACTTCCCGCTACACAGAGTCGGGTTCAAATCCCATCGATGCGCTCACCTTTGGATTAGGGGAATTGGTGGAGATTTTGGACCGAGTGTCTTGTGATCCTATGCTGGTGTTTGACAACCTGTTTTTGGAAAGTTCAGTAGGTGAGCATCATTTTGGAGAGGTAGTACGACAACTTGCATTCCGACAGCTGGTACAGGAGTTCGCTCTGCTGTATCAGGTGGAGTTGGAGGAGCATGAACTGGTTCTTTTTTGTCAAACTTCCCATTGGTCTCAATCCATTTTGGATGCCCATACGAATCCAATTCGTCAAACTTATCAAGCGCTATCGGCGGTATTGGGCGGTGCCAATGTGCTTTGGGTGAAACCTTTGGATGAAGGAAATGCAACAACCCAAGAACGACGCATCGCTCGAAATGTGTCTGCTATTTTGAAAGAAGAAGCCTATTTGGATAAGGTTCAAGACCCTGCCGCTGGCTCTTATTTCTTGGAAAATTTAGTTGCCGATCTGGTTAAAGAAATGCAAGCTTCCTTGACCTTGCTGGAACAAGAAGGTGGCTGGTGGAAAGCCTGTCAAACAGGTGCGCTTCAAGACCGTGTCAAATCCCATCGTGCCAAGATTCAACGAGAACTCTTGGATAAAACCAGCCTAAAAGTGGGGGCCAATGCCTATACCGCTCCTGCATCCTTGACTTACAACAGCCCATTCACTCCCTTTGTGGAAGCTGCCCACGAGCTCAAGCCGACTCGGGCTACTTATTTGGTTGAAAGCGTAACCCTCGATCCGCAATGAGACCAGATTTTAACCAATGGAAATCCAAGCCTGCCTCCAAGGCGGCTACAGTCCCGAGCAGCAGCTGGGAGGCTCCTGAGCAGGTAGTGATTCCAGATCAATTTGTACCGGAAGAAATTGCTAAACTCCGAGAATTGCATTTTACCGCAGGCATTGCGCCTTTCTTGAGAGGACCCTATGCTAGCATGTATCTTCTGCGACCTTGGACGATTCGGCAATACGCCGGTTTCTCCACAGCAGAAGAATCCAATGCCTTCTATCGACGCAATTTAGCGGCAGGACAAAAAGGCTTATCGGTAGCATTTGATTTGGCTACTCACCGAGGCTACGATTCGGATCATCCACGAGTACAAGGAGACGTAGGTAAGGCTGGTGTGGCCATCGATACGGTGGAGGACATGAAGGTCTTGTTTGACCAGATTCCCTTGGATCAAATTTCTGTTTCCATGACCATGAATGGGGCGGTGATTCCTATTCTTGCCTTTTATATCGTGGCAGCAGAAGAGCAAGGCGTACCTGTGGAGGCACTCGCTGGGACCATACAAAATGACATTTTAAAGGAGTTTATGGTGCGGAATACCTACATCTATCCTCCTCAAGCGAGCATGCGGCTGATTGGCGATATTTTTGCCTTTACCTCCAAGCACATGCCCAAGTTTAACTCCATCTCCATCTCCGGCTACCACATGCAAGAGGCAGGGGCTACGTCTGATTTGGAACTGGCCTACACGCTAGCGGATGGATTGGAATACCTTCGAACTGGCCTAAAATCAGGTTTAGCGATTGATGACTTTGCGCCTCGACTTTCCTTTTTCTGGGGAGTAGGGATGAACTACTTTATGGAAATCGCGAAGCTTCGTGCGGGGCGCTTGCTTTGGTCTAAGCTGGTGAACCAGTTTGGTCCCAAAGATCCTAAATCCTTGGCTTTGCGGGCGCATTGTCAAACCTCCGGTTGGTCCCTCACCGAACAGGATCCCTTCAATAACGTAACCCGCACCGCCATGGAAGCCTTGGCGGCAGTCATGGGACATACTCAGTCTTTGCATACGAATTCACTGGATGAGGCCATCGCCTTGCCAACTGACTTTTCAGCGCGAATTGCGCGGAATACGCAGTTGGTGCTGCAACAAGAAACAGGGGTTACCGAGGTGGTAGACCCTTGGGGTGGATCCTACTACGTGGAATACCTCACGGATCAGTTGGCGAAGAGAGCCTGGAGTCTGATTGAAGAAGTGGAAAAATTGGGTGGGATGGCAAAAGCAATTGAAACGGGGCTGCCCAAACTTCGGATCGAAGAAGCTGCCGCCAAAAAGCAAGCAAGAATCGATGGGGGCAAAGATGTCATCGTCGGGGTGAACCGTTACCGTGTGGCTGAAAAGACCGAACTAGAACTCTTGGAAGTAGACAATCATTCGGTTCGGGATTCTCAAATTCTGCGTTTGAAGCAGGTGAAAAGTGAGCGAAACAAAGAGGAAGTCACTCAGATTTTAGAACAAATTTGGGAGGCGGCAGCTTCTGGTGAAGGAAATTTGCTTGCCTTGGCTTTAGTTGCAGCGAGAAAAAGAGCTACTTTAGGAGAAATCTCCTACGCGATGGAGCAGGCCTTTGGGCGTCACAAAGCCCAAACCCAATCCATCAGCGGGGTATATGCAGCAGAAGTGAAACAACAGAAATCCTTTGTAAAAGCCCAGCAACTTTCAGATAGTTTTGCCCAATTGGAGGGACGAAGACCGCGTATCCTCGTGGCAAAAATGGGTCAAGATGGCCACGATCGAGGAGCCAAGGTGATTGCTTCTGGATTCTCTGACTTGGGCTTCGATGTGGATATTGGGCCCTTGTTTCAAACTCCCCAAGAGGTGGCTGAGCAGGCGGTAGAAAATGATGTACACCTAGTGGGCGTATCTTCTTTGGCGGCTGGGCACAAAACGTTAATTCCGGAATTGATCTCTTGCTTGCGTAATTTGGGCCGCTCCGATATTCGCGTAGTCGCTGGGGGAGTAATTCCAGCCAAGGACTATGATTTTTTGAAAAAGGAAGGAGTTGTCGCTGTTTTTGGCCCTGGAACGATCCTTTCCGAAGCTGCCTGTGAAATCCTAAATCAATTGCTTCAGGAAGAATAACCACTCCTTAGGTGCTGCACTTGCAATCCACTCACTTGTTGAAAAATAAATTGGTCGGCCAATTGGCCGACCAAGAAAAAAATGGGGTGCCTGAGAAAAAGTAGGAATCAGGGGCACATCAAAAAATCAAAATCAATAAACAAGTACGGCTTTGTTGGCTTCGCATTGAATGGTTCTTGGGGGACCAACCAACAAGCAATCTGAGAGAACATTATTTCGTTCGTTATAGGCTTTTTGTGCTGTTGTAAATTGCTCCACCAAATCTAAAAGTTCACGTTCTACGCTTTGGTGGTAGGCGATGTACCGGGCAGGACCTCCGCAGGCTTTACTCCCCATGGGGGTAAATTTCCATTCCGATGCATTGGTACAAGGTACCGACTCAGCAATTCGGATGATTTCCGCCTGAGCGGAAAGTAATTCTTCAGAGGTAACTAGGATTGGTTCAGTGGTCGCTAGTTCACAGGAGACGACAAAAAGGAAGATCAAAAAAGTGGCGATGCGTTTCATGGTTTTGTTGTTTTTTTCTCAGAACGAAAGGAGTAAAGGTTTCGCTACATCAAACTAAAAAAAATAGCCCGATGCAGGCATGGGGCTAAGTTGTCTTTTCGACAGCAAGAAAAGGAAGTTAAACCACGTCTTCTCCTCGAAGTTTAATGACCGCGCCTTCTAACTGGTCCCCAATGCGAATTTGGCAAGCCAATCGCGAGGTAGGGAAGTATTCGGGCAGGTTTTCCAATTGGTCCAGCTCCACATCTGTAGCATCTCCTAGGCCGGCTTGGCCTTCTAAGATTTCTACATGGCAAGTGGCACAAAGGGCCATGCCTCCGCAGGTAGCCAAGATGGGGTACTCGGAAGCTTTGAGAATTTCCATTAGGCTGAGGCCCATGTCTGTAGGTGCTTCTACTTCTTGGCGACCACCTTGTTGGTCTTCTACGGTAAATTTGATGAGTTCCATAAGTTCTTAGAATGCGTTTACCCCATTCACGGTGGTGTATTTGAAACTTAGTTTTTGGTCTGGGTACACGTATTTAAATGCTGAGTGCATCATGATCGCCGCCTCATGGAAGCCGCAAAGGATGAGTTTCAACTTTCCTGGGTAAGTATTGATGTCCCCAATGGCATAGATGCGCTCCACTCCGGTGGAGTAATCGCGGGTGTCTACCTCGATTGCGTTTTTGTCGATGCTCAGTCCCCAATCGGCGATCGGTCCTAGTTTTGGAGAGAGTCCAAACAAAGGGATCAAGTAATCCGCATCCAACACAATTTCTTGGTTGTCCTTGTCTTCTAAAATTACTTTTTCAAGACGTTCGTTTCCACTTGCTTCCTTCAAGTTGGCAGAAAGAATCAAATCGATTTTTCCTTCTTGAGCAAGATCAAATACTTTTGATGCCGAATCTGGTGCGCCACGGAAGGTTTCGTTTCGGTGAACCAAGGTTACGCGCTCCGCTACATTTGCCAAGAAAATGGTCCAATCCAAAGCCGAATCCCCACCCCCAGCGATGACTACTTTTTTGTCACGGAAGGTTTCTGGATTCTTGACCATGTAATGGATCCCTTTGCCTTCAAAGGCTTCCAGGTTGTTCAAAACAGGCTTTCTAGGTTCGAAGCAACCCAATCCACCGGCAATGATGATGACCTTGGCATGCACCTGGGTCTTGTCGCTGGTGGTCACGATAAAACTTCCATCCTCCTGTCTGTCGAGCAAATCCACACGCTCTCCCAAGGTGAAGGTGGGATTAAAGGGTTTGGCCTGCTCCATCAGATTGTCCACCAAGTCCTGTGCTTTAACTTCAGGGTAACCAGGGATGTCGTAAATGGGTTTCTGAGGATAGATTTCTGAAAGTTGCCCTCCAATCTGCGGCAAGGCATCGATGAGGTGGCATCTCATTTTGAGAAGTCCTGCTTCAAAAACTGCAAATAAACCGACCGGCCCGGCGCCGATGATGCATAAATCAGTGTGGATGGTGGGGGTGTTCATGGAGTAGTTAAATGCGTTTGGTTAGGGCCTGGAATTCGTCTACTTAATTCCAAACTAGCTGTTGGTTTCTTTGTTTGATTCGTCCAAATTTTGGTAGATGGTATTCAAGATGCGCTTGAACTCCAAGAAGTCCTTTTCAGTCAGATTTTCCCAAGCTTTTTCTCGAAATTGAAGGACTTTTGGCCGCAATTCTGCGACTTTAGTTACGCCTGCTTCAGTTAAATGCAATTGAAAACTTCTACGATCCTGTGGGTGCTGCACCCGAATGATGTAGCCTTTTTTATGAAGCAAATCCAAAATTCGGGTAAGCGTGGGATGATCCTTAAATACTAGATTGGCCAATTCGGTTTGGCTGAGTTCCGGATTTTCCGACAGGTTTTTTAAGACCAACCATTGATCTACGGTCACATCAAAGCCTCCTTGCTTAAACTGCTGTTGTGCATATTGCTTCACTTTGCGGGCCGTGCGGTCCAGCAGAAAGGAATAGCTTGCAAAGAGTTCTTGTGTCATAGCAATTGTTAGTGTGACAAATATATGCATAAGTTTTTTAATTACTAAAACCTTGGTGTGGTAGAATTTTTAAGTACCTCAACTAGGTCCTGGATTTTTTTCTTGACCTGCTCTCCCTTATTTTTGAAAAGGTCGACTCAATTCGGGTCAAGGAATTTGTACTTGACATCTATTGATTCTGCTCCAGGAGTACTTCATTTTTAATTAGTTAGCCATGCGTTTTTACCTTGCCCTCATACTTATTTTCCTCGCCTTTGGTTCTCAGGCGCAGCAGCAGACTTACTGCAATCCCATCAACTTGGATTATGGCTACACGCCCATCCCCAATTTCTCGGAATGGGGGAGACATCGGGCCACCGCAGATCCGGTGGTGGTCAACTACCAGGGTTCCTATGTCCTATTCTCCACCAACCAGTGGGGCTATTGGACCAGTGACAACATGTTGAACTGGGAATTCCATTCCAGACGCTTTCTTCAACCTTGGAACAAAGTGTACGATGAATTGTGTGCCCCCGCAGTGGGCATTGTTGGGGATACTGTACTTGTGATGGGCTCTACCTACGAAAAAGATTTTACGATCTGGATGAGCACCAATCCCAAGGCCAACGAATGGAAGCCACTGGTTGAGAGATTTGAAATTGGAGGTTGGGACCCAGACTTCTTCACCGATGACGACGGCCGACTCTACATGTACAATGGCAGCTCCAACCGCTATCCCCTCTATGGGATTGAATTGAATAGAAAAACAATGGCCCCCATTGGTACGCGAAAAGAGATGTACCTCCTCGAACCAGACAAATACGGCTGGCAGCGCTTTGGGGAGCACATGGACAATACCTTTTTGGATCCCTTTATGGAAGGCGCCCACGTGACCAAACACAACGGAAAGTATTACTTGCAATACGGTGCGCCAGGCACCGAATTCTCAGGCTATTCGGACGGGGTAATCGTAGGCCCAACGCCCTTGGGACCCTTTACTCCCCAATCCGATCCCTTGAGCATGAAGTTGGGTGGATTTGCCCGAGGAGCAGGTCATGGCAGTACCTTCAAGGACAACCAAGGAAAGTATTGGCACATCAGCACGATCATGATTTCGGTCAAAAACACCTTTGAGCGCCGCCTAGGCATCTGGCCAGCAGGCTTCGATAAGGACGATGTGATGTGGTCCAGCACCGCATTTGGAGATTACCCGCATTACCTACCCAATACCGAAAAGGCTGGAAAGTTTACCGGATGGATGCTGCTCAACTACGACAAGCCCATGCAAGTGTCCTCTACGTTGGGGGGATTTTCGGCCAACAAGGCCAATGACGAAGACCTGAAGACCTACTGGAGTGCTCAATCCGGAGCCAAGGGAGAGTGGATCCAAACGGATCTCGGCCAAATGAGCACGGTCAATGCGGTTCAGATCAATTATGCCGACCAAGATGTGGACACTGACCGACTCGGCAAGCGTACCGACCAATACCACCAGTACCTACTCTACCATTCCATAGACGGGAAAAAGTGGGAGATCTTGGTGGATAAAAGCAAAAACACCACAGACATCCCACACGAGTATGTAGAACTGAAGACCCCTGTAAAAACCAGGTACCTCAAATTGGTCAACGTGTGGATGCCTACCGGCAAGTTTGCGCTCTCTGGATTCCGAGTTTTCGGAAATGCAGGAGGAGTAGTACCCAATAAGGTGTCTCAGTTTATGGTGTTCCGTACTGAAAAAGACAAGCGTAGTGCCTTTATCAAGTGGTCGCCGTCATCCGATGCCTATGCCTACAACCTGTATTATGGCACTGCACCTGACAAGTTGTACACTTCCATCATGGTCTTAGGCAATAACGAGTACTGGCTCAAGACCTTGGATCGCACCAAGCCGTACTACTTCACCATCGAAGCGATAAATGAGAATGGAGTGAGTGAATGGTATCCCATTCAAAAGGTAGAGTAAAAAACTAGGCCTAATTGCCTAGTTTTTCTCCAAAGGATGTGCTTTCAATAGTTCTTGTGGACTCCAGAATCCTTTTTTGTCTTTGACTTCTTCTCGTATCATTTTCACCAAATCCGGTGAAATAGGAGAAGCTTTGTTGCCAAAAGAGTTGCGGACGTAGGTAAGCACAGCGGCCACTTCGGAATCGTTCAGCATGCCTTCGTGAGGGGTCATTGGAACCTGTCCAGAATAGCTTCTTCCAGCCACTTCCATTGGACCCATCAAGCCCTTCAAAACCAATTTAATGAGTCGCTCGGGACTACCCGTCACCCAAGGAGTACCTCGAAGTGGAGGGAATTCAGAGGCGGTCAATCCTCCACCATCTGGCTGGTGGCAGGTGCTGCACAACCCTTCTCGGGCATAGATTTCTTTGCCTAGCACAAAGAGTTCCCGATCCGAACCGGTCAACGAAGATTTAACATCTTCCTCCTTTTTCTGGGCTACAGAAAGCCCATTGAGGTGGGCAATGGCAGTTTCCAAGGTGCCTGGAATCCAAGTTGCATCCTTGGCTTGTTTTTCAGCCTGTGCTAGAATAGGAACTCCTTGGGCACGCGGTAGCCAGGAAGCCGCAGCAATGCCTTCCAACCGTACGCGTCCATGAGGATCTTGCACGGAGGCTGTTAGCAGCTGTGCTTGGTCAGGTACCTGGTGTCCCGAATAGCGGAGCACACGGGTGGCGGCAGCACGCACTTTGTAATCGGTGGAGGCAAGTAGCTCCTTGAGGAGAGGTATATTTACCTTGTTGGCACCCCAAGTGACCCATAATGCTTCCAAGCGCTGGTGTTCGTAGTCCGGGTCCTTTTTATCTAGCGATTTCACCCAATTCTCAACGGCCGCGGTCACTGCAGCAGCATCTCTTCCTCTCAGTTCACGACGCGTACGGTAACGGCTGCGGTATTCAGGAAGCTTCAAGTTTTCCAAAAGTGCAGGGATGGATTCTCCATGAATTTTGGCAGGCGTGACCAAGGGTTTGGAAGGATAGGTAACCCGGTAGATTCGTCCGTGCACATGGTCGCGCAAAGGATCTCGCGCGTTGTGCTGCATGTGCCCGATCAGGATGTTGTGCCAGTCTGCCACATACAAGGAGCCATCTGGGGCAATTTCCATGTCTACCGGACGGAAGTTGCGGTCGGAAGAGACGATCAGGTCTTGACGCCATTTAGTGGTGAATCCCACGGTATCCTCAAATAGTTGGTGTTGCTTCGTTCCCAAAAATCCAATGGTATTGTTGATGATCAAATCGCCCTGAACTTCATCTGGAAAATGTCGACTTGCGATAAATTCCAATCCTGAGGTAGGACGGACCATGTGGTCTTTTTCAATCAGGTTAGGACCTTTGAAATTGCCATTGCCATAGCGTGGAAGGGTAGAGCCCGGTAGCATCCAGTTGACATTGGGACCGGAAGTTTCTGCGTAAAAGTTCTGCCCCCAACGGTCAAAGGCAATGCCCCAAGGGTTGGGGATGCTCACCTGATTCACTCGTTCCAACTTGTGGCGCTTGGGTTCGTAGCGGTAAAATCCTCCATTGGTTCCTCGCACGGGACCGTAGGAGGTTTCCACGTTGGTGTGAAGGAATACCCCTTCTGCCATGTAGATTGATCCACTTTCATCTGCCGCAAAAGCAGAGATAGCATGGTGGGTGTCGTGGTCATCAAATCCACTTAGGAGAACTTCTTTGCGGTCTGCTTTATCGTCTCCATTTTCATCTACGAGTAGCACTAGGTTATTTCCCTGAGAAACATACACTCCTTCGGCGGCAATCTCAAATCCAACAGGAATGTGCAAATCATCTGCAAATGTGGTTTGCTTGTCTGCTTTGCCGTCATTATTGGTGTCTTCAAGAATAATCAACTTGTCTGCAGGTCTTTTATCCCCAGGCTTGTAGTGGGGGTAGCTTGGCATGGTGGCTACCCAGAGTCTTCCTTTGTTGTCAAAGGAGATTTGCACGGGATTGGCTAGGTCTGGAAACTCTTTTTCGGAGGCGAATAAGTCTATTTTGTAACCTTCAGGAACCTTCATTGTCTTCAACGCATCTTCTCCATACAAGTAGGTTAGGCTGCCATTGGCTTCCGGGTTGTAGTTGGTGGTCACTTCTGGTAGCGCTTTGGTTTTTGCATCCGCAGCTTGGAGGTCCTTTACTTTTCCTTGGGTTGCTTCCCAGATGGCGGTGTCGCGAATGGCAGTCATCTGTCGAATTTTTTCCAATTCAAAGGGGTAGTTGTCTGGTCCAAAAGGATCGTAGCGTCTGCCGAAGACATGGACTCCATTCGGGATTTTGTAGTCGTTGTTCCAAAACCAGTTTTTCTCCAGAACAGCTTTTTCAATCAGGTCTTTGTTTGCTTCTGCTTTTGGCGATGCCTTCCCAAAAACCTTGTCTGCAAGCAGAACCGCTAGTTTATCATACCCTTTTTCGGTAAGCTGGCTACCATCGATTGTCAAGGGTTCATCGGTAGCAGCGTACCAACTTTTGCTTGGGTTAAAGGCGTCCACAAAGACCACTTGGTGCTTTTTGGCCACCTCCTCCATGGCTTCGGTGTAGCGCAGTAAGTTTTCGTTTTCTAGTTTTCCATTGGGGACATCCTTGATCTCCGAAAGGTCCTCAAAGGCGATGGGAGACACGAGGGCAAGTTGCGGAGCGGCCTTCCCGTTGTAGCGCTGGGCTTTGGAATACAGGATCCAGGCTTCTAATTCTTGTTTAAAGTTTTCAAGCTTTTCCGGGCCTTGAAATGATTCATTGAATCCAAAAAATCCAATCACCACATCTGCTTGTAGTCGGGTTAGCCATTGGTCGGGCTTTTCAAAAAATCCTTCCGACCCAGAGTTGGTGGCATATTCGTCTTGGAATTGTTCCGCTCCCGGAAAAGCCCAGGGATCGTTGGTGCCTGATCGGGGTCGGAATCCAGGGGTATCGCCAGGATCACAGAGGTTACGAATAAAAAGCGTGCTATCCGGGTAGCGCAGGTGAAGTTCTGTCTCCAAACCACCGTATTCCATCATCCGAGAACCTAGGTTATTCCCGACAAGGGCAATTCGAGTTCCCTTTGTTAGTTCAAGCGTAGGCTCAGGTTTACAGCCAAAGAGGATAATTCCGGCAAGAACGAAAAAGAAATTCCAAGTGAGGGCGCTGCGATTTTTCATGGGTTGATTGAAAATTTAGGCTAATACTAAGCAGAATGGAGTGCATTGTCAATGACTTTTTGATGCAGATGCCTGAAGGGTTGTGGACTTGTATCTCCACTTGTATAAAAACTTATCAAAACTTGCTTTTATCGACTTAAATTTTTTCGCATCTTGATTTGATAAAATAGAATTTTTCAAAAAGCAATATACCCAACCTATATGTTTCGTAAATCTTCTCTTCCTTCAATTTTACTTCTTGGCCTAGTGCTTATCCTCGCTTTTGGCTGTGCCAAAAAAGAAGAAGTTCGGCAGCTCACTGGCAATCCCAAACTCGATAAACTCAAGCTACCTGAGGGATTCGTTGCCGAATTGCTTTACAGTCCCGGAGAAAATGAACAGGGCTCCTGGGTAGCCATGACCTTTGATGATAAGGGTCGCATGATCACTTCGGATCAGTATGGCTTCCTGTATCGATTGGAACTTCCTCCCATCGGTTCCGACTCCACCCAAAAGGCCAAGGTGGAAAAGTTGGTGGTAGGAAATGTGGCCGACTCGCTCGTGGGTATGGGCTATGCACAGGGATTGTTGTATGCCTTCAATTCACTTTACGTGATGGTAAACCACAACCCCAACGAGAAATTCAGCCAACCTACTGGGCTTTACCGAATTCAGGATTTGGATGGAGACGATCAATTTGAGTCGATCACCCAAATTCGAGAGCTCAAAGGGGAACAAGGGGAGCACGGACCTCACTCCATGCGGCTCACTCCTGATGGAAAAGGCATTTACTTGATAGCGGGCAACCATGTGGATGTGCCTGAAATGAATCATTACCGATTGCCAAGGGTGTGGCAAGAGGACAACCTTTTTCCGCTCATCAAAGACCCTAGAGGCCATGCCACGGAACGGAAAGCGCCGGGTGGCTGGTTGGCTAGAATAGATCCAGAAGGAAAAGACTGGGAGTTAATTTCTGCGGGATACCGAAACTCCTTTGATTTTGACTACAATGAAGTGGGGGATATTTTTTCCTACGATTCGGATATGGAATGGGATTTTGGAATGCCTTGGTACCGTCCTACGCGTATTGCTCACCTGACCAGTGGATCTGAATACGGTTGGCGGACAGGCAACTCCAAATGGTCTCCCAACTATCCAGACAACCTGCCCGCCACGATTAATATTGGCCAAGGTTCCCCGACCAATGTCATGTTTGGAGCAAAGGCCAATTTTCCAAGTAAATACAAAAAGGCATTGTACGCGTTTGATTGGAGTTTTGGAATCATCTATGCCATTCATTTGACTCCAAAAGGAGCCACCTATGAAGCCACCGCGGAAGAATTTATTTCAGGAGCACCACTGCCGTTGACCGATGGAACGATTGGACCTGATGGGGCCCTCTATTTTGCAACGGGAGGAAGAAGATTGGAATCGGACCTCTACCGCGTGTACTACAAGGGAGAATTGGATACCTATACTCCGCTCAAGGAAGCGGATCTGCCTCAGGAGGCGAAGTTGAGAAGGGAGTTGGAGCAATTCCACTCCAAAGGGTCTTCCCCTGCAGGTTTGGAAAAAGCCTGGAGCAACCTAAATCATCCAGACCGATTTGTGCAGTATGCGGCACGTGTAGCTGTAGAGCATCAACCCGTAGGCAGCTGGAAGGCTAAAGCCCTGGCGGAAACCAACTCCACCTCAAAAATTCAAGCCATTTTGGCCTTGGCACGCCAGGGTACAGATGCGGATGCAGGAGCCATGCTGACCAGCCTCATGATGTTGGATTATGCTACCCTTTCTGCAACGGACAAGCAAAACATCCTACGAACCATCGAAGTCATCTTGTCGCGATACGATAAAGGGGCTACTGCAAGCAAAGCTCAATTGGTGGCTTATTTAGACCCGCATTATCCTGCGGATGACAACCTGCTCAACCGATCCCTTTCCATCTTATTGGTGCACCTCGATGCTCCTTCGGTTGTAGGAAAGACGCTCGCTTTACTCAAGGATGCCAAAGACGATCCCAACTACCAAAAGACCTTTATGGAATCTTCGGATTTGATTTTGCGAAATCCTCAGTATGGATTGGATATTGCCAATATGCTGGCCAATGTGCCGCCTGCGCAAGCTACCTTCTATGCTACCGTTTTGGGTGGCGCCGACAAAGGTTGGACTGCTGCACAACGGGTGGACTATTTTGGATGGATCAAAAATGCCCTCACTGCTTACAAAGGAGGACGTAGCTATGTAGGCTTCCTAGATCGTGCCCGAAAAATGGCCTTGGCCTCCGTGGATAAAGTAGACTTCGAAAAATACGATGAACTATCAGGAGGTAAGCTTCTTACTGAAAGTGGAAATGACATTATGAACTCCGATGTTCAACCTGAAGGCCCAGGTCGTCGATGGACTTTAGAAGAAGCAGAGCCCCTAGTGGCCAATCTAGTCGGTCGTGATTTGGTTAAGGGAAAAGCTATGTATGCTGCAAGTCTGTGTCAATCTTGCCACACCATGCAAGGCGAAGGTGGAGCAATTGGCCCGGATTTGAGCCAGTTGGGAACCCGTTTTTCTGCCAAAGACATCTTGGTGGCCACTATCGATCCTAATGCTACCATCTCGGATCAATACCAATCTACGGTTCTCGAACTAAAAGCGGGAGGCTCAATTGTGGGCAGGATAACTAACGAGGACGCGAAGAATTACTACATTTCTCAAAATCCATTTGCTCCCAACGACATCAAAACCGTTTCCAAAAGCACCGTCGCCCTGAAGAAAAATGGTGACGTGTCCATCATGATGCCAGGCTTGATCAATCGACTCAATGAGGAGGAATTGAAAGACTTGATGGCATACCTCATCTCAGGGGGAAATGCAAATCATGCGGTGTACATGCAACCTACTGCACAGCGATGAAAATCCCCAATCTAAGACCTTACTTGGTTTTTGAAGTAGTCGCTGCGGTGACGCTGCTTGGGTATGGGCTATTCTCCAATGGGGAATCTTCCAGTAAGGAAGCCGTTCCGTCAAAAACATTTCAAGATGGATTTGAGCCGATTTTTGATGGCAAAAGCCTAGAAGGCTGGGAATTTGATCCGGTCTACTGGTCAGTAAATGAGGGGGCGATTGTAGGAGAAATCACAGAAGCAACACTGCTGAAAAACAACACCTTCATTATTTGGAAGGGGGAAGAGCTCGGAGATTTTGAGTTGAAGGTGGATTTTTGGATTTCAGAAAAAGGAAACTCAGGGGTGCAATACCGAAGCGATCGATTCACGGAGGTGCCCTATGCCCTGCGAGGTTATCAGGCAGATATCGATGGAGGCAATCTCTATACGGGTCAAAACTACGAAGAGCGGAAGCGGACCACTTTGGCTTACCGAGGTCAGAAGACTCGAATTGCTTTAGCACCTGACTCCATCACCTCGATCGGTGGATATGTGCGCAACAATGCCTGGAAAGGATTGGTCCTAGTAGATGAATTAGGCGATCGAACTGCCTTGGGGAATCTGATCAAAAAGGGAGAGTGGAACACGATTCATATTGTAACTAAGGGTAATTTGATGAAGCATTATGTCAACGGCACGCTGATGAGCGAGGTACTGGACGAGGATGCAAAAAACAGAAAATTGATTGGTTTATTTGGTTTTCAAGTCCATGTAGGCCCACCCATGAAGGTGATGTTTAAAAATATTCTCTTGAAAAAGGGATAGGGGAGAACAGCCCCATCCTGGGTTTTACGGTAAAAAAAAAATGAAGCATAAAGATTCCCAAAATTGGAAGCATGCCCTCTCCAACTCCCAGCAACTGGGAGGGATAGAAACGTCTGTACTCGACAATGGGGCAGGACGAGGAGTGCGTATCGCTTGGATCAATACGGGTACTGGGCTTCGCTACAAGGTGGTGTTGGATCGAGGCATGGATATTTTGGATGCCTTTTTCAATGAACATAGCCTCGCTTGGATCTCTCATGCTGGCCTGACCGCTCCGCAACCTTTCTCGAACCAAGGCATTGATTGGCTCCGCACCTTTGGCGGGGGATTGCTGACTACCTGCGGATTGTCTAATGCAGGTCCTCCCAATTCGGATGAACATGGATCCAGAGGTTTGCATGGCAATTATTCCAACCTAAGTGTCGAACTAATTTCCATCAAGCAGCCGGATATTTTCTCAGGAGACTTGGGGTTTGAAGTGGTCGGAAAAGTCACCGAAAGCAGCACTTTTGGTCCAAGCTTGGAACTGATTCGTCGAATTTCAGGAACTATCGGGTCGGCAGAAATTCACATTCAAGATCGGGTCACCAATCGAGGCAATTCCCCAGCACCACACATGCTTTTGTACCATATCAATTGTGGCTGGCCCTTGATTGATGCTGGAACACGGATCGTCTGGCAGGGGGAAATGCAGCCCAGATCGGGAGAGACAGCAGTTCGGCAAAATTCCAGACAAGATGGTTTTAGACACTGCCCAGCTCCCATGGATAGCCATGCTGGCTTTGGGGAGGAGGTAGCCTTTATAGATCCTCAAACAGATGAAATGCAGCAAGTAACCTGCGGCTATGTCAACGACCAATTGGGACTGGGATTAAAAATATCCTTTTCCAAAACCCAACTGCCCTGGCTTATCCATTGGCAGCATTGGGGAAAAAATGAATACGTAACTGCGCTTGAGCCCGCGACAAATCCACCTATTGGACAGGCTGCTGCTCGGGCAAATGAGAGTTTGATTTTGCTGGAGCCAGGAGAAAGTCGGACTTATGACCTGCAGCTTAGCATTTTGCTAGGGGATGCTGCTCGGGACTTTTCTTGACCCATCTCGAACACACTCGCCTTTAATTCAACAATAAAAATACTGACACTAACCCAAAATAAATAGCCATGTGTTTAGCTAAAAAAGCGCTCGAACAGGGCGAAGGAATTGTACGACTGACCCCCACCTGGGTTCCCCGCTCATTTTGCGTACCCGGTCGCCGAATCAAGTTGCACCCAGATGATTATTACGCCTTTGGAGGCATGCGCGGTGGCATCGATGAGCGTTGGTTTTCCTCTACCACTGCTGCCCAAAACGGCCCCCTCACTTCAAAAAATGAAGGCTTAAGCCACATCGCTTTCGAAGATGGGGGTAGTACCCAGCTCTTTTTGCTCAAGGATGCAGTGGAGGAATTGGGTTCGGCACTTATCGGTTCCCGCCTTTGGAATGAGTTCAAGTCCTGGCCCATGTACTCCAAATTTTTTGACAACATGGGTCCTCTGCCACACCACATCCATCCCTCGGATGAATTTGGTAAGCTGACAGGCCAAAATGGAAAGCCAGAGGCCTACTATTTTCCTCCACAGGTCAACAACCATGGGGGAGATTTTCCTTATACCTTCTTTGGTATCGCACCAGGAACAAGCAAGGAGACGATCCTGGATTGCTTGAAGAACTTCAACAAAGGAGACAACAAAATCACGAATTATTCCCAAGCCTTCCGCTTGCAGCCTGGGACGGGATGGGATGTGCCTCCAGGAATGCTTCACGCTCCTGGCAGCTTGTGTACCTACGAACCGCAAAAAGCCTCGGACATCTTTGCGATGTACCAATCCTTGGTCAATGAAGCCATTATTCCGGATGAGCTACTCTGGAATGCTTGCCCAAAGAACCGCTGGGGAGACTACGAACTTTTGCTTGAAATGATTGACTGGGATCTCAACGTCAATCCCAACTTGATGGACAACCACTACATGGAGCCCAAACCGGTAGCCGACCCCGCTCAAATGCAGGCAGCAGGCTACCAGGAAACTTGGATTTGCTACCGATCCCATGACTACAGTGCCAAGGAACTGACGGTAATGCCAGGCCAGACTGTTGTCATCACCGATGCCGCAGCCTATGGAATGATCATGATGCAAGGACATGGAAAAATGGGGGCTTGGGATATTGAAACTCCTTCGCTGATCCGATTTGGGCAACTGACACATGACGAATACTTCGTGTCTGAAGATGCAGCCAAGGCTGGGGTGAAGATCACCAACCTATCCAAAACCGATCCAATCGTCATATTGAAGCACTTTGGTCCAAAAAATCCAGATTTAAAAATTACCTAAGAACCTGTTCTTCCATCTCAGAAGAATTTGGCTCCTGAAAAAATAGAAACTCAAACAATAAACCCACTCACGCATAAACATGAACACGCTTCCCAAACTCCACAATGCCACCTGGCCAGGATTGGTCGGGAAAGGTCCGGACTCTGAACCTGTGATCCCTTTTGATACGCTACTTGCCATGACTGCGGCCTCCGAAGTCAATGGTGTCAAATTTGATGGAATCGATGTGGGCTTACTTGCCCCTCATTTTGACTTGGATGATCCCGATGAACCCAAAAGACTGGCAGATAAAGTAGCCAAGCACCAACTCAAGGTTGGTTCCTTGGTGGCTCCCATCTGGGCTGGTTCAGCCATGGGTACTGCCGATCAGCGAATGACTTTCGTGGATATGGTGCGAAAATCCTGTGAATTTGGGCAAAAGCTCAAGGAACTGGGGGTTAGAGATTATGGAATCGTGCGAATTGATTCCGCTGCGGGTGTTACCGATTGGTCAAAAGATCCATTGGCAAACTCCAAGTTGATCGCGCAGACCTTCCGTGAAGCAGCCGACGTAGCGGCAGGTTTTGGAGAGCGACTTGCAGCTGAAGGTGAAATCTGTTGGGGAGGAATGCACAGCTGGAAGCACATGGTCGAACTTCTGGAAATGACTGATCGGAAGAACGTAGGTTTCCAAGCTGACATGTCCCATACCTTCTTGTATACTCTAGGTTACAATGCTCCCGAGCACCGTATACTACCTGTAGATGCAGATTTGAAGGACAGAGAAGCAATCAAGGTGGCACTCAAAACGGTGACTGACGCGCTTCGCCCATGGACGATTGACTTTCACGTGGCACAAAATGACGGTTCTGTTTTTGGATCTGGATCCCATGACAAAACAGGTCGTCACTGCCAGGCTACAGATCCAAACGGGGTGCTTGATATCTCCCATGATGCAGGTTACTGGATGCGAGATTCCGCAGGCAATTACAACCAAGCCTTGACGCATATCTGCTGGGATGGCTGCATGTTTCCCAACGCAGTCATGGAAAAGCAGCAAACCTGGAATGATATCCTAGCCGCGATGATTGCAGTTCGTAATGCCCAAGGGCATTGAGCAGATCTTCGCCTTCTGCAGTTTCCATCATAGATTTTCCGTTTACTTCTAACTTACTAGAACCATGAGTACTAAAAAACAAATTCGCGTAGGTCTCATCGGCACAGGGCTGATGGGGAGAATCCACACCAATGGCTACAAGCGCTTGGCAGACTTTTTTCCTGAATACGAGTACCGACCCGTGCTACAAGCCTGCTGCTCGCGTAGAGAAGCAAATGCAAAGGCCTTTATGGAGCGATGGGGATATGCTTCTTACGAAACAGATTGGCGCAAGCTCCTCGCTCGTGAGGACATTGACGCCGTTGATATTTGTACGCCAAACGACATGCATGCTGAAATCGCCATTGCTGCGGCCAAGGCTGGCAAAATGATCCTTTGTGAAAAGCCCCTTGCCCGAAATGTTGCCGAAGCCAAAGGCATGCTGGAAGCAGTTGAAGCTGCTGGCGTAAAAAACACGGTGTGGTACAATTACCGACGTGTGCCTGCAGTTACCCTAGCCAAAAATATTGTTGCCTCTGGTAAGCTGGGCAAGATCTTTCATTACCGAGCCAACTTCCTACAGGACTGGACCATCAATCCGGACTTGCCACAAGGAGGAGATGGCACCTGGAGATTGGATGTGGAATCCGCAGGTTCAGGAGTTACCGGGGATTTGCTGGCGCACTGCATCGATACGGCCATGTGGATCAACGGAGGAATCAAGGATGTATCGGCGATGACCGAGACCTTTGTAAAGGAGCGTGTGCATTCGGATACGGGCAAAAAGCAGGCCGTAGGAATTGACGATGCCTGTATTTTTCATTGCCACTTTGACAACGGTTCCTTGGGGCTTTTTGAAGCTACACGCTTTGCCCGCGGACACAAAGCCCTCTACACCCTTGAGATCAATGGGGAGCATGCCTCCATCCGTTGGGACTTGCATGACCTGACCCGCCTCGAATACTTTGACCACAGTGACGAAGGCAAGGTGCGGGGCTGGAGATCCATTCACGTAACCGACGGAGACCATCCCTACATGCACCGTTGGTGGATACCGGGAACTTCCATTGGCTACGAGCATTCCTTTATCCATCAGGTGGCTGATTTCTTTCACAGTTTAGAGACTGGAGAGGCTTGTCACCCTACATTCCGAGATGCGTTTGAAACGCAGAAAGTATGCGAAGCGGTGCTTGCCTCCGCACGAGATCGCGCCTGGAAAGATACCGGTGTGGACTGGGTAGAGAAGGTGTAAACGGAAAAGTACAATGTACAAGGTACCAAGTACGAAGTACTTTAGATACAAGATGCAAGAAACCTGTCCGCCGCGGCGGACAAGAGATTAGACTCAGTTCTGCTGCTATAAAAATCCTGCCAACGGAGCATGATTTTCATCTTGCTCGCCTGCCCGCCGCGGCGGGTGTCTCGTCTCTTGCCTCTTGAAGAGTCTTGTTTCTTGTTTCTCGCATCTGAGTCTACTTGGTACTTGGTACTTCGTACAATTTTTATTGTCTTGCTACTTGATACTAGGTACTTGATACTTTTATAATGTCGAATGCTGAACGCCGATTAAAGAATGTCGAAGGGGGTACAATGTACTTGGTACTTCGTACTTTTTCAAACCAAAACCACCCGCAAGCTCTTCGCTCCCTGCGCGCCAATGACCAAAGATTGCTCAATGTCTGCGGTTTTGGAAGGGCCGGCAAGGAATAGTCCAAAGCCGGAATGGGCAGCGGCTATTTTTTCATAGCCTTGATGCATGGTGTTTTCCAGCAGGTTGCTATCCAGCACAATCACCAAATGCTCGGTAGCAAAGGGTAGCGCCCGAAGTCCAAGCTGGGTATCTTCAAGCCAGATGGCACCGTTCTCCGCTACCCCAAATTGCCCGTCTAGTATCGCCACTTCCAAGGACTCCAAATCATGTGGGTCCTCCGGCAAAGGAAGGGTTGCTAACTCAGCGAACTGGGAGGAAAGCGAGATCACTTTTGAAAAACCCGCAGCCGAAAACCAGGCATCAAATTCGCTTTTGGTCAATACCTCTCCCTTGTTGTCGGAGATGGACTGCGTAAAGCGTTCCACCAAGTTTCCAGAATTACTGAAATTAGGGATATCGGGCAGCGTTTTGGGTTCGAGAGACAGGCTTCGAATAGCGCTCAGGATTTTTTCTCTGCTGTTCATGACCTGTTTTTTTGATACCACTGTTGAAAAGATTCCTTAGGAAGTTCAGGGAGATTTCTATTTTTCCCCCAGACATTCAAGGGATGGTAAATCAGGCTATTGGGAAGGGATTTAAGTGCATTCCGCATTAAGCTTCCCGAAATTTTGTAGGCTAGGGGACTTTTAAATATTCCGTTTGCCAACTTCATGGAAAGCCCTTTGGCGAAATCGCCCTGCGTTTTGGTGACCTCCTGCCTCCATTCGTAGAGCTGCTCGTGAATGTTGATTTTCACAGGGCAGACATCCGTGCAACTTCCGCAAAGCGTGGAGGCAAAGGGAAGGCTGCTGTGTTTTTTGAGATCTAGTCCTGGGGATAGAATGGAGCCAATCGGTCCTGGAACGGTGCTATTGTAACTGAATCCACCACTTCTACGGTAAATGGGACAGGTATTCATGCAAGCCCCGCATCGGATGCATTTGAGGGAGTTCCTAAATTTCTCTCGTGCCAACTGGGCGGTACGGCCGTTGTCAACTAGGATGATATGAATTTCTTTTCCTGGCGATGGACTCCTGAAATGAGAGTTGTAATTGGTGATGGGCTGACCGGTGGCCGACCTTGCCAGCAAGCGAAGGAATACCCCCAGGTCTTTCCGTCTCGGGAGGATTTTTTCGATGCCCATGCAGGCGATATGCACGTCTGCCAGGTGAACCCCCATGTCAGCGTTGCCCTCGTTGGTGCATACGACAAATTCCCCGGTCTCCGCAATTCCAAAGTTGACTCCTGTGATCGCGACCTTGGCGGCAAAGAATTTTTCCCGCAGGTGAACCCGTGCGGCTTGGGTCAGGTAGGCTGGATCCTCGTTGCCTTTTTCGGTCTGGAGTTTCTCGTGAAAAAGTTCGGAAATCTCTTTTTTCTTTAAGTGAATTGCGGGTAGGACAATGTGGCTGGGGGGCTGGTTGAGAAACTGGACGATGCGCTCGCCGAGGTCGGTGTCAACCACTTCGATGCCCTGCTTTTCCAAATAGGGATTGAGGTGGCACTCCTCGGTTAGGATGGATTTACTTTTGACAACAGCCGTACAATTTTGCTTTTGGAGGATTTCCAGTATTAGTCGGTTGTGTTCTTCGCTGTCCGCTGCCCAATGGACGATGATTCCATTTTTCGTCGCATTTCGCTCAAATTCCTCCAGGTAGCTGGCAAGATTGGCGAGGACATTGTCTTTGATGCCCGAAGCCAACTCCCGCAACTGTTCCCATTCGGGAATTCCTTTGCTGACTTTGTCCCGCTTGTCGCGCACAAACCAGAGCGTTTCATCGTGCCATTTTGATTTTTGGGCATCCTTTAGAAATTCAGCTGCATTTTCTGGATGACTCATGATAGGGCCTGGTTTAGGATTTCAGCAAGGTGCAGGAACTTTACCTCTTGTTTGGATCGGGAAGCAATTCCCTGCAAATGCATGATGCAGGACATGTCCCCACCGGTGATAACTTCGGTTTGGTGGCTGAGGTGATCTGCTAGCCTGTCTTTTCCCATTTGGATGGAAAGCGCCTCCTCGGTTACGGCAAAGGTTCCTCCAAAGCCACAGCATTCGTCTGTTCGGGTTAACTCCACCCAGTCCAATCCTTCTAGATTTTCCAGAAGCTTGCGGGCCTTATTAAATGGAGGCTGATTGAGTTCCGATCCGGAGGAGAGATGCAGTCCACGCTGCCCATGGCAGGAGGAATGGTAACTTACGCGGTGGGGGAATTTTCCCTCCAGTCGCTCGATTTTCAGCACGTCGGTGATGAATTCGATGAGTTCATAGATTTTATGCGCTAGGGCTTCCTGTTTTTTTTCTAGGCCAGCAATAGCTGGAAAATGCTCTTTTACGTGCAGGGTGCAGCTTCCGGAAGGACATACTACATAGTCATAGTCACTGAAGGTCTCTATAAAATGGGTTGCAGTGCCCACCGTATCCCGTGCATAGCCCGCATTGGCTAGGGGCTGACCACAGCAGGTTTGACCTGAGGGATAGCTCACGGTGCAGCCTAATTTCTCCAACAATTCCAGCGTAGCAATCCCTACTTGCGGGTAGAATTGATCTACGTAGCAGGGGATAAACAAGGCGACGGATGGGGAATTGGCTTTCATTTGGGGAAGTTAAGCTTCAGCAGTCATATTCACGAGCATTGCTGCCCCTAAAGCGGAACCATTTGGAAAATCACTTGGGATAAGTTCTATTCCGGGGAGTTTTCTGCGCAGCAGCTCCAGAAAAATCGGGTTGGCATTGAATCCTCCATCTACAAAAAGGCGCTGCAAAGGAGCTCCCTCCAGCACGAGGTGGATGGAGGCTGCTTGAATCGTTGTCAATTCGTTTAGGAAGGTGTAGTAGGCTTCTGTAAATTCAGAAAAGCTGCTCCAATCGTTGTTAGGACCATTTTCTATCCCGAAATTCTCAGGTTGGATGTAATGGAAGCGGATTCTTTTTGCAGGCTGACTGCTTACTTTTTGGTACCAGGATTCTTCGAATTGAAGTTTCTTGTAGGTACCTAGGGGCAGCTGCCAAAAGGCATACATTTCTTCGACTTGGTACTTGTGCTCCTCACCGATAAAAAGGCGAGAGATTTTGATGGGCTGTCCAGAAATGCTCAGAAACTGCAGGCAATCTTTTGTCAGTTCCGATTCTGAGAGCGGAGTCTTGTTGAATGGATTAATGCTGATCGCCCAGGTACCCGTTGAAAGGAGGGCGAAGGGTTGGGTTTCCTGCTTCAGGTAGGGTAGAAGGGCTGCCGAGGAGTCGTGTATGCCAATTCCGCAGGGGATTCCTCCCAGTTCCGGCTTGGTTTTTAGCAGGGAATCTCCAGGCAGAATAGGAGCCATGAGGGCCTCTATTCCTTCTCGTTTTACCCATGCATGGTAGTCGTTCTTCTCAAAATCCCATAAGGCGGTGTGGCAGCCGATGCTGCAGAAGTCAGAAACTGCTGTGCCTGTAAATAGCATGCTCAGGTACTGTGGGAGGTGGAGGCTTCTTTGGATTTTTTGGAATACTTCGGGCTTTGCATACTTGAGAAAATAGAGTTGCAGGCCTGAATTCAGCATGGCTAGCGGAGGGGAAGAAGTTTCCTTGCAGAAGTTCAATTTTCCTCCGTTTTCGGAATAAAATCGCTCCAAAAGTTCCTCCGGAAAAGGCTTCAGGTAATCGTAAAGTGGGGCAACAGGCTCTCCTTCGAGGTCAGTATGCACAAAAGAGGCGCCATGCCCTGAGATATTAAGCTGCGTAATTTCAAATTCGGTAGAATTCAGCGCCGCCCGAAAGGTATCCAGCATCCAGGCACGAAGCGGAAGTACAGGTTCGCTCGGGAAACCGTCCTCATCTGGTACAGGCTCTAAACGAGTGTAACTGTGGTACACTTCGCCAAGATTCTGGTCAAAGAGAAAGAACTTTTTATTGGTTTTCCCGATGTCGAATACGGCTGTTACTGGGATTTTTGGCATTACACGTACTATTCGATTTTATCTTGGGAAAGCTGCCGCGAGACCTCCGTCCACATTGAGCATATTTCCTGTGGATTTGTTGAGCAGCCCGCCTACAAAGGCAAAGGCTGCATCTGCAATATCACTGACCTTTACGCTTTCCTTAAGTAGGGTGCGGTTGGCGTAGTATTGCGGGAGATCAGCAACTTCGATGCCGTAGGCTTTCGCTCTGTTTTCTGCCCATCCACCTTCCCAGATATTCGAATTTTCGATGACCGCATCGGGATTCACCACATTGACTCGGATTTTATCATCTGCAAGTTCGGCCGCCATAAGCCTTGACATGTGCAATTGTGCGGCTTTTGCTGTGCCATAAGCCACATTTTTTGGGCCTGCCACTAAGGCATTCTTACTCACGATATTTACAATGTCTCCTCCGAGGCCTTGCTGCTTCATCAGGGCAACGCCCAGTTTGGAGATGCGGAATTGTCCCATGACCAAGAGGTCGTTGAGCTTGTCCCAATCCTGATCGTTATGGTCTTCAAAGGACTTGGAAATGGATATTCCTGCGTTGTTGACCACAATATCGATTCCACCAAATTGGAGGGCGATGGCCTGGCTAGCCTTGGCGATGCTGTCGCTATCCGTCACATCCAGTTGGAGGCCGAAGACGTTGTCTTTGCCGTACTTTTTTTCAAAGGTGGCTAGCGCTTGATCTAGCCGTTCTTGGTTGATATCGGAGAGCACTACGCAGGCTCCTTCTTGAAGAAATTTTTCTGCGATGCCTTTCCCAATTCCACCTGCGCTGCCGGTGATGAGGGCGATCTTTCTAGATAGTGGTTTTTCCTTAGGCATGCGCTGCAGCTTGGCTTCCTCGAGCAACCAGTATTCGATGTCGAAGGCCTCCTGAAGTGGAAGGGATACGTAGCTGGATACTGCCTCGGCACCACGCATGACTTGGATGGCGTTGATGTAGAATTCAGCGGCTACTCTGCTTGTTTGTTTGTCCTTGGCAAAACTAAACATCCCTACTCCCGGCCAGAGGATGATAACCGGATTTGGGTCACGCATGGCTGGGCTGTTTGCATGTTTGTGTTTCTCGTAATAGGCTGCATAGTGCTCTCGGTAATTCTGAAATGCGGCTTCCAGTTGCGTGCGTATTCCACTGGCGTCCGAGAGGTCGGTGGCTGCAGGAAGGTCGAGTACCAAAGGACTGATTTTAGTTCGCAGAAAGTGATCTGGGCAGCTGGTTCCCATGGGGGCTAGGCGATCCAGGTCCTGACTGTTGCTAAATTCCAAAACCACCTCTTTGTCTGTGAAGGTGCCCACCATTCGGGATTCGGAAGAGGCCAATCCGCGCAATAGCGGGGCGAGTTTTGCTGCTTGGCTTTTGCGTTGGTCTGGTTCCAAGGAGTTGATTTTTTGACCTCCGAAAACAGGTCTTTTTTTGCCATAGTTTTCTGCTAAATAAGCGGAGGCAGTTTCGATAACTTCCAAGCTATTGATATAGCAGTCGTAGGAAGTATCACCCCAGGTAAATAGGCCGTGGCCTCCGAGCATGATGCCTCGAATGCCCGGATTTTGGTCCAAGGCGGCTCTGAGTTTGAGTCCTAAATCAAATCCAGGTCGCTGCCAAGGCACCCAAGCGATTGCTCCTTTCCAGAGGGTTTTGGTGATCTCTTCCCCGTCTTTGGCTGCTGCAATCGCAATTGCTGCATCTGGGTGAAGGTGATCGATGTGCTTGAAGGGCAAAAATCCATGCAGGGGAGTGTCGATGGAAGGCGCCTTGGAAGCCAAATCGTAGAGGCAGTGCCCAAACAATCCCACCATTTCGT
>Ga0315905_10001069_pt1 | contig 29826 bp, 10 predicted proteins | sample LakEriMetagenome_5_FD_203522 | JGI IMG/M metagenome (GOLD analysis project Ga0315905, IMG submission 203522) | Freshwater fungal communities from buoy surface, Lake Erie, Ohio, United States - Buoy 4 MA121 | ecosystem: Environmental > Aquatic > Freshwater > Lake | place: USA: Lake Erie, Ohio...
CATTCCACCCGTATAAACTATAACTTCCGTTTGCCACAAAATTCATCCATTTGAAAGGGCTAATACGCAAGTTCATCGATAAATCCGAGAGATTCATCGAGTCTTTTAGGAAATCCATGTTCCCGTTAATTGAGAATTGATCAATAATACGCGTTTTTCGGAACCCTGTAAGCGTATCTTTCTCTGATTTTTTTTTCAATTCTAAGCTGTTATTGACTCCAAAGGTCAAAAACGAAGCGGCTTGCGTATTACCTACTGCATAGATACTTCGCTCGAACGGTGAGTAGGTAATTGTACTTTGATTTGAGCCAACATTGGCAGTAATTAATTGATTCAACTTCGGAACATATCGATATCCAATAGAAGGCGTCATTAAATGCCTAAGTATTGGCCTGTTTTTACCAATAAATCGGTAATAGCTATAAATTATGGTGGTGGCATTGGCGCTAAAATTCAATTCGTTCGCCATGGCTCCCTTTCTAAGGGTATCAATGACCGTGTTGTTGCTTACCATATCATAATTCTTTTCAATTTGCTGAAAATTTATTTTGTTTCCATAGTTCAATGTTGGGGTAATTTTAACTGCATTTTGAAATAATCCCAGCGTGGTTTGAACTCCAACACCTTGATTGATCCCGTTAAAGAACGTTTGGCCAATCCCAGTAAAATTGAGCGGGCTAATTAATGAATCCCCAAATGTGCCTTTGTTTTGTGTCTCCAAATTATACGTTACTCCAATGCGTTGTACCGCTCTGGCTATTTCTGTTTTAGGTAATGGAATAAGCCGTTTAAATGGGAAAATCCGCGTAACATTTACATTGAGAATAGGCGATACTAAGGCCATGTTCTGAGCTAGTGAATTTTGTCGCATCGAAATTTTCGCCCCCATGGTGACCGGTTTTCCTGGAAATATCCGGGTTAGATTGATATCGGAATTGAAGGAATTTGTAAAATAGTCTGGATTAATTGGGTCTGGGTTATTTTTCGCATTGTTGTCTGAAATAAAATTCACATTGGCGTTAAAATTCCAGAAAGGATTTGATTTTTGCTGCTTGTTGTGAGACCAAGTAACCGTAAATTTATTATTCTTTGAATAGTTCGGAAATCCATTGTTAAACTGTTGAAATCCAATCCCTACGCGCCCGTTATATCCATAGCGTTTTTCGTAATCTAATTCATTTCGAAGTCCCCAACTTCCACGACTGTATAAATTACCGTAAAAACTTGTTTGTATGGATTCATTTATGGGAATGAAATATCCTAAATTTTGTATGCCGAAGCCATACGGTGATGCAGGAACAAATTCAGGGAACAATAATCCTTTGGTGCGTTCTTTTTGCTGTGGAATAAACGCAAAGGGCAACCCAATGGGTGTTGGTATTCCACTAATCCAAAGATTCATAGGTCCGGCAACGATGCGTTTTTCAGGAACAACAACCCCTTTACTCAATAAAAAATGGTAATGCGGCTCCACTTGATCACAGGTGGTAAGCACCCCTTTCTTTAAGTGTATTTGATCCGATGGATAGCGTTTTGCTTCACCCATTGTGAAAAACAACTCATCTTGTTTTATTTGAAGGACTTCAATATATACTTTTTGAGTTTCTGTATTCATTCGCATCCGCTTGCAAGTCATCGTTTCACCGGACTCTACAAACACTGGGAATTCAACGGCTATACTGTCTGAATTCATAATATAGCTAGCCTCCACTTCATGACCCTCGAAATCTAAAATTATTGCTCCAGCAGTAAGTTTACTCGTAAGCGTTTCAACATAGGCTCCACCGAATAAATACGCCTTTTTTGAATTAACATCGTAGTATGATGAATCACGCGCACCATACTTTATTATCTCATCAATTTGCTGGTCATCTAGGTAAATTGTATCTGAAATAGGTCCTTGTGCGTTTAGAGAAAAACACATTATTAACATTCCAACGAAGAAAAATAGCCGGGGTGGCATAACTTTCGCTTGAATCTTGAACTTAAATTTGAATTCTATCATGGAACGTATTGTAAAATTACCAAAAAAAGCGCTGATTCTTAGGAACGTGATTGGCGCATTTATCGTGTTCAACCTTTTTGTTACAATACCTTTTGCACAAAAAGGAGTTGAATCCCCAAAATTGAAAACGGTGGTAATCGACGCTGGACATGGGGGTAAAGATCCCGGCTGTCATGGAGGGTATGCTCATGAAAAGGATGTTTGCTTATCGATGGCACTCAAATTAGGTAAACTAATTAAAGAAAAGTACCCTTTGATTACCGTTAAATATACCCGTGAAACCGACGTCTTTGTGGAACTTATTGAACGTGCGAACATCGCCAACCGTGCCGACGCAGATTTATTTATTTGCATTCATGCCAATGCAGGATCTACGGTTGCCTATGGAACAGAAACCTATGTACTTGGCTTACATCGCACCGAATCTCAGCAAAAAGTTATGGAGCGTGAGAATTCAATTATTTCCTTAGAAGAAGATAAAGGAGCTAAGTACAAGTCTTTTGATTTGACTCCCGACGCCATGATAGCGATTCAATTGCAGCAAAATGTTAATCTGAATAATGCCATTAAGTTCGCAGGTTTCCTACAGTCAGAGTTTAAAACCATTGGACGGTATGATCGAGGCGTAAAACAAGCAGGATTTTTAGTGCTATACAAAACATCAATGCCCAGTGTGTTAATCGAAACAGGCTTTTTAACCAATCCGAATGAAGAAGGATTTATAGGTAAACTTGATGGACAAGAAAAAATGGCGAATGCCATGCTCAAAGCTTTCGTAAAGTATAAAAATGATTACGAAGGAAAAACCTTATCTGAGGATCATGTGGTTACGACAGTTAAAATTGATACTCAACCCACAACTGATTCCGTAGTGGATACAGCAACTGCAATAGAAATGCCTTCGTCAGAGGTGTTTTTTAGTGTTCAAATTGTTTCTTCAGCCGAAAAATTAACCCTTGATGCCGAGAAATTTAAAGGAGTTCCAGTAAAAGAGTATTCGCAGGATAATTTATATAAGTACTACACGGGGATCTTTGTTAAAGATTTAGAGGGTGCTAAAAAACATAAAGTTGCCATGCAAGAAAAAGGGTTTTCTAGTGCTTTTGTTATCGCTTTCTCTAATGGAGAGCGCATCAGTATCGAAAAAGCAATTAAATTAGCAGAAAAATAGATTTTGAAACTTTCAAAGGAAATAAAAGCGGGATTCATAGCAGTTAGTGCTATCGTATTATTGGTAGTTGGAATTAATTTTTTAAAAGGATATAGCTTACTCGGGGGAGATGACACCTTTTACGCTTACTTCCCAAATTCAGGGCAAGTCATGGTGTCTGGTAATGTTACGCTGAATGGTGTAATCATTGGAAAAATACTAGACATTCAAAACGTGCCAACCAATCCAGAGAAACGCCGGGTGAAAATAAAATTTAGTATTAGCGAATCAGGCATCGATTTACCAAAAGGTACCATAATCGAATTAGGTTCTTTGGACTTGCTCACCAAAGGATTAATTGTAAACTATCCGGACCGATTCAAATCGGGATATTATCGGCCTGGTGATGAAATACCGGGAAAGATGTCTGCCGACATGTTCTCACAAGTAAAACAATATGCTGATCCAATTTCTCAAAAACTTCAATCCCTAATTCTCCATATTGATGGCATGGTAAATTCGCTTTCTGGAGTGTTTGATGAAAATGGGTCGAATGATATTACTGCAAGTATTAAAGAACTTCGGATTACCATTAAGAAAATTGGTGATTTGTCCACTGAAATTCAAGGATTTGTTGGACAAGAAAAAGCACAGTTCTCTAAAATTATGGACCATGTAGAAAGTATCACGTCGAACCTTAAAAAGAGCAGTGATGAGGTATCAGCCATTATTGGAAATACTAAAAAGATATCGGATGATTTAGTAACCGCCGATTTTAAAGGAACAATCTTAGAAGCACAAACCACCTTAAAAAAATTCAACTTCATGTTGGAGGATGTGAACAAAGGGAGCGGTACCTTAGGTAAACTAATTCATGACGAAAAGCTTTATAATGAACTGGTTGAAACGAATAATGAACTTCAAGAACTTGTAGATGACTTGCAAGCACATCCTGAGCGATATGTCCATTTATCAGTGATTGGGGGTAAATCTAAAGGCTTACAGCTTACCGGAAAACAAGAAGGAAAATTAAAAAAGTGGTTAGATACAATTCCTGATTAGCTCTATGTTATCTCATCTAATATTTGTTGTTTTAGCGATTGTTTCTATTGGCCTTTTCTCAAGGAAGATGAGGTCTATCATTAAACAAATCAAGTTGGGTCGTCCAACCAACCGAACCGATCGAGTTGGAGAGCGAATTAAAACCATGTTGCTTGTTGCCTTTGGCCAGAAAAAAATGTTTAACCGACCAATTCCGGCAATCTTACATTTTATTTTTTACGTGGCCTTTATTATTACCCAAATTGAACTTATTGAAGTATTCATTGATGGGTTCACAGGGTCCCATCGTTTCTTTTATCATGCAGGGTTAGGTGCTTTTTATACCTTCGTGATCAGTTCAATTGAAGTGCTTTCCGTACTTACCTTTATAGCTACCTTGATTTTCTTTGCGCGAAGAAACTTAATCAAGATTCCTCGATTCTCCTCTTCCGACTTGAACGGATGGGCAAGGAATGATGCCAACCTGATCTTGTTATTCGAGTTGCTGCTGATTATTTTTATTTTCATGATGAATGGCGCCGATGAAGCAGACAAAATATTGAGTTCTAATGTGGGGTATGGATTCGCAGTAAGTCAACACCTCGGACCCTTGTTTTTTGGACGAATCAATAACGAAGATATACTTCATGTAATTTCGTCTATTGGTTGGTGGGGACACCTCATTATGGTTTTTGTGTTTTTAAACTACCTGCCTTATTCAAAACATTTACACATTCTCTTCGCCTTTCCAAATACCTACTTTTCTAACCTCAACGCCAAGGGGAAATTCAATAATATGGAATCTGTAGAAGCGGAGGTAAAGTTAATGCTTGATCCCTCAGCTGACCCATATGCAGCAGCACCTACAACAGAAGCTCCTCAACGCTTTGGCGCAAAGGATGTGCAAGACCTTTCTTGGAAGCAATTATTGGATGCGTATTCCTGTACCGAGTGCGGACGTTGTACATCCGTTTGTCCAGCGAATCAAACGGGTAAATTGCTTTCTCCTCGAAAAATCATGATGGATACGCGGGATCGTTTGTCAGAAATTGGGTCAAATAATTTTGACTTGAATGATGGTAAGTCCTTACTTGGGGATTACATTACACCCGAAGAGCTATGGGCCTGCACGAGCTGCAACGCTTGTGTTCAAGAATGCCCCGTGAACATAGACCCACTATCCATTATTGTTGATCTGCGAAGATTCTTGGTAATGGAAGAGTCAAAAGTTCCAACGGAATTAACAGGAATGTTAACCAATATAGAGAATAATGGGGCGCCATGGCAGTTTTCTCCTGCTGATCGAATGAAATGGACCGAAGAAAATTAATAGGATGAATTTGAAAGTTCCAACAATGGCCGAACTAGTGGCCGCGGGAGAAACTCCCGATGTGTTGTTTTGGGTAGGTTGCGCCGGAAGTTTTGATGACCGTGCCAAGAAAATCACCAAAGCAATTGCTAAAATATTGTCGCATTGTAAGGTGAAATTTGCCGTGCTAGGTACAGAAGAATCTTGCACCGGAGATCCTGCACGCCGCGCTGGAAATGAATTTACATTTCAGATGCAAGCCCAAATGAACATCCAAGTGCTCAATGGCTATGAAGTAAAACGGATTGTTACAGGTTGCCCTCATTGTTTTAACACACTTAAGAATGAGTATCCAGAATTAGGCGGTACCTATGAGGTACTTCATCATACCCAGTTAATTCAAGATTTGATCAATACAGGCAAATTGTCCTTGAATGACGGAGGAACATTTAAAGGAAAGAAAATCACGTTTCATGATCCGTGTTATTTAGGTAGAGCAAATGATGTTTACGAAGCGCCACGAGAACTTATTGAGAAGTTAGATGGTGAATTGGTGGAAATGAAGCGCTGTAAAACCAATGGGCTGTGCTGCGGTGCTGGAGGTGCTCAAATGTTTAAAGAAGCAGAGAAAGGAAATAAAGAAATTAACATTGAACGCACAGAAGATGTGCTTGAATCAGCCGCCAATATCGTCGCTACGGGTTGCCCTTTTTGCAATACGATGATGACAGATGGGGTGAAGAATTTTAACAAAGAAGCAGATATTCAAGTGCTTGATGTCGCAGAATTAATTGCTCAAGCAGCTGATTTGTAAAAAAGATGACAGATCAAAGAACTTGGGTCTTTGTGGCCAATCGAACCTTGAATGAACAGGAAGTCTTACGGATTAATGACGAATTGAACGCGTTTGTTTCAAATTGGAAGACCCATGGAACTCCCATCGATGCTACAGGATTTTGTTTTGAACATGCTGCCATTGTGATCTCTGCTAATGAAGCTGAAGTAAAAGCTTCTGGATGTTCTATTGATAAAATCACACATTTAGTTCGTTCGCTTGGAAGTTCACTTGAAATTGATTTTTTTAATCGCTTTAATGTGCTTAATCGAAGTGATGCTGGGAATTGGACCCTTGAAAAATATTCCCCTCATAATGCGAATACATGCATTAATGCCAATATAATTTCCTTGAATCAACTGAATCAACTCATCATAAATTAACGAACCAAAAAAAATTATTCCATGAAGCAGCTTATTTGTGCAGTTATCATTTTAGTTATAGGGGTCTCCGCCGCAATGGCACAAAGCTATAAAACGGCCATTGGGTTTAAAGGAGGGTATCCTGGTTATGGCTCTATTAGTGCAAAACATTATTTTAGCTCTGTTAATGCCATCGAAGGAAATGTTGGTACTGGAAGTTATGGGCTATGGATGCAAGGGTTGTATGAGTGGAATCACGACCTTCCAACAAGTGGCTTGAATTGGTATATTGGTGTAGGACCAAATGTAGGGTTCCAATCAAGTAAATTGAATAATGGAAGTACTTTTTATTTATCAGGTTCCGCTCTGCTTGGTATTGAATATACCTTCATTAATATCCCATTAAATCTTGCACTTGATTCGGGACCAATTGTTCAGGTTTTACCTAACATTGGGTTTGGATGGGGTGGAGGATTGGCTATACGATACGCCATCAAGTAGGGAGTTGTTAAACTATTATAATCCGAAATTCGTTCACGAGTTTTTTACTAACTTTATTTAAAAAGTGAGATGGAATACGCGTGGAATGAATCGGAACCAGCCTGCCCAATAAAGGTTGAACAATTAGCTAAAGAAGTAAAAATAAGCCCCTTAATCGCATCCTTGCTAGTGCAACGTGGCGTATCTACATTTTCGGAGGCGGAGCGCTTTTTTCGACCAAAATTGAGCCATGTAAATGACCCCTTTCTTTTTAGGCAAATGAAGGAAGCGGTGGATTTATTAAATCAAGCGATTGAATCCAAAAAACGAATACGCTTATTTGGTGATTACGATGTTGATGGTACCACAGCGGTGGCTATCGTTATGAATGCGCTCCGAAATAAAGTGGATTTAATTGACTATTATATTCCGGATCGCTACACAGAGGGATATGGGTTGAGTGAGGCTGGGGTAGAGGCTGCCATTAAGGATAAGGTTGACCTATTAATCACCTTAGATTGTGGCGTCCGTTCTGTTGAGTTTATACAAACCTTAGTCTCAAATAATATTCAAGTGATTGTTTGTGATCACCATGAGCCTGGCGAAACCCTGCCTCAAGCAATTATATTAGATCCCAAAGTGCCAGCAGATAGGTATCCCTTTGAAGGCCTTTCAGGTGCAGGAGTAGGAATGAAATTATTAGAGGCCTTGTTTTCTAAGAATGGATGGCCGCTTGATGAGCTCTATAATCAGCTCGATTTATTAGCCTTGAGTATCGCCGCAGATATAGTACCCGTTACCGATGAAAATAGGGTATATGCGTTTTATGGATTAAAACAGGTAAATGAAAATCCACGACCTGCGTTTAAAAAGATGTTAACTTCTGCGAATCGTTCAGGTACGATTAAATTAAATGATCTGGTTTTTGGGATTGCCCCCCGGATTAATGCGGCTGGTAGAATTCGTTCAGGAAGGACAGCCGTTTCATGCATGCTTAATCCGGTTCATGAAGACCTAGATGCCTTAATTGAGGAAATAGAAAAGGACAATCAAACACGTAAAAGCCTAGATCAACAAATTACAGAAGAAGCCTTGACTTTGTTAGCAAATGAGCCGAACGATAGATGCGTTAACGTGTTGTATTCCTCAGCTTGGCACAAAGGGGTTGTGGGTATTGTGGCCTCACGCGTAATCGAGAAATATCCACTTCCTACCATAATTCTAACCGAACACAACGGCGTACTTTCTGGATCAGCTCGTACGGTGGGTAATTTCGATATTCACAAGGCCTTGATTCAATGTGAATCGTTATTAATTCAATTTGGAGGGCATCAACATGCCGCCGGATTATCGTTGCACCCAGACAACTTTGAGAACTTTAAATTAAAGCTAAATGAGCTTGCCGCTACGTACTTCGAATCTAATCCCCGAACCCCCATGTTAACCTATGATGCCACACTGAATTTTGATGAGATTTTCGGCGGTGAATCGCTTTATTCAATCCCTAAGCTAGTGCGTGTGCTAGATGCTTTTGAACCCCATGGTCCCGGAAATCACAAACCAGTGTTTCTTACACAAGAGGTGTATGCTACGCAATCAAAACTACTGAAAGCACTGCATCTAAAATTAACCCTTACCCAACAAAGTCAGCGAGTGACATTAAATGCGATTGGGTTTAATATGAAAGAAAAGGAAGAATTAACCTTGGCAGGATTGTCATTTGACGTACTACATACCTTAGACATTAACGAGTTTAATAACCGTTCAACGGTACAGCTCGTATTAAAAGACCTTCAGGCTTCGTAAATAGATTTAGATAGGTGTTATGAATGTTATTTCGTAACCTTCTCTCATTCAATTCCGTAAGAGTGTCCGCCTTCGGGCAATAACAACACTAAACCTTACGCTATGAATTGGATTTCGGCCTTAAAACTCTCAGTGTGTATTTTCTTAGGAACTACCGCGTTTGCTCAACAAAATTCCTTGTGGTTTAAAGCAGATCCTTCTGTTTTTACAAACCCGTCATGGGAAGGATTAACGAAAGAATTGAATCTCACAATGCCAGTACAAGCCTTACGTGCCAGTAGAAACCCCGAGCTTCAAAAAGTATATGAAGTTCAGGGCGATTGTGACTTGGCTGCGTTTAAATCTGCTTGTACCATCTTTGGTGGTAAAATTTATAGCATTGAACGAGGTCCAACTTACACTCCCTTGTTTGCTCCCAATGATTTGAATTTTCAAGCAGGTATATCAGATTATGCCTTAACCTTAATCAATGCACCGCAAGCGTGGGACCTAAGTCAAGGAGACGACAGTGTTGTTATTGCAATAAGTGATCAAAATTTTGAAATTACGCATCAAGACCTTGAAGGTAAATATCTTTATTATGATGCATCGAATACCGCTTCAACTACACATGGTACGGCGGTAGCTATAACAGCAGCTGGTAAAACAAATAATGGCTATGGTCTAAGTTCAATTGGCTTCAATACAAGCCTTGCCCTCTATAAAATGAACTTTAATGAGGTTTTGGCGGCAAGTTATGCGGGCGCTGATGTAATTAACATCAGTTGGAGCAGCGGGTGCTTCTTTAGTCAATTGGAACAGGATGTAATAGATGAGGCTACCGCTAACGGATCCTTTATTGTGGCTTCAGCCGGAAATGGCAATACCTGTGGATTACCAGATGCGCTTGTTTACCCTGCATCCTATAATCATGTGTTTTCTGTAACTTCGGTAGGGCCATCCGATAATCATGAGCAGTGGATCGGTGATCCCAGTTCAACCCACAATCACAACGATTCAGTGGATTTGGCTGCACCAGGATACGATGTGGCAATATCGCCTGCTAGCGGATGGTACTTGAATATGAGTGGCACTTCGTTCGCGGCCGCCTATGTCAGCGGTACGGTGGCATTAATGCTATCAGCCAATAAATGCATTTCTAATCTTCAGATTGAACAAATCCTTAAAAATACGGCAGCGCCTCTAAATTCTTTAAACCCAACGTATGCAGGTAAACTTGGAGCGGGTAGGTTAGATGCATTTCAAGCGGTTTTGGCTGCCTCAACCACTTGGAACCCAATAACTCCATCGTTCCAACTTGTGGATTCATGCCTAGCGCAAGATGCGTCAGCAACCTTATTAATACAGGGGGCCCAAGCGCCATTCGATGTTGTGTGGGGAAATAATGTAACCGGTGTATTCAATCCTAATCTTACCACGAACACGTATACAGTACACATTGAGGGGACTCACGGATGTCGTTTAGACACAGCTGTTTTTGTGCATGATGTGATTCCTCCAACCTACACCGTGTTTCAAGCAGATCCTTTGTGCGCTGATTCCTACAATGGGGGAATACAGTTGAATGTTACAAATAATACAGCCACCTCGGTGCTTTGGTCTGAGGGAAGTGTTGGAACCCAACTAAGCGGTTTAGGAGCGGGCACGTATTTAGCAACGCTTTCTTATGGAAATGGATGTTCAATTCAACAGGCGTTCACCTTGATTGCTCCTTCAGCCATCGTGGCTATTGGATCGGTTACGGATGAAACGGTCTTAAACAACGGCGCGATTGATCTTACAGCCAATGGCGGCATTGCTCCGTATTCCTTCCTTTGGAGTACTAACGAAGCATCTGAGGATTTAGCTGCTTTGGGATCGGGTTGGTATGAGGTGCTAATTACCGATGCCAACGGCTGTCAAATGCTTGACTCCTTTCAGGTACAAAATCTTATGAATGCTGAAGCACCGAGCATAGATAACACGGTGTTTAGCCTATACCCAAACCCTAATAATGGATCATTCAATGTTTCCCTACCAACGGATGAAATTTTTCAAACACGTATTTTTGACGCCCAAGGCCGCGTAGTATTTGATGCAGCTTTAGAAGGAAGCCAATCACTAAGCCTTCCCTTAGCTAGTGGCAAATACCTTGCACAATTCGTTTCAACCAGCACTCAAAAACACATTATGCTACCTTTCGTAGTTAACTAGAAACACGCAGAAATGTATACGTAATTACACTTAAAATGAATACATGGAATTTAATGATGTAACGTTGAATTAGAGATACTACTACTTTTGAATCACCTAAACCTACCTTATGCTACTAAATCTACCCCCTTTTTTTCGCGATCGCGAAGAAAAAAGCAAAATGGAGCGTTTTTTACGTTCATTCTTTCTAAATGAATATTCGATGAAACTAATTGAATGTTCATAATAAACAGCATTCTGTTTGAATTCTTAAATTGATAACACAATACGTTTGATTTTTTTGTCTAAGAAAATGTAAATTTATCCTGCTTAAAACTTTAATATGACTACTCTACTACACTCTTCGAAATTTTTCCTGCGATTTGGACTTGCGTCCTTTGCAATTTTTGCAACGGTTTTTGTATTTGGGCAATGCCCGCCTCCAACGCCTACGTCTAACCCGGTTACGATAAACTGTGGCGCAACCGCAACACTAACTGCATCGGGCTCTCCCAACTATATATGGTACAGTAATGCAGCAGGTACCAACATGGTCGGCACGGGGGCCTCGTACACGACTCCAGCACTAACGACCAATACAACAATGTATCTTCGCGGTGCAGCAGGTGCAGCTCAGGCGGGCACGCAAACCTATAACATTTCAAGTTATGGCCAGTTGGTTAATGTCCCAAACAATTGTTGTGGAGGTACATCATCTTACTATAACTGCGGGGGGTCTGTGGGCTTCAATTGGAATGACAATTTAGCAGCAGGTACTCAAATTACATCAGTTCAAATACAGATCAGTGTTGGTGTGAACTGTCACGGCGGCCAAGCACTAACTCCACAACTAAACAACAATAACGGTACTCCGTTCTCACCTGCAGATCATTGTAATTGTTGTGGTTCTAACAATAATATTTTCACCTTTAACTTTCAGCCGAACCAGTATGTGGTCGCCGGAGCAAATCAATTTCGAATTCCTTTAAGTACGTGTTTCGGTTTTTTCAATGGCCATGCTTCTTTGAATGGTTTGTATGCACGCGTTACGGTTAACTATCAAAATATACCATGTACTTCACCGGTTGTAGCGGTACCCATTACGGTTACTCCCCTGTCTGCTCCAACAGCGAACCCTGTAAGTATCAATTGTGGTAATACAGCAACTCTTACTGCTTCTGGAAGTCCGGGTTCATATGTGTGGTATTCGGATGCGGCAGCTACGCAACAAGTGGGAACAGGAGCATCTTTTACTACCCCTGCCCTTGTAGCGAATACTACTTATTATGTAGCGTCTGCCTCCGCAGGAGGTGCAGCCGCTGGTACAGTTTATACCTTTACTAATTGTAGTGCTACGGGACAGTTTGGTCCAACCCAAGCACAAGTTAATAATGCATATGCAAGCACAAACCTCAATGGACAAGTAACATCGCAAAGTGGGGTTCAATTGTGGACCGTACCATCAACGGGTACTTATCGAATCGAGGCCTTTGGGGCACAAGGAGGTGGAAACAACCAATTTGGTAGAGGAGCGCAAATTCGTGGAGATTTTGCATTAAACGCAGGACAACAACTTAAAATTATTGTTGGTCAACAAGGAGGGCTTTATGGTTCTGGAAGTGGTTCTGGTGGTGGAGGTAGCTTCGTGGCAACTTCTGCGAATGTTCCTATGATTGTTGCCGGTGGTGGTGGTGGTCAATATGATTCGGGTTCTTCATTGTTTAATGCTCATGCAGTTACCAGTAACAATGGACAAGCAAGCGGATGTACTTCAGGTGGAGCTGGTGGAGCTGGTGGTAGCGGATGTAATAACAGCGGTGCCTCTGGTGGTGGTGGATTCAATTCCAACGGAGGAAACGGTAGCTACGGAACAGGAGGGTTATCCTTCTCAAATGGAGGTAACGGAGGAAACCATGGTTCTAACGCTGTATGTGTTGGAGGATTTGGAGGTGGTGGCGGAACTCACGGGAACACCGGTGGCGGTGGCGGTGGCGGTGGCTACTCTGGTGGTGCAGGAGGTTTCCATAATGGATCAACCGGAAGCGGAGGCGGTGGAGGTTCCTATAATAATGGAACCAACCAAGCCAACGTTGGAGGGGTTAGAACTGGTCATGGCCTTGTAACGATAACCTCTATGTCGTCTTCTTGTGCAAGCGCAGTGGTTCCCGTAGCTGTTACAGTAAACCCACCAACATCACCAACAGCGAACCCTGTCAGTATCAATTGCGGTAATACCGCAACCTTAACGGCCTCAAATGGTTCAGGAACATATGTTTGGTATTCAGATGCGGCAGCAACGCAACAAGTTGGAACAGGTGCTTCTTTCACTACCCCAGCTCTTGTAGCGAATACCACTTATTACGTGCGCACAACTTCTGGACAAGCAGGATGTAATACCGCTTCTTTAGCAAATATTTTAAGTTCACTAAACGCAAATTCAGGGGTAATTAACGCATCGGTTCCTAATCCATACAATTTCACTATGGATGGCCCCAACGGATTGAATAGTACCTATATCAGTGATGGAGGAAATGACATGTACGATGGAGGTAACTATATCGGTACGAACCTTGGAAACAACCTTACTTACTCAGATAATACCATTACGAATTCTAATATTTTTGGTGCAGGGGGGCAGTACTTTACGAGAAAAATTAATAACATGTGGGTTTTGGCAGCCGATGTCAACAATATCTCTTCATTCCACATTACAGGAAACAATGGTGCAGATGGAGGCGGGACGCTCAACGGAACTGTATTGAATATAACCGTCGGTTGTCAACAATATCGAGTTTTACTTAAGCGTGTATACAGTGCAGGCGATCCTTCCATTAACCAAATGGTAATTTTGCCGGGTAATGCTAACGCAACACACACTTGGCCGGGAAGTACGGATAATACTCAACACGATATTACAGGTTTAGCAGGAACTACCCGTTTATACTATTTGTTATACGCTGCAGCAAGTGGCGGATACATAGACGATAACGCGGCAACGAACATAGCAACCACGTTTTTAACACAAGTGGTTGCAACAACCGCAGGTCAAGGAGCTTGTCTTTCAAATATTGTAGCCGTACCTGTTACTGTAAATTCCAATATTTCACAACCTGTTATTACAGGAACAACAGTGGTTAACTGCGGAGGGTCTACAACCTTAACATCCTCCTCAGGTAATAACACGGCATGGTATTCCGCAGCAGCAGGAGGTAACCTATTGGGTACGGGTTCACCGTATACCGCTTCATCGTTGGCTGCGGGTACAACAATCTATGCAGTTCAGGCAAACATGAACCAAGGAAGCCAAACCTTTAATTTCACAGGTGCACAACAAACATGGACGGTTCCTGCAGGGGTTAATTCAATTAATGTAGATGTACAGGGTGCGCAAGGAGGTCAAACCAGTTACGGTACAGCCGGTCTTGGTGGAAGAACCCAGGCCACAATACCAGTGTCGCCGGGTGCAACAATCGTTATAAATGTTGGAGGTCAGGGTAATTTTTCAACCGGCGGTTGGAATGGTGGAGGAACGCCTTACGGATGCGGTTGTGTCGGTGGTGGAGGTGGTGCCTCAGACATTCGTATTGGTGGAAATGCATTGGCCAACCGCGCAATTGTTGCCGGTGGTGGTGGTGGTGCAGGATATTGGTGGAATTGGAATAATGATCACGGTGGACACGGCGGGGGTCTGACAGGAGAAGCAGGAAAAACAAACAATAACTACAATGCAACGTATTGCGGCCAAGGTGGAACTCAAGCTGCTGGTGGTGCGGGTGCAAATCAAGGTGGTCCGGCAGGTTCCCTTGGAAACGGTGGCGGTTCCGGATTTTATGCCGGTAGTGGTGGTGGTGGTTATTATGGTGGTGGTTCCGGATATGCTGGTGGCGGCGGCGGCGGCGGTTCTAGCTTCACGAATAATCAAGCAACCGGTGTTACGCATACCCAAGGATTTAAATCAGGAAATGGACTTGTGACAATTTCTTGGAACAGTGTAGGATGTGCTTCTACTCCTGTGGCTGTTCCAATTACTGTCAACGCCTTAGGTGCACCTTCTGCTGCGAATGCAACAATCGGTTGTGGTACCACTGCGGCATTGACCGCAGCAGGCGGCGGAGGAAATTCCTACACATGGTTCACCAATGCAAATGGTACAGGTGCTGTAGGAAATACCGCAAATTTTACCACGCCTTCTCTAACTGCTAATACAACCTATTATGTGGCTTCTACCTCAGGATTAGCTGCAGGAACCGCATTTAATTTTTCAAACGCAGCGTCTACAGGTAGAACGGGGCCAACACAAGCTCAAGTAAATAGTGCCTATTCCGGTACAAACTTAGCAGGGGCAGTGACTGTAGCTACGCAAGGAATTCAAGAGTGGATTGTTCCGCAAACAGGATTATACCGAATTTTAGTCAATGGTGCTCAAGGTGGTGGAAACGGCGGACTTGGAGCACGTATGCAAGGTGACTTTAACTTAACACAAGGACAAAAATTATTTATTGCCGTTGGACAACAGGGTCTTGGTGCACAAGATGGTAATGCCTGCGGTGGTGGTGGTGGATCTTTTGTTGCAACAGGAAATGCTACTTATACCACAGCTACAGCGCTTATTGTCGCTGGGGGTGGAGGTGGAGCAAGTCCACAACAAGGCTTACCAGGCTTAATTACTACGAATGGTGGTCAGGGTGAAGGTTGTCAACCCGGTGGAACCAACGGTAACGGTGGATTCTCTGCACAAAATTGTGGAAACGGTACTGGAGGTGCAGGAGGATTCCTCACCGACGGACAAAATACAGGTTCATATGGAAATCAATTTGGATATGGATTTATTTCAGGTGCTGCATTAGGTGGTACCTCTCAATCTGGTGCCCGAGAAGGTGGTTTCGGTGGAGGTGCAGGTACGCACTCTAACAATACGGGCGGTGGTCCAGGTGGAGGCTACTCTGGTGGATCAGCACCAGTACACGGTTCAAATTACGAAGGTGGAGGCGGTGGTTCCTTTAACAATGGAGCTAACCCAGTAAATACGCAAGGCGTACAGTCTGGTCATGGAAGTGTGGCAATTACTCCGCTTACTTCCCCGTGTGTTTCTCCGTTGACTCCAGTAACCGTTACCGTAAATGCTTTGACTGCTCCTACGGCAAATAATGTATCGATTAACTGCGGTCAAACGGCTACAATTACTGCATCCAACAATCTTGGTGCAATTAACTGGTACAGCAACGCCAATGGTTCAACCTTATTGGTAGCAGGAGCAAGTTACACGACTCCTCAACTTGCGGCTACAACAACTTATTATGTTGGTGCAGGTACGGGTGCTTGTGCAACAGCCATTAACCCAGTTGTAGTAACGGTGAATGCGCTTGCTAGTCCTTCTGTTGCTAACCCGAACGTAACCATTAACTGCGGTCAAACAGCAGCACTTTCTGCAGCTGGAGGAGGTGGAAATACGATTACGTGGTTTTCAAACGCTGCAGGATCTACTATCGCAGGAACAGGAAATCCTTGGACTACGCCTGCTTTAACAAGTGCCACAACCTATTATGTGGCTTCAACCACTGGAATGGGTGCTGGTACGACTTATACATTTACTAACTGCTCAGCGACTGGAATGTTTGGTCCAACTCAAGCTCAGGTAAATGCGGCTTACACAGCCACAAATTTGGCTGGTTCAGTTACCTCTTCAAGTGGTATTCAGCTTTGGACAGTTCCAACAACCGCAACCTACCGAATTGAGGCCTTCGGAGCGCAAGGTGGTGGAAACAACCAATTTGGTCGAGGTGCCCAAATACGAGGTGACTTCCAATTGACAGCTGGTCAGCAGATTAAAATCTTAGTTGGACAAGAAGGGGGTGTATCAAACTCTGGTAGTGGTGGAGGTGGATCCTTCGTTACAACTTCTGCCAATGTTCCGCTTCTTGTTGCTGGAGGTGGTGGTGGACAGTATTCTACAGGTTCACTCCTTCATAATGCACATGCTGTAACTTCTAACAGTGGACAAGCTACTGGATGTACGTCTGGAGGTGCCGGTGGAAATGGAGGAAACGGATGTAACAACAGTGGTGCTTCTGGCGGTGGAGGATTGTCCTCAAACGGTGGTAGCGGAACTTACGGTACAGGAGGACAATCTTTTATTAATGGGGGTAATGGAGGAAATCATGGGTCTTCTGCGACATGTGTAGGTGGTTTTGGTGGCGGTGGTGGTACCCATGGTAATACCGGCGGTGGCGGCGGTGGCGGCGGTTATTCTGGCGGTGCTGGAGGATACCATGATAATAACACCGGTAGCGGTGGTGGAGGTGGATCATTCAACTCTGGAACGAACCCATTAACTGTAGGAGGTGTTAGAACCGGTCACGGATTGGTTACGATAACCCAAATGAGTACCCCATGTTCTTCAAACTTAATTCCAGTTGCCGTTAGTGTCAATTTACCGGCAGCCCCTTCGGCAGCGGCTCCTGCAGCTGTAAACTGCGGTCAAACTGTTGTGCTTAATGCAAACGGAGGTGGTGGTAATACATATTATTGGTATTCAAACGCGAATGGTTCTACTCAGGTAGGCACAGGTGCTTCCTTCACAACACCAGCATTAAGTGGTTCAACTACGTATTATGTGTCTTCAGGTACCAGTCAAGCAGGGAGTCAAACATTCAATTATACTGGGTCAGTTCAAACCTTTACTGCACCGGCTGCGGGTGTATACACTCTAGAGGCATGGGGTGCTCAAGGCGGTAACGATCCTTCCAATCCTAACGCAATTTTTGGCGGACGTGGAGGTTATGCTAAAGGGGATGTGACCTTAACTGCAGGCCAAACGATTCGAATTTACGTTGGTCAGCAAGGTTCTGGATGTATGAACTCTAACTGGAGATCTACCGGTGGTGGTGGTGCAACCGACTTCCGTTTAGTGGGGGGTAACTGGAATGATAATGCGGGGCTTCTTTCTAGAATCTTAGTAGCCGGTGGTGGCGGTGGCCGACACGGTAATAACTACGAAGGAGTTGCTTATGTTGGAAACGACGGCGGTGGTTCGACTGCACCAAACTTTACAGCGAATGGTACAAGCGTGACAGGTTCCACTCAGAATGGTGGAGGAAGTTCTAACAACACAAACGTTGTTGGTTCTTTCGGCTTCTCTAATCCTACACCATATTCTAATACATGTTCAGCAGGTGGATGGAATGGTGGTGCACGCGGTTCAGACAATTGGGCTAATGGCGGCGGCGGCGGCGGCTGGTGGGGTGGTGTTTCCAGTTGGCCTACAGGTTCTGGGGGTTCTGGTTATGCTTACACGGCTGCATCCTGGACTCCAGCTGGATATACACCAACTGCAGCGTTTCAATTGGCGAATACTCAGCTTATTGCAGGTAATACGGTGATGCCAAACCCTGCAGGTGGCAACATGACAGGTAGATCAGGTGATGGAATTGCAAAAATTACATGGTCAGGAAGCGGATGTCAATCACAATTAATTCCTGTGGCCGTGGCAGTGAATGGTCCGGCAGCACCGGTAGCAGCCAGCGCTGTAATAAATTGTGGTGTATCTACCACACTTACTGCTACCAATGGCGGCGGGCAAATCTACACATGGTATTCTAATGCGCAAGGAACACAACAAATTGCTACAGGAGCATCATATACAACCCCTTCATTAAGTACAACAACAACCTATTATGTAAACAGTGGTACTGCTTTAGCTGCCGCTTCAACATATACATTTACCAATGCAGGCGCTTCAGGGGCTTTCGGACCAACACAAGCGCAAGTAAATGCAGCTTATTCAGCGACAAACTTAGCAGGTTCCGTAACATCTTCAAGTGGTATCCAATTATGGACGGTTCCAACTACGGGTGTTTACACCATTGATGCCCGCGGTGCTCGCGGTGGTTCATATCCTGGAAGAAATGCAGGAGGTAATGGTGCCCGCATGGTAGGAACATTCAATTTAACAGCAGGTCAACAAATTAAGATTCTAGTTGGTCAAGAAGGTTATTATGGCGGTGGTGGAGGCGGTAGCTTTGTGGCTACCAGTGCTAATGCCCCATTAATCGTAGCCGGTGGTGGAGGTGGTGGTGGAAGCGCCTGTGGCGGTCCTATTCCTCACGCCGGTATTGGAGTAAATGGAGGTGTTAATAACGCTCCATGTACAGGATCAATTTATCAAGGTGGTATCAACGGTGCAGGTGGTAATGGTCCTGGTGGCAACGGTGGCCCAGGTGGAGGTTTTAATACCAATGGAACACCTTATGATGGCAATGCAGGTCAAGCTTTTGTAAACGGAGGTTCAGGAAGTACAGTTGGTTGGTATGGCGGTTTTGGTGGTGGTGGTGGTACTACAGATGACCAAGGTGCTGGTGGCGGCGGATACTCCGGAGGCGCTGGTGATGTGGAAGATGGCGATGGCGGTGCCGGTGGATCTTTCAACGCAGGAACAAACCAAAGTAATACGGCTTCATTCCAAGCAGGAAACGGCCAAGTAATAATAACGTTCATGACAACACCATGTGTTTCGAATTTAACGCCGGTAACGGTTACCGTGAATGCTCTTGCAGCTCCGGCAGTATCAGCAAATGCTGCCACGGTAAGCTGTGGACAAACCTCGATTCTTACGGCATCAGGAGGTAATAATTATACATGGTATTCGGATCCGGCAGCAACAAATCAAGTTGGAACCGGTGCAACTTTTACCACGCCTACACTTGCGAATTCAACTACCTATTATGTTCAAAATAACTCGGGAAGTGCTAACGTAACTCGAACATTTACGCCAGCTGGTGCTACAGGAAATTCTGGTCCAACACAGGCACAAGTTAATGCTGCGTATGCTGGAACTCCTTTAGCAAATCAAGTTACTATTTCAACTCAAGGAATCCAAGAATGGACAGTTCCAACTACAGGTACTTACACCATCACTGCTGCAGGTGCAAAAGGTGGAAATGCCAACAATGCTGTTGGTGGTAGCGGTAGATCCATTACCATCACTACTAACCTTACACAAGGACACGTTATTCGAGTATTGGTAGGTCAAGAAGGTGGAAACCTAGACTTTAACACGGGCTGGGCCGGTGGTGGAGGTGGTGGTTCCTTTGTTGTGAACCAAACTACCAATCAGCTTATATTGGCTGCCGGCGGAGGTGGGGGTGCTGCTCAAGGAAGTTCATCTTACCCATACACTTTAAATGGCGGAAATGCTAGCTCCTATAATGTCCAAAACGGTAACAATGGTATCAACAGTGCAGGAAGTTGGTGTTCTGTTGGAAATGGTGGAGCAAATGGAGCCGGAGGTACAGGAGGTGGTGGAGCTGGTGGAGCTGGTTGGAGCGGTAATGGTACCGTTGGCTCTTTCGGTGGAGGTGCCGGACAAATGTTCAGTGCTGGAGGGCTCGGTGGTGTAAATCAAACGCATTGTGGAAATTGGAATTCAAGCACCAATGGCGGCTTCGGTGGCGGTGGTGGTGCAGGAATGTGTAACAATTATGAAGCTATCGGTGGAGGTGGCGGAGGATATTCTGGTGGTGGCGGTGGAGCTTGTCGTGTAGGTGCAGGTGGTGGCGGTGGTTGTTTCTTTACAGGAAACTTCGTTTCAGAAACCTTAAACAATGGAATGGGTGTGGTTACTATTACTGGCTCAGGTGGCGCTGCTATTTGTACTTCAGCTTTAACTCCAATAGCTATTACGGTGAATGCTATTGCAGCTCCTGCTGTGGCAGGTAACACGACACTTTGTACCAACAACGGGGCAAACACCACGCTTACAGCAAGTGGTAGCCAAAATGGTTATGCTTGGTTTGCTAACGCGAACGGTACAGGAGCCTTAGGTACAAATGCTGCTTATACAACACCAAATATCAATGCAACTACAACATATTATGTGCAGTCTACCACACCACAAGGAGGCTCACAAACATTCAATTATACCGGTGGTATTCAAACCTTTACTGCTCCTGTTAATGGAACCTATACACTAGAAGTTTGGGGTGCCCAAGGTGGTGGAGGTGCTAACTGCTACGGCCAAGGTGGTGCTGGAGGTTATTCAAAAGGTAACGTTACCTTAACCGCTGGTCAAGTAATTCACATAGGGGTTGGTCAAGCAGGATTCAAATCATCAAGTGCTACAGCATATAATGGTGGAGGTTCTGGTAATCCAAACGGGGGAGACCCAGGTTACACCGGAGGTGGAGCTACGCACATTGCGACGGCGGGTGGTGTTCTTGCTAGTTTATCAGGAAATCAAAACTCTGTGCTAGTTGTTGCTGGTGGTGGAGGTGGTGCTGCCGGAGGAACTTGTGTCTGTCAATACCAAGGTACTGGCGGCGCAGGTGGTGGAACTACGGGCGTTTCAGGAACGTGCAGTGCTAATGATTGTGGTTACCGTCCTGCTGGATCAGGAGGCACACAAAATGCGGGCGGTACTAGCCAATCAGCACAAATCGCAGCAGCATTCGGTTTAGGTGCAACTGCATCAACCAGTACCGGAGATTGTATTCAAGGTGGCGGCGGTGGCGGCGGTTGGTACGGCGGTGGAGCCGGAGGTCACGCCGGTGGTGGTGGTGGTGGTGGTTCAGGCTACGTAGCACCTGCTTTAACAGTAACTCAGGTTACTGCTGGTAATGCTTCTATGCCAAACCCATCAGGTGGTAACATGACAGGAAGATTAGGAGATGGTATTGCGAAAATCACATGGTCAGGAACAGGATGTGTTTCTTCATTAACTCCAGTAACTGTAACGGTTAATGCTTTACCAGTAGCACCAAGTGCGAACGCAGCGACAATTTGTACGGGTCAAACCGCTACGATAAATGCATCTGCAAATGCGAATTGGTATACGGTGCCAAACGGTGGTGCTTCAATCGGTCAAGCGCAAGCGTATACGACCCCATCGTTGAATAACACCGTTACTTATTACATGGAAGGTGTGAATGGACCGTGTGTGAGTGCAACAAGAACTCCAGTTACAGTTACTGTAAACGCAGCACCTGCATCGAATGCTGGAGCAAGTATCGTAAATGCATCAACATGTGGTAAAAACACAGTGAATGTGGGCGGTAATGCGTTGGCAGCAGGTCAGGCTGGTCAATGGACCGTATTGAGTGCCGTAAATAATGCCGGTATACCTGGAATATTCTCTATGGTGACTTCCGCGAACGATGTATTTACAGGTCATTATGGTGCCACCTATGTGCTACAGTGGCAGATCACCAATCAATCCAATGGCTGTGTAGGAACAGATACCATGGTGGTTACATTTAATCAGCCAAGTGATGCTTCTATTTCAGGTTTAATTGGAACAGGAGACCTTTTATGGTGTGGTTTAACAGGAACGGATTGGTCTACCTCAACGAACTGGTATCAAAAGCAAGCGGCTGGTCATTATATAAGAATGTCTGGTGCAGTGCAACCTGCTATCAATAATGAAGTATTTACAGTGAGTATTGCAAATGCAGGAATGTGTGTAGGTACAAACAATCCTACTTTATCCACGATTAGTAATTCAGAAGATGTGTATGTAGGGCCAGGAATTACTTGGAACTTATCTAACGACTCAATCAATATTGCTCAAAACTTGGTAAATAATGGAACTATTATCGCTTCAACGGGAGTAGTTAATTTTACAGGAAGCAGTAATTCAATTGTAAGTGGGTCAGGAAATACGCAGCTGTTTGATATGCGTGTGAACAAGTCTGCTGGTGCAACCTTAACCTTACAGCAACCGGTGTTGGTAACAAATACGCTCACGATGAACCAAGGGAATGTATTCACTACGAGTGCAAACTTACTTACCCTAGGAACAAGCAGTGCAGCACCAGGAAGTTTAACTTACAACTCAGGAACGATAGTTGGTCCATTCAAGCGTTACTTCGCGAATACAGCAAGTGCAGGAACAGCAGGCTTATTCCCTGTAGGAACATCAGTATACAATCGCTATGCAGACTTTAGCTTTGGTTCAGGACCAGGCGTAGATCAGCACTTAACGGTAGAATACATGACAGGAGCACCGTTGCAAGGAGGAGTTGCATTGTATAACGGCTTGCCGTTGATTGCATCGGGATCCGTGATTCAGAACTACTCAGCGGATGGATACTGGAGTGTGATTCCTACAAATAATAACTATACATCGCCGATCACTTCGGTGAACTATGGAGTGACCTTGTTCGCGAATAACTTAACGGGAATGCAAAGTCCACAGGTATGTCGCATCATCAAGAGCGCAGGGTCAAACACGGCGGCACAACACCACGTGGCATGGCAAGCATGTGGAACACATACAGCAATCAACGGTGCAGCGAATCCACAGGCCTTTTTGATTACGAGTACGGCAACGCAAGGCTTTAGCTGGTTTAACATCGGAACACCAAATAGCCAAGCCCTCCCAGTAGAGTTGTTGAGCTTCAATGGTGATTGCAACGAAGGCCAAGTGAACTTAAGCTGGCAAACAGCTACGGAACACAACAGCGATTACTTCGAAGTAGAGAAATCTCGTGATGGCATGAACTGGCAGTTGTTAACTACGGTAAATGCAGCAGGAAACAGTACGCAGTTGTTGAACTACGAGACAACGGACGAAAATGCGATGGAAGGAAACAACTACTACCGCTTAACGCAAGTAGACATTGACGGGACAACAAAAACGTATGATGTAATCAATGTGAGTTGTTCAGGCGCAGCGAAAGGCTACTTCTCAGCGTATCCAAACCCAAGTACAGGATCATTCCAAGTGATTTTGAACGATAAGAATTTGGTAGGATCAGGAAACTTAAGTGTAAAAGACACTAAAGGAGCAGCGATTCTAAACCGAACGATTGAAGTGAAACCGGGAATCAACATGTTCAGTGTAACAGACTTGAACTTAGCCCCAGGAGTTTACTACATACAAATCGTAAATGGTGAACGTGCTACAGAGGTGTTGAAAGAAGTGATTCGCTAAACGAAAACAAATAAACTACAAGGAAATCCCTCGTTCGAAAGAACGGGGGATTTTTTTTTGCGAATTTTTTAATGATCACATGCATAGAGTCCAAACGTTCAATTAATTAATAGTTATAATCGGTGAACCTAGCCAAATAATAGTATTAAGTATCTTTTTTAAATTTATTTCGTATTTTCAATTTGAATTTAAATTCTCTCTTATGAATCCTTATTTACGATTAACCTCATTTGTATTTGTTTTTTTTACTTTTTTGGGCTTAGCTCAAGACAGAAATAACTCATCTTTTCATGCCGAACAGGGATTGTTTACCCTTAATAGTGATCCGTCTTCTAATAAGATTTCGTATGAAATTATTTCAATGCGAGATGAGTATTCGAAGACTTTTTGTAATACGGATGGCTTATATACGAAGCAAACCAGTGATTTTCCTATGCATTATCGGGGGTCAAATGGTGCGTGGTATACCTATGATAAGGCACTCAATGTAAGCGATGATGGCGTATACAAGATTAATAAAACAGACGTACCCGTATCATTTGATACCAATAATGGGTTAGTCACCATGGGTTACAATAAAGCGGGAGATGTTTTACGCTTCGGTCAAGAGACCTCGTATAAAGTTACTGATAGCCAAGGAATTGTACTTGATGAAACCGCTCTAAGAGATTTATCAGCGCTTAGTTTTGATAAGAAAGAGAATAGAATTTCTTATGACAATTATTGGAATGGAATAAACCGAAGGATACGTTTTGATTTATTCGAAATCGAAACGGATTATGTGTTAGATCACAAGCCAACAAATTTATCCAATGATCAGTTTCTACATTTTACAGAAGTATATCAAATACCAAAAGGAGCAAGAATCATTGAAGGAGTTGGTGAAAATGGTTCGTTTGGATTTAAAGGGGAGTTAACCCTACAAGGGGCGGATGGCCAGAATTTAATTTTGTTTAATCTACCGATGTGCTACGACCAAACGTATTTTTCTGATAAATACGGTGAATCTGTTCGTCCTATTTTAGGGGAGTATGTTTATCAGATTATTGGCAATGAATTGCTTCTGACTACAGTAGTCCCGGCCGCTTGGGTTTTAGATGATGCACGTGTTTTTCCGTTGGTTATTGACCCAACCGCCTCAAGTTTTCAAGGAGGAACTTATCCTTTTGAACGCTATAATTATGGATGCAGTTATACCCTAGGGGTGAATGTTCCTGCAGGAACCATAACCGGTTGGTACGCTCAGTGGCAAGTTACAGCAACTGGAGGTGGTTATATGTCTGAAGGGCTCTCTCAAATTGGCTACAATGCTGCTTACCAAGGACAATTTCAAGGTAATGGTTGGTATGGAGGAACCTATAACGTTAATACACCAGTATACAACGGCAACAACGGATTTTGGGGTGGAGGAACCATGACGTTTTGGTGGAGAGGATACCGCACTTGGGGTTCTCAATGGGGTTGTAATACCACTTACCAACGTAGAAATTATTTGTATGTATATGTAAATTACAACGCAGGAACGCCTGATCCAAGTGCTGCGAATTCAAATGTTAATCCCGTATGTAATGTGGGGCAATCAGTTACCTTAACGGCATCTAACCCAGTGGGAACGGTCTATTGGTACTCAGGAAATTGTGGTGGAGCCTTTGTAGGAACAGGCACAAGTATTAATGTGAATCCTAATTCCACTACGACCTACTTCTGCCGAAACTATAGCAATGGTATTTTCTCAACAAATTGCGCCTCAACTACGGTAACCGTAGTCGCTACTCCCGCAGCACCCACCGCAGCGAACGTAAGCATTACCTGTGCACAAACTGCCGCACTTTCGGCTTCTGGTGCGGGAACGCTTACGTGGTATGCCAATAGTAACGCCACGGGACAATTAGGCACCGGAGCAAGCTATACAACGCCTTCAATAAATGCAAACACCACCTATTATGTGGAATCCAATGTTTCTGGATGTGTATCAAGTTTAACCCCCGTTACCGTCACAGTGAATGCCGCTACAACCCCAACAGCGGCCAATGTGAATGTGAATTGTGGTCAAACCGCAACCTTAACTGCAAGTGCTAATGCACCGCTTTATTGGTTTAGTAATGCGAATGGAACAGGGGCCCTTGGGTCTGGTAATTCATATACCACGGCTGCAATTAATAGCCCTACCACGGTTTACGTTCAAGCGGGTACTGGTGCTTGTGCATCTCAGCTTGTTGCAGTTACTGCTGCTCCAAATGTGGCTCAGCCTAGTGTATCAAACACCTCTACGAATTGCGGGCAAACCGCTTCAGTCACGGCATCAGGTGCAAACGCGTATTATTGGTATTCCAATGCTGCTGGAACGAATCAAGTAGGGTCAAGCGCAACCTTTACCACTCCAGCGCTCAATGCCAATACGACCTACTATGTAGGGGGTGCCAGTGGTGCCGCTCAAAGCGCTACACAAGTATATACCATTACTTCAACAGGTCAACTCTTTAATATGGGGTCTTCCTGCGGGGCAGGGTCCTTTTATAATTGTGGAGGCGGTTTAAGAGGCTTCGATTGGAATGATAACTTACCAGCGGGCACTCAAATTACGAACGTTCAGATTCAATTAAGTTTTGGCGTTAAATGTGGTGCTTCATCGCTCCAAACGCTTTTGAATAACAACGGAGGAACAACAATCACTCCGAATCAGTGGTGTAATTGTAGCGGTACGAATAACGGTATTTTCACTGTAACTTTCCCGGGGAATCAATATATAGTAGGAGGAGCCAACCAATTCAGACTCAATTATAACGATTGCATTGGATTGTTCAACGGGAATGGGGCTCTAAGCGGACAATTTGCACGTATCACCGTTACTTATCAAGGAGCCTCTTGTATATCTCCATTGGTGCCGGTATTAATTACAGTAAACCAGGCATCGGCGCCGAGTGCTGCGAACCAAACGGTTAGTTGTTTGAATACGGCTACATTCACGGCAAGTTCCAATGCACCGGTTACGTGGTTTTCAAATGCGAATGGAACCGGTCAAGTAGGTTCAGGAGCGAATTTTACATCTCCATCCCTTTCTACAAATACTACATATTACATGCAAGCTGGCACCGGAGGTTGTGCCTCACAATTAGTGCCTGTTACCGCTACTGTAACAGCAGCACAAGCCCCAACAGCAAATAACATTTCTGTACAATGTCAAACTAGCGGTACCTTCAATGCTTCCGCATCTTCTCCGATTACTTGGTTTAGTAATGCAAACGGAACCGGCTCCCTAGGAACTGGCGCTAGTTATAATACTCCAACACTGACTGCCACGACAACTTATTATGTACAGGCAGGATCAGGGGGGTGTGCTTCCCAGCTCGTGCCTGTTACAGTTACGGTGAGCCCAGCACAACTTCCTACTGCCAGTAATGTATCAATCAACTGCCAAACTACGGCGACATTGACTGCTGCAGCAAACAATACACCGTTGTATTGGTACTCCAATGCGAATGCAACGGGACAAGTTGGTACCGGTGCCTCCTACACCACACCGGTGCTTACTAGTAATATTACGTATTATCTACAAGCTGGCACTGGTGCCTGTGCGTCGCAATTGGTGCCTGTAACAGCAAATGTTTCAACAGCACAAGCTCCTTCCGTCAACAACGCTTCGGTAAATTGTGGCGCAACAGCTACGGTTTCCGCTAGCGCCAACTCCCCGATTTATTGGTTCAGCAATGCCAACGGCACAGGACAAATTGGTTCAGGAAATAATTACACATCTGGACAAGCGATTTATGCTCCAACTACTGTGTACGTCCAAGCAGGTACAGGGGCATGTGCTTCACAGCTTGTGCCTGTTACTGCTGCACCGAATTCGCAAGCACCATCCGCACAAAACAGCAGTACGAGTTGTGGCTCTACTGCAACGCTTACCGCGAATGGAGGAAATAATTATACGTGGTTTACCAATGCAAATGGAACAGGACAAGTGGGCTCAGGCGCAAACTTCACCACGCCAGCGTTGAACGCAACAACAACCTATTATGTGGCTGCAGTTACCGGCGGTGGAGTTTCTAATTTTAGCCATACTTCGGCTACACAATCTGTATATAACAACTGTGGAACTGCCAATTTCGTAGTTCCCTCCACGCCCGCGGCAAATTCTACAGCAACATTAACGGTATATGTGCGTGGTGATGTCAATAGCAGTAATGAATTTGTTACCGTAGTTAGTGAGACAGGGAACTTAGGAAATGTTTGGGGAGGTTCTCAGTGTGGAGGGTTTCTTTCGGCAACCTATACCATTTCTCAAGCAACGTTGAACAGTTGGGTCGCTAATGGTTCAATAGATTTATCCTTTAGCTCCTCATGCAGTGTTGATAATATTTGTGGTTTTGCTTTCCAGGCATATTTCACCATCTCTTATCAATCAGGTTCGCCCTCGTGTACTTCTGCAACAACCCCAGTTGTAGTCTCAATTAATCCTTTAGCTTCCCCAGTAATAACCGGAAATACGAGCATCTGTTCCTCCTCCAATACGCAACTCACCGCCTCCGGGTCAGCGGGTACATATAATTGGTATGCCAATGCAAACGGTACGGGTTCGCTTGGAAGTGGTGCATCATTCACTACCCCAAATTTAAATGCTAACACTACGTATTACATTCAAGCCTCTAATAACGGGTGTACTTCTAATGTAACTCCTGTGAGCGTATCCGTGACGGCCTTACCTGCAGCACCAAGTGCCAACGCAGCGGCAATTTGTACGGGTCAAACCGCTACCATAAATGCATCTGCAAATGCGAATTGGTATACGGTGCCAAACGGTGGTGCTTCAATCGGTCAAGCGCAAGCATATACTACCCCATCGTTGAATAACACCGTTACTTATTACATGGAAGGTGTGAATGGACCGTGTGTGAGTGCAACAAGAACTCCAGTTACAGTTACTGTAAACGCAGCACCGGCATCGAATGCTGGAGCAAGTATCGTAAATGCATCAACATGTGGTAAAAACACAGTGAATGTGGGCGGTAATGCGTTGGCAGCCGGTCAGGCTGGTCAATGGACCGTATTGAGTGCCGTAAATAATGCTGGTATACCTGGAATATTCTCTATGGTGACTTCCGCAAACGATGTATTTACAGGGCATTATGGTGCCACCTATGTGCTACAGTGGCAGATCACCAATCAGTCTAATGGTTGTGTTGGAACCGATACCATGGTGGTTACCTTTAATCAACCAAGTGATGCTTCTATTGCTGGTTTGATCACAACCAACGATTTATTATGGTGTGGTTTAACAGGAACGGATTGGTCTACCTCAACGAACTGGTATCAAAAGCAAGCGGCTGGTCATTACGTAAGAATGTCTGGTGCGGTGCAACCAAGTCAGAACAATCAAGTATTTTCAGTAAACACGAATAACGGTGGTACGTGTATTGGAACCAATACGATAGCATTGTCCTCCTCTAGTAATGCCGGTGATGTGTATGTAGGGGCAGGAATTACTTGGAATTTATCCAATGATTCAATCAACATTGCAGAGAATTTGATAAACAACGGAACAATCATTGCCTCTACGGGAGTGGTTAACTTCACGGGAAGCAATAATTCTACGATCAGTGGTAGCGGTAATACGCAGCTGTTTGATATGCGTGTGAACAAATCTGCTGGTGCAACCTTAACCTTACAGCAACCGGTGTTGGTAACAAATACGCTCACGATGAACCAAGGGAATGTGTTTACAACGGCTGCGAACTTACTTA
>Ga0315905_10001070_pt1 | contig 29816 bp, 25 predicted proteins | sample LakEriMetagenome_5_FD_203522 | JGI IMG/M metagenome (GOLD analysis project Ga0315905, IMG submission 203522) | Freshwater fungal communities from buoy surface, Lake Erie, Ohio, United States - Buoy 4 MA121 | ecosystem: Environmental > Aquatic > Freshwater > Lake | place: USA: Lake Erie, Ohio...
CATGGGCGAACAGGGCCACCCTGCCGCCGTTTTCCCGCACCCGACCGATCACGCGGTCGACCCGAGCCCCCACCTCGGTGGGGCTTTCCCCTTCTGGACAGCCATCGCGAAACACCAACCAACCGGGGTGCTGCTCGCGAATCGCCGCGGGCGTCAGGCCTTCGTAGCTGCCGTAGTTCCACTCAGCCAGATCAGGATCGATGCTGGCTTGATCGCCCAGGCCAGCCAGTTCACAGGTGCGGCGGGCCCGCTGCAAGGGGCTGCACAACACCAGGGAAAAGTTGCGATCCGCCAGCACCGGCGCGAGCAGGCGGGCCACCGCTTCGCCATGGTCGGTGAGGGGGATGTCGGTGCTGCCGGTGTGCTGACCCGAGAGGCTCCATTCCGTCTCGCCGTGGCGAATCAGAAACACCTCACCGGTGGGGACATTGCTGTTCTGCATGGTGGTCACAATTCGGAGGTGCCGCTGGTGATCGAGACTTTCAGGGGATCAACCTTCCAGATCGAGGTGGCGTAGTCCCGGATGGAGCGGTCGGAGGAGAAATAGCCGCTGCGCGCGGTGTTCAGGAGAGACATCATCGTCCAGCGCCGGCGATCGAGCCACACGTCGTCGACCCGGCCCTGGGCCTGATCGTAGTCGTCGAAATCGGCAAGCACAAAGAATGGATCTTGGCCTCGCAGTTGGTCCAGCAGGGGCCGGAACAGATCCCGGTCCCCGCCGCTGAAGTGACCCCGTTCGATCAGGGCGAAGGCCTCCTGCAGGGATGGAAGGCGCTCCAGCCACTCCCAGGGACGATAGTGGCCGCGGAGCTGTCGGATCTCATCGACTGTTTGGCCGAAGAGGAAAAAGTTATCGGCCGCAACCTGCTGGCGAATCTCAACATTGGCCCCATCCAGGGTGCCGATGGTGAGTGCCCCATTCATGCTGAACTTCATGTTGCCGGTGCCGGAAGCTTCCAGGCCGGCCGTGGAGATCTGTTCGGAGAGATCGGCGGCTGGGTACACTTTCTCGCCAAGCTTGACATTGTAATCTGGCAAGAAGACCACCTTGAGTAGACCTCTGCAATCCTGGTCATTGTTGATGACCTCCGCGATCCCATTGATGAAGCGGATGATCAGCTTGGCCATGGCATAGCCGGGGGCGGCCTTGCCGCCGAAGACAACGGTGCGGGGCACCATTCCCGTAGTGTCGCCCTGCTTGATGCGCAGGTACTGGACGACCAGCCGCAGGGCATTGAGGTGCTGACGCTTGTACTCGTGGATGCGTTTCACCTGCACGTCGAAAAGGCTGGTTGGATCCACCAACTGATCGGTGCGCTCAGCAATCAGGGCGGACAACCGCCGCTTGGCCTCCAGTTTGCTGGCCTCCCAGCGGGCCAGGAAGGCCGAGTCGGCCTGGAGGGCTTCAAGTCTGGGCCACTCTTGCTCCAGGGCGGGCCAGTCCGGGCCGAGCGTCTCCCGCAACAATTCATTCAATGCCGGGTTGGCCAGGGCCACCCAGCGGCGGGGCGTGACGCCGTTGGTGACATTGGTGAACCGCTCCGGATGGAGCCGGGCGAAATCGGCCAGCAGATCCGTCCGCACCAGATCACTGTGCAGAGCCGCCACCCCGTTGACGTGATGGGCGGCGACGGTGGCGAGATTGGCCATACGGACGGCTTTGCCGCCCTGTTCGGAGATAATCGACACCCGGGCGAGCAGATCGCCATCGCCGGGGAACCGCATCCGCACCTGCTGCAAGAAGCGGGCATTGATCTCATAGATCAGTTCGAGATGGCGTGGCAACAGGGAGGCGAACAGGCCGAGATCCCAGGTCTCGAGCGCTTCCGGGAGCAGGGTGTGATTGGTGTAGGCAATCGAGCGGCAGGTGATCTCCCAGGCTTGATCCCATGCGAGCTGATGCTCGTCCACCAGAAGACGCATCAGTTCAGCCACGGCGATGGCTGGATGGGTGTCATTGAGCTGCACCGCCCAGTGGGTCGCAAACTCCTGGACGGCGATGCCGCGATTGTGAAGGTTGCGAAGCATGTCCTGTAGCGAGCAGCTCACGAAGAAGAACTGCTGCATCAGCCGCAGCCTGCGGCCAGCTTCGTTGCCATCGTTCGGGTAAAGCACCTTGGAGAGGGTCTCACTGATCACCTTCTGCTCCACGGCGCCATAGAAATCGCCGCTGTTGAAGGCATGAAAATCAAACGCCTCGGCCGCCTCCGCCTTCCACAGCCGCAGCCGGTTGCAGGTGTTGACGCGATAGCCGAGCACCGGCACATCATGGGGGATGCCGATGGCCTGTTCGGAGGGAATCCAGCGCACCCGGTCGTGACCGTGGTCGTCATGCCAGACCTCCGTGTGCCCCCCGAAGCCGACCCGGCAACTCATCGACGGCTGGACCAACTCCCAAGGCCAGCCGCCCCTGAGCCACTTGTCGGTGATCTCCACCTGCCAGCCGTCCCGGATCGCCTGGTCGAAGATGCCGAACTCGTAACGGATGCCGTAGCCGGTGGCCGGGATCTCAAGAGTGGCAAGGGATTCGAGGAAGCAGGCGGCCAGACGGCCGAGCCCGCCATTGCCAAGACCTGGCTCCTCCTCAAGGGCGAGGATCTGCTCGATGTCCTGGATACCGAAGCGTTGCAGGGCTGTGGCGGCTTCGGCCTGGATGCCAAGCATCAGCAGGTTGTTGCCCAGCTGGGGGCCGATGAGGAACTCCGCTGAGAGGTAGGCCACCGCCCGCGGCTTCGGGTGCGCCCAGAGTGCATCCTGGGAGGCCAGCTGGCGGCACATCAGCCGATCCCTCACGGCGTAACTGAGCGCTAGGTAGAAATCGTGGCGGCTCGCGTTGTCCACCCGCCGGCCGAGGGTGAAGAAGAGGTGCTCGGTGATGCCCTCGAAGAGATCATTCGCACCGAGGCCGGTCCGCTCGGGATCCCCATAGCTGGAGGGCAGATCGGGAGCGTCGGTGAAGGTGCTGCTCATGGCCAGGGAGCGGAAGCTGGCATCAGTCTGTTGGGCCTGGGTTAAGGGAAAGTGTGCCTAGGTTAAGGAAAAGCTCAGCTCTCGCCATCTTGGTGCTCGCCATCACCAGTTGGCCCAGGAGTCGCCAGCTCACTGCACGCATCCATCAGCCCGATGCCGGTGCGATGGCCAGCACGAGTTGCCGCAGCAACGATCCGCCTCCCTGCATCGACGGAACCGGTTCGGGCATCGGGCTGAGACGACAGAATCCCCGACCCCTGCTATTGGTGACGGCCCGCAACAGTCGCCGTGGTGCCGGTGAAGATCTTCAGGCAGGAGCCCTACAGCCTTGATGCGATTGGGGACTGGCCTTGGCTTGATCAGGAGGTGCTCCACACCAGCCGCAGCCACCAGGTCTGCATGACTTGCCATTTCTTTCGCCACCACCCGGGGGCCAATGGCATTCCGCTGCTCACCTGCCACCTGCACCAGGGCCTGATCGACCACGGAGGACATCTCACCCACCGCTGCAGCGGCTGGATGGAGGACCTGCACCGCCAGTTGGATTGGACTGCCTGAGGTGGTGCTGCTAATTCTGAAACCGCGGGCCACTCTGGTGATCGTGTCGCCAAGATGGCACAGTTCAAGCTGCTACTCCGCTGCGGGAGGGCACTCCCTAGGCGAGGAACACTGACTGCCCTGAACCATCAGCGCTGCAGCAGCCAGCGGAGCAACGACAGCACGATGATCAGCCCGATGCCGATGTTCCAGATCTGGGAGCGCCGCTCACTGATGCGCTGCAGCCAGGGGGGCAGCTGGCCACCCCAGCGCTCCAGGGCCAGCACCCCCAGCACCAACAGGGCCAGTGGAATACCGATCGCCAACACAAGCTCACGCAGCATCGATCAGGCTCCCTGCACTGACAGAACCGTACCGAGAAACCGGCGGATGTCGATGATCATTTTTCATCGATTTGGTTAACGACCTGATCATGGTCTGTTTGGGCTTGATCCTCCCAGTCAACCCAATCGACGGCGTGGGCTTTGAGATAACAACTGACGGCCTCGCCAAGGGTGGCAAAAAATCGTTTTTCTCCAAATTGTGAGAATAGCCCAAACTGCTTGAGTTTGTCTTTTACAGGATCTTTCATTTCAGCAATGCATAGCCTGATTCCTGAATTTGTCAAGGTGTGATCCAGTTCATCCAGAGTGTCTGCAGAGGTGACATCGATGCTGGTGAGAGGCTCAGCCCCCACGACGATCCAGTTGACCTGGGTTGGTGATGACTCCACTGCCATCATCACCCGGTCCCGGAATAATTCTGCATTCGCAAAAAACAGTGGTGCATCCCATCGAAACAGAACCAGGCCTGGAATCTGGCGGGACTCCGGGTATCTGCTGATGTCGTGATATCCCTTGATGTTTTTAACTCTCCCCAGGACAGCAGAGTAGGGCCTCCAGCCATCCCAGAGAAACTCGATCACAGCAATGGCGATCGCCAGAGCGATACCAGGTAAGGCGCCAAAGACGGCGACCCCTACCAGGCAGAGCATCGACAACCAGAACTCCCAGCGCTGCATTCTGTAAATTCGTCGCAGATCAGCCACTTCGATCAAGGCGATCGCTGACGCAATCACCACAGCTGCAAGGGCGGAGATGGGCAGATTTCGCAAGAGGTTTGGGGCTGCTATGAGCAGCACGGCAACCGTGATCGCTCCGACGACACCGGTCAACTGGGTCTTGGCACCTGCAGCTTCGGCAACCGGCGTCCGCGACGCGCTTGCACTGATCGGGAGGCCCTGAAACAAACCGACCACCAGGTTGGCCGCGCCGAGGCCGACCATCTCCAGATTCGGGTCGACCCGCTCGCCTAGCCGCGCGGCGTAGGTTCTGGAAAGCACGCTCGTGTCCGCAAACGACACAAGGGCAATAGCGAAGCTTCCCAGAAACACCGGCACGATGTCGTCTGTGCCCGTCCAAGGAATAGCCACAGCGGGCAGACCTCTGGGAAGGGGACCGAGAACCATTACGCCGAATCCGGTCGCAAGATTCAGGGCGGAGACGATGACAGTCGCGGACACGACAGCCAGTAGGACCCCTGGGACTCGCTTGCTATGCCTCAGCAGTCCAATCAGCACCAAGGTGCCGCTACCCAGGGCCAGGGAGACCCCGTTCGTCCGGCCGGCCAGTAGCCCTGCAACGAAGGATTGGGATTCACTCAGCAGTCCCTCCCCCTTGACCGTGAAACCAAACAGGGCCGGTAGCTGGCTGAACAGAACGGTCAAGGCGATGCCATTCATGTAGCCGTAGCGGATCGGTTTGGAGAGCAACTCGGTGATGAATCCGAGGCGGGCGGTTCCTGCAAGAACGCTCATGCTGCCGGAGACGATGGCCATCATTCCGGCCAAGGCCATGGCGCGCTGGGAGTCACCGGCAGACAGTGGCAGCACGATGCCACCGATGAGGGCGACGAGCGAGGAGTCCGGTCCCAAAACCAGCATCCGGCTGGGGCCGAACAGGGCATAGGCCAGCAATCCGACGATCGTGGCGTAGAGGCCACAGGTGGGTGGAACACCGGAGGCAACCGCGTAGGCAATGCCCACGGGCAGCAGCACTGCCGACAGGGCGAGGCCCGCCACGATGTCATGACGAAGCCAGGCAAGTTTGTAATGGCCTATGGCAGAAAGGCCTGGGAGCCAACGCCGCCAGCCCACGGAGGGGGTGCTTCTTTTGATGCGCGGATCAGCGGCAGGAGTGCGCGGCATTGGTGGGGGTCTTGATGCGCTCATGTCTCACAGGAAGTGGTGTTAGATTGATTGATGATTCGCTTCTAGGGCATCCCATGGCCGCAGGACCAGCGAATCATCAGAGGCACCTTCAGGCTTCCTGGAGGTGCCGGGATTTCGCTTCATCTAACTTCATGCTAGAGGTACATCTACTCCGGTAGGTTGCCTTCACAAGCTCTTGATTCAGCACTTGTGCGTCAGCAGATCCGCGCTTGAGAGCTTCTGTGGCAGAAACTATTTTCCACTCTTTGACAACTTTCTCCGCAGCCCTGCTTGTTTCTGCGAAGGTTCTTTGTGAATTGAGTATAGCCATTGTGCCGTGTCCGAGCCAAATATATATACTTCCTGGCTGGGATCTTATCGTGTTCTTTAGGGCTTCATCTCGCTTGATCTCTTGGCGCTTTGTTGCAGGTGGACTTGTTGTTTCGCTCAGTTCGGGCGGATTAAACTCCCCAAAATCTGCATTTTTTAGCTTTCTGCTTATGTCGTCCCCATTGCAATGCACCCCCGTGCCGGTGGGCAGCACACGTCGTTTGCGGCGGCAGCCGCTCAGCGCCAGCCCAGGCGGGAGAGGGGTTGTGGGAGCGCAGATCCAGCGTGCCGAGGATCTCCTGACCCCAGAGGCGGGCCATTCCATCGGCGGCGCTGGGCGCCGACCAGGGGTTCGCCGCCGTCCAGCCCCTGCTGGTGCGCCGAGAGGAACCGGCCGATGCTGCAGCAGGGGGACACCGCCGCTGGAGCCGGAGGTGATCTGGGCAGTGTGAGGGAGGTGGTCAGATCAAGCGATCACCCTGGATGGGCGGTCATGGTCACGGAGCGTAGGAACACCATGCAGGCCTTTTCGATCCGCCAGCTGAAGAGCAACCCCTCCGCCGTGCTGCGGGCCGCGGAGGCTGACGCCATGGCCCTGGTCACCAGCCATCAGCAGCCTGCGGCTCTGGTGGTGGCCCTGGATCGGCTCGGCCTGCCCAACACCGAGGCGGTGCGCTCCGGTCTGGCCCTGTCCCTGTTTCGCAGCGGTTCGATCTTCGTGGCCAGTGCCGCCCAGGTGGCGGGCTTGCCCTTGCCGCGCTTCTGGAGATCCTTTTCTCGCTGAAGATCCCCGTGGTGGAGGGCGGGTCAGCCGAGCTCCAGGAGGACCTCGCCAATGCCCGCCTTTGGCTCAACGGCGCCCCCTGAGCCGTGACGGAATCATGACCAGGAGCGTGGTGATCGCCGACGCGGGGCCCCTGATCGCCCTTGCCCGGATTGGTCAGCTGGATCTGCTGCGTGGGGTGTTCGGCGCGGTTTCGCTGACCTCGGCCGTGGCAGCGGAAATCGGCATCGATGCCAGGGGCGCAGCCTCCAGGGCCGGAGGGATGCGATCCGTCAATCACTGGCGGGAGGGTGGCTCACCATTGCCGACTTTGGGACGACCGTTGTGGCCGGGCGGAAGCCAGGCGCCAACGACTTCCCATCATCGGAACTGCTGCCGTGTTGGTGCTGGCGAAGGAACGGAATCTGATCCCCACCTGCGGTCCGCTGCTGCTCGCCATGCGAGATGAGGGCTACTTCCTCAGCGATGGCCTGGTGGCTGCGGTGATCAACCAAGCCGGCGAAAGCTGAGGGGCTGCAGAGTATTTGGGAGCTGCGCCTATCTCCGGCGCGGCGGCGGGTGGACGCCAATCGGCTGGAGCAGAAGAGAGGCATAATACCCCCAGGTGACGTCATACAAGTTTAGACATCGCGCTTGAACTGCTGCACAACATCCCGCTCCGGCCGACGGGAATCGCGATAGGCTTCGCCCAAGGGAATGCTATGCATTTAATAGCCAACCGCGGCCGAGCGGGAACGATAGGCAGTCTTTATGCCTGGAGGCAAACATGGAATTTGTCTGTGGCTACTGGGTATTTCTGCCTGTGCTCTGCGCAAGTGGGTTATTCTGCGGATCCGATCAATGCAGTTACTTGATTCATGAAGATTTTCCTTTCCCACGCTTCGGAAGACCGGTCACAAGCAAGAGAAATACAGCTCGCGCTGCTCGGTTCTGGGCATCAAGTCTTTTTCGATAGGGAGAGCTTGCTCGCTGGTGGGGACTTTCACACCAGAATTCGAGAAGAAGTGAATGGATCCGACCTGTTCATTTTCTTGATCAGCCCGCACTCCCTCTCCTCGGGCAAGTACACCCTGAGCGAGCTGAGGTACGCAGAAAAAAAATGGCTCCATCCGAGGGAGCACGTACTGCCGGTCATGATTGAACGCGTGCCGTTTGAACACATCAACGAGTACCTCAAAGCCGTCACGATTCTGGAGCCGGCTGGAAACATAGCGGCCGAAGTTGCTGCCGAGGTTGCGGCTAAGGAAGAGCTCAATGCCAAATCCCCCCCCTCGGTCACATCTATTGCCGGCAGTTGGCGTGACCCTAACTTCCCAAGCAACGGATCACGCATTATCCAAGACGGGAATTCGTTTCGATTTAATGGTTGGGGCGTTCTTCCCAACGGAATTCCATTCATAACGTCCGGAAGCGGCACTGTCACTGGACAGAACATCACGAGCACATACACCACAACGTACCAAAACGGTTGGGTGTCAAACGGGGAATGCATGGGTACAGCTTCTCTCGACGGATCGCGGATGACGTCAACGTGTACCGACAATATTTTGGGTACGTTTGTGTCGTCGGGAGTTCGAGAGTAGAACTTTTAAATCATGCTCCGCTTCAGATTCCAGCCGCGTCTAACGTCCGATGTTAGGCAATGAGCCGTTAGCCAGGATCTCGGGTTGTCCCGCTCCCATCTCTGCTAGTAGGAATTGCCTCATCATTTCTGAATTCCTGCATATAATTTCTCAGGCTCCACTGTGGAATCCGGAAACAACTCGTAGCGAGTGCGCTTTTGCAGTCTGCCTTCCTATCTTGAGCGGAGCAAGACCACACCCCGTCCATAGTTGGCATGCCTGCACTCAGAGGGTTCCTGGCCCCTCTCACTCTTCTCACTCTTCCTCTGGCGGCGGCGGCGCAGGAACCCTCGATGCAGGATCTCGGCGGTGCCCTGGCCGCGCCACCAGCACCGGTGGTGATCTACACGGCGAAGGAGATCGTCACCCTGGATCCGGCCCGGCCGAGCGTGGCGGCCGTCGCCGTGGCGGGGGACCGCATCCTGGCCACAGGCAGCCTGGATCAGGTGCGCACCGCCCTGGGCCTCAGGCCGTTCCGGCTCGATGCCACCTTCGCCGATCAGGTGATCGTGCCTGGCCTGATCGCCCAGCACGACCACCCGCTGCTCGCCGGGCTGACGATGACCAGCGAGATCATCGCCATCGAGAACTGGGTGTTGCCGCAGGGTACAGCGCGGGCCGCGCGCAACCGGAGCGAATATCTGCAGCGCCTCAAGGAGGCGAACGAGCGGCTGAAGGATCCGGATGCCCTGCTGCTCACCTGGGGCTATCACCAGTCTTTCCACGGACCGTTGCGCAAGGCCAACCTCGACGCGATCAGCAGCACCCGGCCGATCATCGTCTGGCATCGTTCAGCCCACGAGGTGTACCTGAACTCTGCCGCCGAGCGGAAGTACGGCATCACGCGGGAGTGGTTCGACAAGCTGCCAGATAGTCCACGCAAGCAGAGTGATTTCGATAACGCCCACTACTGGGAGCAGGGGATGTTCTCGGTGTTGCCGAAGATCGGTGCGGCCATCGCCTCGCCCGAGCGTATCCAGGCCGGCCTGAAGTTCGTGCGCGAGTACTACCACGCCAATGGCGTCACCCTCGGCGCCGAACCTGGTGGTCTGATGTCGAAACCGCTCCAGGACGCCCAAAACGCAATTCTCGGCGAACCCTCCTCGCCCTTCCGCTTCTACTTCATCGCCGATGGCAAGTCGATCACGGGTACGTTCCCGGACACACAGGTGGGTGCGGAAACCGAGAAACTGCTCGGGTGGGGCCGGGGGATGACGGCCTATCTGCCGAAGCAAGTGAAGCTGTTCGCCGATGGGGCCATCTACTCCCAGGCGATGCAGGTGAGCCAGGGCTATACCGATGGCCATAAAGGGGAATGGATGATGGACCCAGAATTCTTTGCCCGCTCCTTTCGCATCTACTGGGATCTCGGCTATCAGATCCACATTCATGTGAACGGTGATGCCGGCCTCGACATGGTGCTCGATCAGCTAGAGCTGAACCTCAAGCGCAACCCCCGCAAGGATCACCGCACGGTGATCGTGCACTTCGCCGTGTCAAGGCCGGAACAGGTGGAACGCATTCGCAGGCTCGGGGCGGTCGTGAGCGGTAATCCTTATTACCCTGTCGCCCTCGCTGACAACTACCGCGTCAACGGGCTGGGTCCGGAGCGGGCCGATGCGATGGTGCGGATGGGTGATGTGGAACGGGCTGGCATCTCCTATTCGTATCACTCCGACATGCCGATGGCTCCGGGCCAGCCGCTGTTCTTGATCTGGGCAGGGGTCAATCGCATCACCAACGACGGCAATATCCGCGGGCCAGAGCAGCGAGTCAGTCCTCTTGGTGCGCTGCGGGCGGTGACCCTCGATGCCGCCTATTCGTTGCAGCTGGAGAAGCAGGTGGGCAGCATCGTGCCGGGCAAGCTCGCCAACTTCTTTATCCTGGCCGCCAGTCCGCTGCGGGTGGATCCGGTGCGGATCAAGGACATCCCCGTGTGGGGAACGGTTCAGGAAGGCAGGCTGCTACCGGTCCGTCGCCCCCCTGGCATGAGAGCCGTCTCGGTGCTGGGCCCTATACTGAATCGCCCGACGATGGAGGCCGTGCACCGTGCAGAAGCCAGCTCGTCCGCACACGAACACGGCGATTCCTGCATTTTGGCTCAACAGTTGGCCAGGGCAGCCGCTGGGGGTCGATTCGATCAGCACATGATTCCACCCTCGACAAGCAGGTTGGGTAGATAGTCACCACCACGGACTAGGAAGCGGCCCTCGGGCTCAGACGATCGCCGCGAAGCTGTCGCGGAAGGCGGCCAGGGTGGCGTCGATGTCGGCATCGCTGTGGGCCAGGGAGGTGAAGCCCGCCTCGTAGGAGCTGGGGGCCAGGTATACGCCCCGCTCCAACATCGCCCGGTGCAGCTTGCCGAACAACACCGTGTCGGTGACCTTGGCCTCCTCGAAGTTGCGCACCGGCCCCTCGCAGAAGAAAAAGCCGAACATGGCGCTGATGTTGCCGCCGCTGATCGGCACGCCGGCGTCGCGGGCGGCCGCCTGGATGCCGTCGCTGAGGCGCTTGGTGATTGCCTCCAGTCGCTCGTAGGTGCCGGGCTGCTTCAGCAGTTCCAGTGTCTTGATGCCGGCGGTCATGGCCAGCGGGTTGCCGCTGAGGGTGCCCGCCTGATACATCGGGCCGGCCGGGGCGACCATCGCCATGATCTCAGCACGGCCGCCGTAGGCCCCCACCGGCAGGCCGCCGCCGATCACCTTGCCCATCGTGGTGAGATCGGGGGTGATGCCGAACTTCGCCTGGGCGCCGCCATAGCTGATCCGGAAGCCGGTCATCACCTCGTCGAACACCAGCAGGGCGCCATTGTCCTTGGTGATCTCCCGCAGGCCCTCCAGGAAGCCCGGTTCGGGGGTGATGAAGCCGGCATTGCCCACCACCGGCTCCAGGATGACCCCGGCGATTTCGCCAGGGTTGGCGGCGAACAGCGCCTTCACCGCCTCGAGGTCGTTGTAGGGGGCGGTGAGGGTGGCGGCGGTGGTGGCCTTCGGCACGCCCGGCGAATCGGGCAGGCCCAGGGTGGCCACCCCCGAGCCCGCCTTTACCAGGAACATGTCGGCGTGGCCGTGGTAGCAGCCCTCAAACTTGATCAGCTTCTCCCGGCCCGTGAAGGCCCGGATCAGGCGCAGAACCGCCATGCAGGCCTCGGTGCCCGAATTCACGAAGCGCACCATCTCCACCGACGGCACCGCTTCGATCACCAGCTCGGCCAGCCGGTTCTCCAGCTCACAGGGGGCGCCAAAGCTCGTGCCTTTCTCCAGGGCCGCCTGCAGGGCGGCGATCACCTCGGGGTGGCTGTGGCCGCAGATGGCTGGGCCCCAGCTGCCCACGTAGTCGATGTAGCGGTTGCCATCCACATCCCAGGCATAGGCGCCCTTCACCCGGTCGAACACAATCGGCTGACCGCCGACCGATTTGAACGCCCGCACCGGCGAGCTCACGCCCCCCGGCATCAGGGTCTGGGCGGCGGTGAAGATCTCCTGGGACCGGGTCGTGTTGAGCACAGGAGTCGTTACGGGCGCTGTGGGAGAAGCCGACAAGACGGGATCCGCGGACGGAGACTGACGAGCGTGATCCATCCTGACCCAGCGCGGCGCACACATGGGTGGATCCGCGAAGATTTCGTGGGGGCCGGCGGGGTGGGACCCCCCGCAGCGTGGCCATGGGCGCACCTTGAGTACCTTGAACGCGGCTTTGCCCGATGCCCGATTCCGTCGTGACTCCTGCCCCGAGCACCCAACCAGGCACCGATTCAGGCAGCCAAGCAGGCACGGACGTTCGCACGTTCAGCTCTTTGCTCCCCCCTGGCCCCTCGCTCGCGCCCAGCCCGTCACCCGCCACCGCCACCAGCCCCATCGATTCCCCCAGCCCCGCCCCAGCGTCCCGTCCCCCGATCGACTGGGCCGCCATCGAGCGCCGCTGCCGCGCCATCCTGCCGGCCCGGGGTGTGGTGGCCGCCCGCCAGGAGCTGCTGACCTACGACTGCGACGGTCTCACCCTGCACCGCTGGGAGCCGCCCCTGGTGGTGCTGCCGGAAACCACCGAGCAGGTGGCGGCCCTGCTGCGCCTCTGCCACCGCGAGGGGGTGCCCTTCGTGGCCCGCGGCAGCGGCACCGGCCTCTCCGGTGGCGCCGTGGCCGAAACCCCCTCCCTGGTGATCGCCACCACCCGAATGCGAAAGGTGCTGGCGGTGGATCTGCCCAACCGCCGCATCACCGTGCAGCCGGGGGTGATCAACAGCTGGGTCACCCGGGCGGTGGCCGGCGACGACTATTACTACGCCCCCGATCCCTCCAGTCAGGTGGTGTGCAGCATCGGCGGCAATGTGGCCGAGAACTCCGGCGGCGTGCACTGCCTTAAATACGGCGTGACCAGCAACCACGTGCTGGAGATGGAGGTGGTGCTCCCCGATGGCACGATCACCACCCTGGGCAGCGGCCTGGCCGAAACCCCGGAGCTCGACCTGCGCGGCGTGTTCATTGGCAGTGAGGGCACCCTGGGCATCGCCACGGCGATCACCCTGCGGCTGCTGCGGGCCCCGGCCAGCGTGGCGGTGCTGCTGGCCGATTTCACCTCGATGGAGGCGGCGGCCGAGGCGGTGCGCGGCATCACCGCCGCGGGCATCCTGCCGGCTGGCATGGAGATGATGGATCGCCTCTGCATCGAGGCCGTCAACGACTATCTGGGGGCTCAGGAGTATCCCCACGATGCGGCCGCGGTGCTGCTGGTGGAGCTCGACGGCCACCAGGAGGAGGTGTCGGTGGCCCTGGAATTAGCCACCGAGCGCTGCCGTCAGGCCGGGGCCCGCACCGTGCGCCTGGCCCGGGAGGCCGACGACCGGGCCAGGCTCTGGCAGGGGCGCAAGTCGGCGATCTCGGCCCTCGGCCGCCGCTTCCCCAGCTACTACCTCCAGGACGGGGTGGTGCCCCGCACGGCGCTCCCGGAGGTGATGCGGTCGATCGGTGAACTGAGCGAGCGCTACGGCTTGCCCGTGGCCAATGTGTTCCATGCCGGCGACGGCAACCTTCACCCCTTGATCCTTTATCGCGCCGGCGATCCCGGCGTGGAGCAACGGGTGCAGGAGCTGGGGGCCGAGATTCTGCGGCTCTGCATCGCGGCGGGCGGCAGCATCAGCGGCGAGCATGGGGTGGGGAACGACAAGCGTTGCTACATGGACTGGATGTTCTCCCCCGACGACCTGGCCACCATGCAGCTGGTGCGCCAGGCCTTTGATCCCGAGGGCCTGGCTAACCCTGGCAAGCTGTTTCCGACTCCCAAGACCTGTGGTGAATCGGCGCAGCGCCGGCGAGAGGAGCCAGCCCTGGCTGCGGTCGAGGTGTTCTGAGGCTCACGGCCGGGGATCCCTTCGCGCCGTCGGTGGATCGGCTCTTCAATCAGTTCCCGATCGGAGCCAAGGTCACCGCCACCTTCAGGGCCCGGCACGGCCATGGTCTGGCTGGGAATCCCTGCACCGCTTAGCTCCCCAGCCAGGCCAGCCCCACCCGCGCCAGCCCCACCAGCGCCGCGCCGCCGATCAGAGGCAACACGCCCCATCGTCGCCAGAACAGCAGCCCCAAGGCGAGTGCCAGCAGAGCCAAGGCTGCCAGATCCAGCCCGGCGGTCCCCGGGCTCCCGGGCCAGAGCACCGGCCCAGCGAACAGCAGCGCCAGGCTGGCCACCATGCCCACCACGGCGGCGCCGATGGCCCGCATCGGCCCGGCCAGCCGCGCTTCGCCCCGGCTTGATTCCACCAGGGGGCCGCCCACCAGGATGAACAGGAAGGAGGGCAGGAAGGTGAACCACACCACCACCAGCCCCGCCACCAGGGCGTAGGCCAGGGAGCCGGCGGCATGCCAGCCCCCCAGCACCCCCACGAAGGCCACCACAATGATCAACGGCCCCGGCGTGGTTTCTCCCAGGGCCAGCCCATCCACCATCTGGGCCGCACTGAGCCAGCCGAAACGCTCCACGGCGCCCTGGGCCACGTAGGGCAGCACGGCATAGGCCCCGCCGAAGCTCACCAGGGCCACGCGGCTGAAGAAGCGGGCCATGGTGGCCAGGGTGCCGTTCCAGCCATCCACCAGGGTGAGCAGGCCAAGGGGCAGGGCCACGGCAGCTCCACCGACCAGCAGGGTGAGGGCTAAATGCCGGGGCCGGATGCGGGCGTGGGGCGGGGTGGCCGTGTCATCCCCGTGGAGCGCATCAAGCCAGGCTGCCGGTCGCGGTGGGGCAGCGGGCACCAGGATGCCGGGTCGCAACCGCTCAGCTATCCAGCCGCTGAGCGCCGCCAGGGCGATCAGCAGGGGCTGGGGCAGGCCGAGTCCCTGCAATCCCACCAGGGCGGCGGCGGCGATCACCACAGCTAGGGGGCCCTTGAGGGTGCGGCGTCCCAGCCGCCAGCAGGCCTGGATCACGATCGCCAGCACCGCCGGTTTGAGGGCCCAGAAGATGCCCTTCAGCAGGGGCAGATGGCCCCACAGCGCGTACAGCGAACTCAGCAGCAGGAGCAGCAGCACCGAGGGGAGCAGGAAGAGCCCCCCGGCGATCAGGCCCCCCCGGGTGCCGTGCAGCAGCCAGCCCAGGTACGTGGCCAGCTGGATGGCCTCCGGACCCGGTAGCAGCTGGCAGTAATTCAGGGCGTGCAGGAAGCGGGCTTCCGAGATCCAGCGCCGCTGGTCCACCAGTTCCCGGTGGAGCATGGCGATCTGGCCGGCGGGGCCGCCGAAGCTCACCAGGCCCAGGTGCAGCCAGAAACGGGCGGCCTCCGCCAGCGAAACGGTGGTAGCGGGCACCAGAGGGGAAGCCAGAGGGCCTGGGCCGGCTGGTGCGGGCATGGGGATGAAACGGGGAGAAGGGCTGCTGGGATCCTCAGCTCCCACTGCACTCTGGTCCAGGCCAGCGGCGGTCCTTGGGGCTGGCGATCGGGGCGGGGTGAGCGGCTTGGTTGGGGAGGATCAGCGTGCCTTGATCCGCAGCTGTTTCAGGCTGTGGCCCGCCAGCCGGTGGCTCGGGATGCGCCGGACTGGCCGGGCTGGTGGCCGGGCTGCCGGCCGGGGGTCAGGCCCGGCGTAGCCCGGCCAGGTCGGGCAGGTGCTCGTCGCTGCCCAGAAGCTCCCCGAAATCCGGGTTCCCGAGGAGGTCCTGCAGATCCGCAAGGTCCGGGGCGCTGGGCCCACGGCGTCCCAGCCAGCGGGGCCAGAACCAGGACGGCCGCGACCCTTCCACAGGGAAGCCCGCTGCCCGCCAGGCTTCTAAGCCACCGGTGAGCTGGAGAATCCGGCGAGGGTAGCCGCCGCGGTGCAGGGCCTCCCGCACCCGTTCGGCTTCACCGTTGCCGTCATCCACCAGGAGGAGATCACGGTCCGGCCATTCGCCACTCACTAGCAGACCGGCCGGAATCGGATGGCTGAGGGGCAGGTGACCTCGGGCGAACCGGCGCCGGGAGCGCACATCCACCACCAGCAGCGAGCTGGGATCGGTCTCGGATGCCGCAGCCAGCTCCGGGCGGGCCAGCCGCTGCGCCACCTCCAGCGGGCCTAGGGAGTGGGCGGCCGCGGAGGGTGTCAGCGCAGGGGCCGGCGATTGGATCGGTGGGAGGGAACGGGGCATCGGGCCGACCGCATCACGCACAGATCAACATCACGTTCAGATCAGCCCAATCTCTTGCGTGCCCTTCAAAACACCGGTATTCCGAGTGACAATAGCGTGATTACTCGCCTCGGCCGGGTCGTCGCCGCACGATCTCGCCGGCCTTGAGCAGGATCGCTTCGCCCACCAGCAGGGGTTGCCAGGTTTCCTCCGCGGTGAGCGGCTCGGTGCTCAGGATCGTCACCACATCGCTGGGCTGGGTCACGGCCGCGAAATCCACGCTGAGGTCGTCGTCGGCGAGCCGCACCAGCCCGAAGGGGGCCCGCCGGGTGACCCGGTGCAGCTTGGTGCCGGCGTAGGCGAACAACCAGGCGCCGTTGCTCACCAGGCTGTTGAAGATCCCCTCGCCGGCCAGTCGATCCGAGCAGGCCACCAGCGCCTCGAACAGGCCGGCCTCATCCTCCGGAGCAACCTCCTGGCGCTCCAGCTCCTGCAGGATCCAGCAGAAGGCGGTCTCGCTGTCGGTCTGGCCGATCGGCCGGTGCTCACCTTCCAGGGGCGGCAACGACTGCAGGTCGCCGTTGTGGGCGAACACCCACTCCTGGCCCCGCCAGCGCCTGTGGAAGGGGTGGCAGTTCTCCAGCGCCACCACGCCCCGGGTGGCCTTGCGGATGTGGGCGATCGTGCAGTGGGCCTTCAGATCCAAGGCGGCCACCGCTGCGGCAACGGGCGAGAAGGCGGCCGGGGCGTCCTCGCGATAGAGGTGCAGGCCTTGGCCGTCGGGGTCGAAGCTGGCCAGCCCCCAACCATCGGCGTGGTCGCTGGTGGAACCGCCCCGCAGCCGCAGGCCGTGGAAGGAGAAGCGGATGTCGGTGGGGGTGTTGGCGCTGAGGGCCAGCAGTTCGCACATCGGAGGCTGGGGCCGTTGGAGAAGGGGGGATCAGCGCCGGGCTGCCGCCAGCCTGTCCCAGACGCCGCCGTTGGCGAAGAAGGTGCGGTCGATCGTGGGCCAGCCGCCCAGATCCGAGGCCGTGAAGAGAGTGGTCACCGGCGCGAAGGAGGCCTTGCGGCGGTTCCATACGGCCGCGTTCACGGGCCGGAAGCCCTCCTCGGCGAAGATCTCCTGAGCTTCTTCGCCCTGCAGATAGGCGGCCAGGGCCTCGGCCGCTTTGCGGCTGCCCTTGCGGTCCACGTTGCGGTCCACCACCGCCACGGGGCCATCGATGCGGATGTTCACCGCTGGCACCACCAGGGTGGTGGCTTTATCGGTGCCCTTTTTCGCCGCCAACAGGGCCTCGTTCTCGTAGGTGAGCAGCACGTCGGCCTGACCGCGGTTCAGGAAGGCATCGCTGGCTTCGCGGGCATCCTTGGGCAGGTTGCTCACGTTGCGGAACACCTTGGCCACGAAGGCTTCCGCGGCCTGCTCACTGCCTCCGGTGCGGCTCACCGAGCCCCACAGGCCCAGGAAGTTCCAGCGGGCGCCGCCGGAGGTCTTGGGATTGGCGGTCAGCACCCCCAGCCCAGGCCGGGCCAGGTCGGCCCAGGTGCGGATCCCCTTGGGATTGCCGGCGTGGGTGAGGAAGGTCACCACCGAGTGGGTGATGTTGGACTCGTTGGGGAGTTCCTTCTCCCATCCTGGCTGCACCAGGCCGGCCTTCTCAAGCTTGAGCACATCGGCCGGCAGCGCCAGGGTCACCAGGTCGGCATCAAGACCGTCGATCACGGCCCGGGACTGGCTGCCGGAGCCGCCGTAGCTGGTCTTCACCTCCAACTCCTCTCCGGTGCGCCGTTTCCAGTCCGCCTGGAACTTCGGCAGGATCCGGTCGTAGGCGTCCTTGGTCACGGAATAGCTCACCAGCAGCAGGGGGCCGCCCCGGCCCTGGGCCGGGGTGTTGGTGGCGTTGTCGCGCTGGGCTCCGCCGCATCCGCCCAGGCTTGCCGCCAACAGCACGGCGGGGCCGAGCAGGCCGGCGACGCGGATGGAGCACTTAACCACGGTTCTTCAATGGGGAACACTGGCAAACTTACTGTCTGGGCTTGGCTCGCCGAACCACCCCCGCCCCGGCTGCCTTGCGGCCGGGGCGGGGGAATCTCAGCAGGAGAAGCAAACGATCAGCGGGACTTAGCGAAGATCTGGTCCCAGATGGCGCCTTTGGAGAAGAACTTCTTATCCACCACCTTCCAGCCGCCCAGCTTGGTGATCCGCCAGGTGTTGACGGCGGGGAACTTGCCCTGGGCGTAGGCCTTGCCCTCGATGGTCACCGGCCGGAAGCCGTTGTCCACGAAGATTTTCTGGGCGGTGGGGGTGTAGAGGAAACGGGCAAAGGCCTCGGCCACCTTGCGGGTGCCGTGCTTGTTCACGTTTTTGTCCACCACGGCGATCGGCCCTTGGATCAGAATATTGGGGCTCGGGATCTTCACCGGTTCGGTCCACTCCCCAGTCTTGCGGGCCAGGATGGCTTCGTTCTCGTAATTGAGCAGCACATCCCCCTTGCGGCGCTTCACGAAGGTATCCGTGGCTTCGCGGGCATCCTTGGGAAGCACGTCCACGTTCCGGTAGACGGTGGTAATGAAGTTCTTGGCCTTCTGTTCGTCACCGCCGGCCGATCCCCAAAGGGCTGCGAAGTTCCAACGGGCACCGCCGGAGGTCTTGGGATTGGCGGTGATCACATCCACATTCTTGTTGTCGAGATCATTCCAGCTCTGGATCTTCTTGGGGTTGCCGGGCCGCACGAACAGGACCACGGTGGAATTGGTGATGATCGATTGATTGGGGAGTTCCCGCTCCCAGCCCAGATCCACCAAGCCCTTGTCCTGGAGTTTGTACACGTCTGCCGCCAGGGCCAGGCCCACCACATCGGCCTCCAGGCCATCGATCACGGCACGGGTCTAGCTGCCGGAGCCGCCGTAGCTGGATTTGACCCGCACGGTTTCGCCGGTCTTCTTCTTGTAGTCGGCCACGAACAGGGGAATGATCTTGTCGTAGGCCGCCTTGGTGACGGCGTAGCTCACCAGCAGGATCTCGTTGCTGTTGGCCCGGGCCGGCTGGGCCACCAGCAGGCTGGTGCCGGTGAGGGTCAAGGAAGCGGCGATCGGGGTGGCGGCCAGCCCGGCCAGGGCCAGTCCGGCGGAGGCCCGGCCCAGAGACCGGATGGAAAAGGTAACCACGGTTATCCGATGGGAGTACTGATTGACCGTATGCCTCGGCCCGCAGGGGGCGACGTCTTTTCAACTACATCGCTGGGGATACCGCTTTTGCTTCCCCTGGGGCCTGGGGGCTGCCACAATCCCCACCAAAGCGCCGGGGAACACCGTGGCCTTCAGTGCCAAGACGGAATACGGGCTCGTTTCCCTGCTGGAGCTGGCGGCGATCCACCCCCAGGGAGGCGTGCTGCAGGTGGCGGAGATCGCCGCGCGGCAGGGCATCCCGGACCGCTATTTGGAACAGATGCTCACCAGCCTGCGGCGGGGGCAGATCCTTCGCAGCATCCGCGGGCCCCGCGGCGGCTACCAGCTGTCCCGGCCGCCGGCCGAGATCCGCATCGCCGAGGTGGTGGTCTGCCTGGAGGGTGAGGTGGCCAGCCGCGGCACCGCCGCCCGCCAGAGTGCTGAATTCGAGGTGATCGGCGGCCTTGAGGGGCGGCTTGGGCAGGCGCGGCAGGCGATTCTCGAGGGCACCTCCCTGCAGGATCTGCTCGATGAGCGCGACCAGCGCCTGCAGTCGCAGGTGATGTATTTCATCTGAGCTAGGGCCGCCAATCCCCGCCTGCTTTGGGGAGATTCCGGATTGCCGCGATCGGCTGCGGCAGCGCTGCTGTGTCTTGCAACGAGGCGGCGGCGGTGGCCCGCGGACCTGGCGGCCTTCATCCGGCTTCCGTTGCGTCCTCTGCGCCGTGTCGCACGGGGTTCCAGCCCCTGGCGCTTCAGTGCGTCCAAACCGCGCGTGGCCCAGAATACCCAAACAACACTAGACCGATGGGAATTAGGTGCTATGGTTGCCGTAACCGCAGGGCTCCGATGCGCTGTCCAAGCCGAATGACCTCCGCCGGCGCCGCGCCGGCCCGCCTTCTTGCTTCCGTGCCATTCACCCTGTCCCCACCATCACCATGGCCACCGCATCCCTGACTCATGCCCTTCCCGGGGCCCCGCCCAAGGCGCTCCGCCTCACCCTCCTTCCCAACGACGTTTTGCCCGAGGGGCTCACCTGGCTGATTCACGACGGCTATATCCGCACCACCACCTGGGACGAGGAGGGTGAGTCGATCACCCTCGGCATCTGGGGTCCCGGTGATCTGGTCACCAATGCCCACTCCGGTCTGGATCCGGTGGATGTGCAATGCCTCACCACCGTGGTGGTTGAGCAGCACTCCCCCAGCGACTCCGAAACCCTCGCCTTTCTCCGCCAGCAGATCCGCAACACCGAGGAGATTTTCGAGATCAACCGCATCCGCAGCGCCGAACGCCGCCTCCTCGCTCTGCTGCGCTGGATTGGCCTCCGCTTCGGTCAGGTGAGCAGCCGCGGCTACCGCTTCTCCCTCAAGGACATGAATCTCACCCACCGGGCCCTGGCCGAAGTCTGCGGCCTCACCCGGGTGACGGTGACCAAGAACCTCAACCGCTACAAGACCCTCGGGCTGCTCCAGAAGGTGAGCGAGGCGGATCTCTTCATCCCCAGCGATGGCTTCGCCGCCGCCATCTGATCGGCGGTGTTTCTCCGACCGACCCACGCCTTTGCCCGTCCTTTTTGATCCCAATCGTCCGCACTGACCGCCATGCCTGCCCAGTTCCTTCACGCCCATCCCTCCAAATCCCAGCCGCAGCGCTACACCCTTGTGTTCCGCGATGGCCAGTTGCTGCGTCACCAGGATGAATTCAGCCTGGTTCAATACCGCTCCGATGCCCGCCTCGCCGCCGTGCGGCCCGAGTATGTGGAGCTTCCGGCGGCCTGATTCCCCGCCCGAGAGCCGTTGCCGAGCCCCCACGCTTCATCGCTGGGGGCTTTTTCATCGGCCTGGGTTCCGGATCCGGGCTCGATGCACAGATCCACCAGCGACACCGCCTCCAGATCCCGGCCCGCCCCGGTTGCCCTTCACGCTCTCGACCAGGCCGAGGCGGCGTAGCTCCCGCAGCACCACCGAGAGGTAGTGGGGGGAGAGCTCAAATCGGGTGGCGATCTGGCGGGTCTGCAGGATGAGGGCCTCGCGGGTCAGTTCCACCTGGCTGATCAGGGAGTAGCGAAACGTGGTGGAAATCACACTCCCGGGGCACCAGGTATCACGCTAAGTCGCTTGGAAGACCTGAATGTAATCAGGGTGCCAGGTCTGGGGGCGCCATTGTGTCCCGAGTTGCATCCCGAGTTATCAGGTGAGGTTCAGATGCTGTAGTCGGGCGCGAAGGTGCGGGCCTCGCGGCTGCGCACATGGAGCTGATCGCCAACCTGGAAGGCCTCCAGATTCATCCTCTCCCGCGGGATCTGGGCGGTGATCACCTGACCATCGGCCAGCACCAATTCGGCTTGCACGTCGCGGCCGAGGTGGCTGAGCCGCCGCAGCTGGGCCGGCACCGTGTCGCTCTGGCCCTCGCTGAGGATCTCCACATCGTGGGGGCGGATGAACAGGGGGGTGTCGGGGTTGGCGGTCCTGGGATCGGCCGCTTCCGCCGGCCCCTGCAGGCTGCCGCCCGGAAGCACATTCACCGCCCCCACGAAGCCCATCACAAAGGGCGTTGCCGGGTGGTCGTAGATCTCGGCCGGGGTGCCGATCTGCTCGATCCGGCCCTCGTTCATCACCACGATCCGATCCGCCACCTCCATGGCCTCCTCCTGGTCGTGGGTCACGATCACGGTGGTCACGTGCATCTCGTCGTGGAGGTTGCGCAGCCAGGCCCGCAGCTCCTTGCGCACCTTGGCGTCGAGGGCGCTGAAGGGCTCATCGAGCAGCAGGACGCGGGGCTGCACCGCCAGGGCCCGGGCCAGGGCCACCCGTTGCCGCTGGCCGCCGGAGAGCTGGGAGGGGAAACGCGATCCGTAGCCCTTCAGTTGCACCAGATCGAGCAGCTCATCCACGCGGCGCTTGATCGCCTCCTTCTTCCAGCGGCGCAGCTCCAGGCCAAAGGCCACGTTCTGGCGCACGGTGCGGTGCTTGAACAGGGCGAAGTGCTGGAACACGAAGCCCACCTGCCGGTCCTGAACGGTGCGATCGGTGGCCTCCTCACCGGTGATCCAGATGCGGCCGGTGTCGGCCTGCTCCAGGCCGGCGATCAGACGCAGCAACGTGCTCTTGCCCGAGCCCGATGGGCCCAGGAGCGCCACCAGGGAGCCGCTGTCCACATCCACGCTCACGTCGTCCACGGCGTGGAAGGATCCGAAACGCTTGGACACGTTGGCAACGCGGATGCCCATGGAAACCGGCAGCGGAATGAATCGATCGGCCCATTCTGATCACCCGGGTTGATCGGTTGCTTTGTTCGCTCGCCTAAGGGCCTTGCTGGAGCCTGTTCGCCCGTTGTGTCGCTCGCCCTTGAGCTCAGGGGGAGTCGCCGTCCCGGAGTGGCGCCCTGGTGTCGCTGGGATAACCCGTAAATACAGTGAGGAACCGCCCAATAGGTCTGCAGCGGGTGTACGGTCCAGGCTCGATCCCCTTACCGATCCAGGCCGCCATGACCGTTGCCCTGCCGCGCCGCGGCCAAGGACTGCTTAGTCGCAATCGAGGACTGCCGCGCTGGCTCCGGCCGAACATGCCGTGGACCATCACCTTGACCTATCTCAGCCTGGTGCTGTTCCTGCCCCTGGCGGGCATGCTGCTGAAGGCCGCCGGCGTTGGCCCCGCAGCCTTCTGGGAGACGGCCACCAGCCCCCTGGCCCTCAGCACCTACCGCATGAGCTTCGGCATCGCGGCCGCCGCCAGCTTGATCAACGGCGTGTTCGGCCTGCTGATCGCCTGGGCCCTGATCCGCTCCCGCTTCCCCGGCCAAAGGCTGCTTGATGCTCTGATCGACCTGCCCTTCGCCCTGCCCACAGCTGTGGCGGGCCTGGCCCTCTCCTTTGTGTATGGATCGGAGGGCTGGCTGGGGGGGCCGATTCAGCGGCTCACCGGCCTGGAGGTGTCGTTCACGCCCCTGGGGGTGGCGGTGGCGATGGTGTTCATCTCCCTGCCCTTTGTGGTGCGCACGGTGGAGCCGGTGCTCCGCGCCCTGGAGCGGGAACAGGAGGAGGCCTCCTGGTGCCTTGGAGCCAGCTCCGCCCAGACCTTCTTCCGGGTGGTGCTTCCCCAGCTGACGCCCGCCATCCTGGCCGGCATCGCCCAGGGCTTCAGCCGGGCGGTGGGGGAATACGGCTCGGTGGTGATGATCTCCAGCAACGTGCCCTTCAAGGATCTGATCACCCCCACCTTGATCGTGCAGATGATCGAGGAATACGACATCGAAGCTGCCACGGTGATCGGCTCGGTGATGCTGATCTTCTCCTTGGTGAGCCTGGTGGTGATCAATGCCCTGCAGGTCTGGGGGCAGCGTTATCAAGGGGGCGACGCGAGCGGTTGAGTCGCCCGATCCCGCCAGGCGCTACGGCGGGACTCTCCGGCTTCTTCGCCCCTGCCGCGCACGGACATCCGGCTCCTCCCGCTCCTGTTCTCATTCCCGGTTTCACCTTTCCGGTTCACCTTTTCGTTTCACCTTTCTGGTTCACCTTTTTCCGGTTCACCTTTCCGTTGCCTCCGGGCTGCGGCCTCTAGCATCATCCTCCCCATGGCCTTCACCATCCCCCCCCTCCAGGACCTCAGCCCTCCCCGCTGGGTGAAACCCTCCTTCCGCGTCAGTAGCTTTCTGCCGGCCTTGATCCCGATCCTGGCCTGTCTTTATGTCGGGGTGGTGATCCTGGTGCCGGCCCTGGCCGTGGTGGTGCAGGCCTTCGCCAAGGGATTCGGGGTGTTTCTCGACAACTTTCAATCGCCCGAACTCCTCTCTGCCCTGCGGCTCACCCTGATCGCCACGGCGATCGCCGTGCCCTTCAACGCCATCTTCGGGTTGGCGGCCGCCACTGCCATCGCCCGCCACCGCTTCCCCGGCAAGGCTCTGCTGCTGAGCATCATCGATCTGCCCTTTTCGATCTCGCCGGTGGTGGTGGGGCTGATGTTGGTGCTGCTCTACAGCCCCACCCATGGCGTTTTCGCTGGCGTGCTGCAGAGCACGGGCTGGAAGATCATTTTCTCGCTTCCCGGCATCGTGATGGCCACGATCCTGGTGACCTTCCCGTTTATGGCCCGGGAGGTGATTCCGCTGCTGGAGGAGGAGGGCTGGGATCAGGAGGAGGCGGCCCGCACCCTCGGTGCCAGCGATTGGCAGGTGTTCTGGAAGGTCACCCTGCCCTCGGTGCGCTGGGCGGCCCTCTATGGTCTGATTCTCACCACCGCCCGGGCCCTCGGTGAGTTCGGTGCGGTGTCGGTGGTGAGCGGCAACATCCGCGGCGAAACCCAGACCCTGCCGCTGTTTGTGGAGGATGCCTATAAGCAATACAACACCGAAATGGCCTTCGGCGCCTCCCTGGTGCTGGCCACCGTGGCGATCGTGTCGCTGCTGCTCAAGTTGGCAGTGGAACAGCTGATCGAGCGCGACCGCAGCGCTGTGAAGGGCGGGGAGGAGTGAGGCGCGCTGCCGGTTAGCGCCGGCGCTCCAGCCCACTAAAGGACTTAGCCACATTCGAGGCACGGTTGCCGATGGCGATCTGGCGAAGGGTGGATGGGCAGCAGCGATCAGCGGTTGGGCTGGGGTGTGGTGCGCAGGTAGGGGCGGATCTCGGTCACGCCCTTGGGGAACTTGGCGCGGGCGTCTTCGGTGGAGATCGAGGGCACCACCACCACGTCATCGCCGTCCTTCCAGTTCACCGGCGTGGCCACAGAGTGATACTCGGTGAGCTGCAGTGAATCGATCACGCGCAGGATTTCATCGAAGTTGCGGCCGGTGCTGGCGGGATAGGTGATCTGGAGCCTCAGCTTCTTGTTGGGGTCGATGATGAACACCGAACGCACCGTGAGGTTGTTGAGGGCGTTGGGGTGGATCATCCCGTAGAGATCGCTCACCTTTTTATCGGCGTCGGCGAGGATCGGGTAATCCACCGTGGTGTGCTGGGTTTCGTTGATGTCGCCGATCCAGCCCTTGTGGCTTTCGGCGCTGTCAACGCTCAGGGCGATGGTTTTGACGTTGCGCTTCTCCCATTCCGGGCGCAGGCGGGACACCTCGCCGAGCTCGGTGGTGCAGACGGGCGTGTAGTCGGCGGGGTGCGAGAAGAGCACCACCCAGTGATCGGCACCGAAGTCGTAGAGATTGATGGGACCGAGCTGGGAGTCCTGGGTGAAATCGGGAACGGTGTCGCCGAGTTGCAGCGCCATGGAGGAGGGGAATGAATGTGGTTCCACCATTGCGTCGCGGCCTGGGTGGTCGGTGTGGTTTCAGCCAGCTCCCCTTGTATCCGTGGCTACCTCAGCCCGGCCGCGGCGGCCCTCGGCGGGCCCGTGCAGCTGGTGGCGGCCTGTTGCAGACGCTCGGCTGAGGCCTCCCAGTCGCCGAGATGGGCGCGCATCAAGGCTTTCCAGAGGCGGCCGTGGTTGGGCACCGAGAGGTGTAGGAGTTCGTGCACAATCACGTAGTCCCAGAGCTGTGGATCGAGCAGCAGGAGATCGCTGCTGAAGTGCAGCTGCCCCCCTGTGGAGCACGAGGCCCACTTGTGGCGCATGGGGCGCACGGCAAGCCAGGTGATCGGCACCTCCAGCTGCTTGGCCCAGTGACGCACGCGCTGCTTGAAGGCCTGCTTGGCGCTCAGGCTCATCCCATCCTCTCGCCTTTGGCCAGGGTGGAGAAGAGAGCCTCCACCAGGGGGGTGACTTGATCGAGCTGCTCGCAGGCGGCCACGAGGGCGAAGGTGATCTGCTGGCGCAACTCGCGCAGGGCGGCCTCGCTGGTGGTCCAGTTGGGATGGTCGAGGAAAGCCGATCGAATCCTGGCGCTGACGGCCTGCGGGTTGGGCACGTTGGCGTTCAGCAACAACTGATAGACGAAGAAGGTCAGGCTGTCGAAGCCCCGTTCGGCCTGCTGTTTCTTTCGGGCTTCGTTCTGCTCCAGTTCGGACTGCAGCTGCTCCAGCGCTTCGCTGGTGCTGCTCTGGCGTTGTTCGAACTTCTCCTGCACCAGCCGGGCCCGCTCGGCCATGGCGATCAGATAGGGATCGTCGCTGTTGTCCTGGGCCGCTTTTTCGATGCTCTTGATCAGGTTCACCACCCGTAGGCCAGGGCCCTGCTTGCGGGCCTTGAGCCATTCGATCGTGGCGCTGTCGATGGCGACGATCTCGCCAGGGGGCTCAATGGCGAGGGTGTTGATGTGTTGCTGCACCAGGGCATTTGTTTTGCGCTGAAACTCGCGGTCGACGGAGCCTGTCCGGGCGTAGGCCTTGGCCACCACGGCATAAATGGCGCAGAGGCCGGTGTAGTCGTCGATGAAGGGGCGCAGGAATGCATCAGGCGAAATGATCTCGTAGAGCATTTCGATCTCCTTGACCTCCTTGAAGAACGCCTTGCGACGCTCCGGATCGCGGAAGTGCTCAATCAAATTGTCAACGTCCTTGTCATTGAAGTTGTGCTGGATCAACCGCAGATAGGCCGGCGCTCGTTGCTGCATCTTGTTCTGAAACAGTGTCTTGAGCAGCTTGATGTCCTTGACGATGGCGTTGACCTCGTCGCTGTCGAAGCGCAGGGCTTTTTCGAGCTTGTCGAACAGACCCACGAAATCGAGCACAAAGCCATGGGGTTTTACCATCTCCAGCGCTTCGTTCTCATAAGGGCGGTTCACCCGGGCGATCGCCTGCAGCAGGGTGTGATCTCGGAGGGGCTTATCGAGATACATCGCATACAGCACCGGGGCATCGAAACCGGTGAGCAGCTTTTCAGTCACGATCAGGATTTTGGGATTCTGATCGAGCTTGCAAAAGCTCTTGCGGATCTGGCGTTCCTGCTTGGCATCAAGGTGGTATTGCTTGAGCAGGGCGGTGTCGTTGTTGTTGCCGGTGAACACCACCTGGGCGTAATCGGTTGGGAGGCCCAGTTCGGTGAAGATCGCATCGAGCGCCTGCTTGTAAAGGGCGCAGGCCTCGCGGTCCACCGCCACCAGGAAGGCCTTGTAGCCGAGCGGTTCCACGTTGTTGAGGTAGTGATCCACCACAAAGCGGGCCACCTGCTCGATGCGGGGCTTGCCCTTGAGGAAGTTTTTGAGGTTGACGGCACGCTCGAGAATCTTGTTCAGCTCCTCAATATCCGCCACGCCCTCGGCTTCCGCGAGCGAGAGGAATTCGGCATCGAGCGTCTCGTGGGGCACCAGCAGCGTGTTGGGGGCGAGCTGGTAATAGAGGGGCAGGGTGGTGCCGTCGGCGATGCTTTCGGAGATCGAGTATTTGTGCAGGTAGCCCTTGGGGTCGTCCTTGCCGAAGGTCTTGAATGTGCCCCTGCCGTAGACAGTGAGATCCACGGGGGTGCCGCTGAAGCCGATGAAGGTGGCATTAGGCAGGCCAGCCATCAGGTAGATGCCGAGATCACCGCCGGTGGTGCGGTGCGCCTCATCGATCAGCACGTAGATATTGGTGCGGGTATTGAGATCCGCGGGCATATCGCGGAACTTGTGGATCATCGTCACGATGATGCCGCGGTAGTCGGAGGCGAGCAGCTGGTTGAGGCGGGCGATGCTGCTGGCGTGCTCCACGTTGCCCAAGCCAAGGGCCGAGAGGTTCTTGAGCATCTGATCTTCCAGCTCGTTGCGGTCGATCATCAGCAGCACGGTGGGCTTGTCGGCGGCGGGGAGGCGGAACAACAGCTCGGCGGCCTTGATCATCGTGTAGGTCTTGCCACTGCCCTGGGTGTGCCAGATCAGGCCACGGGTGCGCGACGGGCAGAGGGCGCGCTCGATCACGGCCTCCACGGCGGCGGTCTGATGCTGACGCAGAATGTATTTGTTCAGTTCCTCGTCTTTCTCGGCAAACACGATGTAGTGCTGCAGGAAGGCGAGCAGCTGGGGGATGGCGCAAAAGCTCTGGATCTTGGCCTCCAGTTGGCCGATCTGCTCATGCTTCCATGAAAAGAGATTGCGGCGCACGGTGTTCCAGCTCACGCCATAGGAGAAGCCGATCGCATCGGTGGCGGTGAACAGCTGCTGGCTGATGAACAGCTCCGGCGTTTCCTGGTGGTAGCGGCGGATCTGATCGACGCCGAGGGCGATGGCTTCCTGTTTATCGGCGTTTTTGCATTCGATCACCAGCACGGGGATGCCGTTGATCAGGAAGACGACATCTTCACGGGAGCCGTAGTGGCCGTTGTGGAAAGCCCACTCTTCGGTGACCTCGTAGACATTGCGACGCGCCTCTACTGGCCGGGAGGCATCGTCGTAGTCGATCAGGATCAGATCGCGCTCGCGTTTTTCGCCTTGGTCGAAGAACTTGCCGTGGTTGCGCAGTAGTTCCACAAAATCGCGGTTGCCGTGGATGGTGGCGTGCAATTGGCGCAGCCGGCTGGATCAGGGCGCCAGGGGATTCGGTGTAGCGGGGGTTGAATTCGCGAACCTTCGCGTCCAGCAGGTCGAAGAAATAAAGGGACGTGCTGGTGGCGGGGTCGGCGGGAGAGCTGGTGGATGCAAAGCCGCGGCGATGCTCGGCCTGGGCCCGGGGCACGACGGTCCAGCCGATCGCCTCGGCGTAGGCGAGGATGCGGGACTGGACGGTTTTGTGCTCGCCGGGGGTGGGCATGCTTGTTATGTAGTTGTAAATCCCCAGCTGGTCCACTTACTAGCATGTTTATCGAAATGCACCGCCGGCAATCCCACCATGAGCACATGCCTGGCTCGTGTCATCGCTACATACGCAAGCCGGCGCTCTTCAGAATTTTGACCACCCTCAATCGCTGAAATCAGAGAATTAAAGAACTTTGTAGATCCTAATAGCAAGACTGCATCGATGCTTTCCCCTTTAACTTGATGGATTGTCTCCTGGCGGATAGGCGGGAAGAGAGAATCTGGCTGAAACAGGGGTTGCGCAAGTTGAGACTTGTCTAAGCCTGTCGTCTTGAGCTTATGACCCAAGCTAGGAATGTTTGAGATTCCAAGCTCTGGGAAAAGTTTCCCGAGATTGGCCTTTAGCTTCGTAATCCAGTCAATGGCGTTTTCCTCAAGTCCAGGCAGATTATCCTTAGTTTTTGCAAACTTCCAAAGAGCCAATTTGAATCTGACAGAAGTCTCGGATTCGGGATTGTCATCAAGCTCATCCCAAAACGATGGCTCATCAATCATTTTGCGAATGGTAGATCTAACGATCTGAAAAGATTTCTTGTAATCCTTTCGAACATCTCGGTGAAACGCGGCAAGTGCCATGTCCTTCGTCAGTCCCTGCAATGCTGTATAGCTAACGACGCCTCTAATGGCTTCCAGCTGCTCATGGGCTCGGCAGAGAACCGCTGAATTGTCTTGCAAGATACCCGCTCGTTCTAAATGTGCTTCAAATGATGTAATGCAATCGCTATTTCTAGCGTCTCCGCAACGAACAATAATTGGGAGGCAAAATTCATTGAGCGAGTCCCCGCACCCATCAAAGCCGATATTGCCACTGATGTGCCGTACAGCCTGAGCAATCGCAGTATTGCACCGGAATGAGCGACTTAATGGCATCTCGCGAATTCTCCATTTCTCCTTGAGAGCAGGAAGTGATGTTGCATCTGCCATGCCAAACTCATAAATACACTGATCGGGATCT
>Ga0315905_10001071_pt1 | contig 29803 bp, 24 predicted proteins | sample LakEriMetagenome_5_FD_203522 | JGI IMG/M metagenome (GOLD analysis project Ga0315905, IMG submission 203522) | Freshwater fungal communities from buoy surface, Lake Erie, Ohio, United States - Buoy 4 MA121 | ecosystem: Environmental > Aquatic > Freshwater > Lake | place: USA: Lake Erie, Ohio...
AAAAGAATTGGGATGGAAACCGGCTGAAACTTTTGAGACTGGCATTCGCAAAACGGTGGCTTGGTATTTGGAAAACACCGAATGGGTGGCGCATGTGCAAAGCGGCGCTTATCGCGATTGGGTTTCGAAGCAGTACACCTAAGCTATATCAACTTGATTTCAAAAGCTGCAATAAGTATTGGCCATAGCTGTTCTTCGCTAAAGGTATGGCTAGTTTTTGAAGTTGTGTGGCATCAATCCATGATTGTGCAAACGCAATTTCTTCAGGACAAGCCACCATCAAACCTTGCCTTTTCTGAAGCGTAGAAATGAAACCTGCTGCCTCTAGCAGACTGTCATGCGTTCCTGTGTCTAGCCATGCATAACCTCGGCCCATGATTTCAACGTTAAGTTGATTCTGCTCTAGGTACCAACGATTGACATCAGTTATCTCCAACTCACCACGTGCAGAAGGTTGAATATTAGAAGCGATGTCACAGACTTTTGAGTCATAAAAGTAAAGACCAGTCACCGCGAAATTACTTTTTGGTTTGACTGGTTTTTCTTCGATGCGGCGGGCCCGCTGCTGGTAGTCAAATTCAACAACACCATAACGCTCTGGATCCTGAACGTGGTAAGCGAAGACGCTAGCACCAGAAGCGCGATTATCCGCACGCTGCATGATGCTTACCAAATTGTGTCCATAAAATATGTTGTCACCCAACACAAGGGCACTTGGATTCGGACCGACAAAGTCCCGCCCGATAATGAATGCCTGAGCCAAGCCATCGGGACTTGGCTGGACGGCATATTGAATGTTCATCCCCCACTGGCTACCGTCACCCAAAAGTTCAGTGAACCTAGGAGTATCTTGTGGTGTACTGATAAGGAGTACATCCCTTATTCCCGCCAACATGAGAGTTGTCAATGGGTAATAAACCATGGGCTTGTCATACACGGGCATCAATTGCTTAGAAACCGCTTGAGTAACCGGATACAGTCGAGTGCCCGATCCGCCCGCCAAAATAATGCCTTTACGTTTATTCATAGATAAGTATTTTACAATGATCAGGAGGCTGCTCAAGCTAAATATGGTTATTGAAAGATGATGCGCTGAAGAGATTTTTTATTCCTTGATAAGTTACCTATTTGTGAGCATGGACTTGAGCTCATCACTTTGGAGGGGCTTTCTCTTTGCTGAATATTTAAATTTCTTTTGTTTGTTTTTAGATTGCAGTATTGGCGGCAGAAGAGACGACGGTCAACATCGCAAGAGCGCTGTCAAGCTTTCCATCGTTGACTGTGAGCCCAAGTAAATAGGTGCCCGTTAAATCTGCAGTGAACGTTGACTTAACGGATGAGGCTGACGTTAAAGTTGCAGCGCTGCCAACTGGTTTGTATATCAGGGACCACTTGTAGGAAAGCTTATCGCCATTGGCATCTGTACTTAAGGAGCCGTCCACCGTCACAAGCGAAGTGACTAGAACATTTTGATTCAGGCCTGGGTTGGCAACAGGTGCAGAGTTGTCAGAGCTGGCCAAGATAGACACAACAGACAGCTCACTGTTTGCTTTGCCGTCATTGACAACCAAAGTAGCCACATAGGTGCCGGCAAGGTCTGCCTTGAATGTGGGGCGCGCTGCAGTTAAAGAGCTCAAAACGGCAGAACTGCCGCTTGGCTTTGACTGCAACTGCCATTTGTAGCTCAGGGAATCGTAGTTGGCATCTGTGCTGGCAGAGCCATCCAGAGAGACAGTTGAGCCCACGACCACATTTTGATTCAAGCCCGCATTGGCCACTGGGATGGCATTGGCCACGGTAGCGCTCACGGAGACGGATGCAACGGCGCTATCCGTTTTCCCATCATTGACAACCAAGGTGAGCACGTAATTGCCAGCCAAGTCTGCCGTGAACTTGGGGTTCGGGTAGGTCGCATTTGACAAGCTTGCAGCGCTTCCGTTGGGCTTTCCGATGAGCGCCCATTTGAAGCTTAAGGTGGCACCCTCAGGGTCTTTGCTTGCAGAGCCGTCCATGCTGACAAGGGTGCCGACTAAAACGTTTTGACTGAGCCCAGGGCTTGCTGTTGGCGCTGAGTTGGTTGACGCTGTCGTTGCTGTGCCCCCTCCGCACCCTATAAATAGGGCGCAAACAAAAGAGCAAGGCATTTTGCCAGCAGAAAACCGTATGATTTCATCGTTAACATGGATATAAAACTTATATTCTTTTTGAATTACGGCTAAAAAGCTTGGCTAGTTTAATTGGCACCTGATTTGGCTCTGCACCTTATGAACAGAGGGCTGAAAGACTAAGGCTTCTCTTTGGCCATTAAACAGTCAACCATTACACTTTCACAGTTATCAACATGTCTTGGGCAAAAGATGTTCAGTCAATCACAGCAAATTTTCAAAATTGGACTAATTTTATTGAGCATGTTGGCTCTGGCGTCCTGCGGGGGCGGTGCAAGCTCCGGAAACACTGGCACAGATGGAAACGCAAACCTCTTAAGCGCCCTTGATGCCAGTCTTGCGGTAAGCCCGGCCATTAAATTACCGGAAGGCACAGACACCATCAGCATGGCTAGTTTTTGGGAGCAACAAGTTAACAATGGTTTTTCTAAGGTGGGGTTTTTAAAGGGCTATGCCTACCAAGATTTTCAAAATTTAAACTTAAATGCCACAGCCAATGGCAACACGAGCGACGGCAAGTCGACAGTTTTGTTAATTACCCACCCTGACCACAATGCTCAAAATGGGGACATTGTCACGCTCACAGGCTTATCTAAAGATTTGTTTGGTATTCCCTTTGGCTACTTGAACGGCACCTTTGAAATTACCAGGCGTGACGCCAACGCCTACCTCATTACTGTTCCATATGCCAGCAGCAGGCGAGAAACCAGTATGTTGAGCGCCAACCTCTATTACAAATTGAAAGAATGTGAGGGTGTACAAACTGTGACGCAAACACCCGCTGTGGCCACGACACCGGCCACTTTTTTTGACGGTTTTGAGGCAAGGGTTGCCAAGCAAACCGTAGAAAATTCTCTGACCAATTGCAGCCCAGCTTTAAGAAACTTTACAACATACAAGTACTTTGCAGTCGTTAACCCTAAATATGGTTCAAGCTTACCTTTCCCATTCATCGGCCAAAGAGTTGATGGCGGAGACTTTGCCAGCTTAGACAAAACATTTGACCTACCAAGCGTGCCCGTTAAGTCTGGGCAAAAAGGCAATATTGGAATCATGAAGTTTTATAAAACATCCAATAAAACTTTTTTGGTGGGCACCTCATTGCTGTCTTACGAGATATTGAAGTACACAAGCAACGCTGTTTTTATTGCCATGTTGACGGTCACATACAACGACAACAACAGCCTGGTCTCTACCATGACTGAGGTCTATGGCAGAGATCCTGCCGGTGATAAAGACTACAAGTTAATTCGAACAACCGTGAAGTACAACAACCTCCGAAGGAATGAGCTTGTCATTGAGTAGGTTTTAAGGGTCACAAAGAGCCAAAACTGCAAGAGATCAACGTCGAAAAGAAAGGCACTTTTATGAAAAAGCTGGTCGACAAGACAAGTGGTTTTGGCTCATTAAGAAAAAAAGCACCGAGAAAACCATTCAGGAAAAGGCGTCTTCAATTAAGACGGGGCCAACACCATTGCGTGCCCTCAAAGTCTCTGGTCCCCAAAATTCAATCTCTCAAAAGCCTCCTCGCTTTTGCTCAGAAGCACTGGAAAGGAAGTTCTGGGAATCAAAGACCAATGATGCAACCCAGTACTTTGATTCAGCCAAAATGGTGTCGGCCCAATTTAAAAACCTCAAGCCTTGAACCACAAACATCTAACTCAGAATGAGAGATAGTTTGCTTCATCGGATTAGAGGACAGGCCAATAAGTCGGTTGTGCACTACCAGTCTCTTACAAAGGTGTGGTTCACCGAGAAGCTGACCGAAGCTAAAAGCTAGTTTGCCAAAAGGGCTAATCTTGATGTTTCTAAGGCACCGCTCAGAAGACTTTTTGCAAAACGGAACCATTCTCATTTGAAGCGCACTTGCTCTTTAACTTGAAGGCTTCTGTACCAAGGCGGCCTTTGCTCTTGGGTGCCCCAGCGCCAGTCAATGCGGGGCGGCACAAGTAGCGTTGTTGGAATGGAAAGTGCGCCTGACAAATGTGCAGGAGCGGAGTCTACTGTGAACAGGTGGTCCAGGCAGGAGAGGGCGGCTGCAAGGTCTGAAAAGTTTGTGATGTGTGGTGCTAAGTTTTGGATGCCGTGCTCAGCCAGGGCACGAAGCTCTTGCTCGCTTGGCGCAATCTGCACGCTAAAAAGCTTTGCTTTGCTAATTTGAGGCAGCGGGTCTGCCTTGATCTGCGCAATCAACTCCTCAAGGCTCATTGAGCGAGCAGCATTGTTAAAGTGCTGTGCGTTGCCCCGCCAGTTGATGCCAACCAGATGAGTTGCATGACTAGCTTTGTCTGAGTTGCTGCCTGCAGTGAAGTTTGTTGCCAATCTAGGATTGTGAATTAGTTGCTTTATTTCATCTAGGCGAAAAGGATCGGGCATAAGGTAAGGGCAGCACGGCGGCTCCTTAAATGGGTCCAGGCCCAGCATGGCGTGAGCCTTAAGCGCGGTACTCCACATGTCCACCTCTTCAAAGCCCTTCCAGTCGGTGCCCACGACCCTCTCTTTCCAAGGCAGCGTTCGCATGAGGGCCTGAAGCGGCTCTAGCGCCATGATCCACACCTTAGCCCCCAGGCCCCGAAGGTTCCTTGCAACACGTACAAAGTGAATCTCGTCACCGAAGCCTTGCTCTGGCACCAGAAGGATGGTCTTGCCTTTAAGGCTCTCGCCACTGCCGTCCCACTCGGGGATCGGGAGCTTGGGCAGGTCCTTTGCGCCTGAGACTGCAAAGCCGGGTCGGTACCTCACCAGGTAGTGCCCCCAGCCCTCTTCGTATTGCCCAAGCGCCAGTAGCGTGTAGGCCAGGTCAAACTCGTTGGCCGCGTCTGAGGGCTGTGCCAGGTAGTGGGCACTCAAGTGCGGCAGGGCCTGATCGTACTGGGCAAGGTGCGCGTGCGCCTGCCCAAGGAGCCTGTGCGCAGCCAGGGCAACTTCTGCGAAAGGTCCCGCCTCTTGTTGGAGCAAATTTGCCTTGCACTGGACCAGACACTTTGTGGCCCAGTCGATGGCATTTTTTTGACTGCCGGCCACCATGTAAAGCTTTGCCAGATTAAGCAGGCTCTGGGGCGTGGCGTGAAGCGCTACAGAATCAAGAAGAAGGTTTACAGCCCTGAGCGCCTCGTCCTTGCCCTTGACCTCGGAGCCGGAAAAAAGATTGACTGCCATCTCGTGCAGGCGTTGAGCGCGCTGCTCTGCCTCTGGCTGATATAGCGGCGGGCATCCTGACTGTCCATCTGCGTTTGACTGGGTCACTATTTGGTTACCGTTGCTGGGGAATGTTTGAATAATTGGCGGATCATCTGACTCGGTGGCGGTGTCGTCAACCTTGTTAGGGCGGCTTAGAATGAAAGCCTATTGATTTGAAACTTTTCAACATTGAGTCCGCCCCACCAGATGAACATTCTACTGATCCACCAGAACTTTCCTGGCCAGTTCAAGCACCTTGGGCCGGCCCTGGCCGAGCTTGGGCACAGGGTGGTGGCCCTGAACATGAAGAAGATGGAGGCTGGTGTATGGCGCAGGGTGCAGATGGTGCCCTACCGCACTGCCAGGGGCACAACCGCCGGGGTTCACCCCTGGGTGGGAGACTTTGAGACCAAGGTGATCAGGGGAGAGGCGTGCCTGCACGCAGCAACGAAGCTAAAGGATGAGGGCTTTGAGCCAGACGTGATCGTGGCACACCACGGCTGGGGGGAGAGCCTTTTCTTGAAGGAGCTCTGGCCAAAGGCGGGTATGGGCATTTACTGCGAGTTCTACTACCACGCGGACGGGGCGGACGTGGGCTTTGACAGCGAGTTCCCTCAGACAGACCTGGCCGAAAGGTGCCGCCTGAGGCTTAGAAACCTGAACAACATGGTGCACTTTGAGGTGGCCGACCGAGGCATCTCTCCAACCAAATGGCAGGCCAGCACTTTTCCAGAGCACTTTCGAAGCAAGATTGATGTGATTCATGACGGCATCGACACCAACGCCCTCGTGCCCAACCCCCGAATTGCGATGCGCTTGGCTGAAGACGTTCACATCCACAAGGGCGATGAAGTCATTACCTTTGTGAACAGGAACCTCGAGCCCTACAGGGGCTACCACACCTTCATGCGGGCGCTGCCAAAGATTCTGGGCGAGCGGCCCAACGCGCGCGTGCTGATCGTGGGGGGGGACGACGTGAGCTACGGCTCAAGGCCCCAAGACGGACAAAGCTGGCGGGAGATCTATTGGAACGAGGCCCTGCCCAAGATGACCGAGCAGATGCGCAGCAGGGTCCACTTCTTGGGGCACGTGCCTTACGATCAGTTTGTGGCCCTGCTTCAGATCTCTAGCGTGCACGTGTACCTTACCTATCCTTTTGTGCTTTCTTGGAGCCTGCTAGAAGCCATGAGTGTGGGCTGCGCCATTGTGGCCAGTGACACCCAGCCCCTCAAGGAGGCCATCGTCCACAACGAAACTGGCCGCATGGTGAGCTTCTTTGAGCCAGATGCGCTGGCAAACGAGGTCTGCGGCCTGCTTGCCGACCCTGCCCTCAGGGACCGACTTGGGCGAAATGCTCGTCTGTTTGCACAGCAGAACTACGACCTTCATAGCGTGTGCCTGCCCCGCCAGATTGAGTGGGTCAACTCTTTGGCAAATTGCTAGGCATTTAAAACTTTGTCCAAATTTTTCTCCTATATGAATATATTCATATAGGAATGACCTAGAATCGGGTCCTATGGAAAGTTTGATACTCGTTCAACTCAAGAGCTCAAGGGCACAGGTGGCGCAACTGGTGGCGCTGCAGTCGCTCTTTGCCCGTGCCTGCAACAACTTGGCGCCTTTGGTGAGCCAGTCCCGCTGCTGGAACCGTGTGGCGCTGCATCACCTGGCCTACAAGGGCCTTCGCGAGCGGCACCCGCAGCTAGGCTCCCAGATGGTCTGCAACGTGATTTACTCGGTTTGCAGGGCGGCAAGGCTTGTCTACCAGCACCCCAAAAGTCCGTGGAACGTTGCCAGGACCGGGCAGGCAAGCCTTCCCGTGATCGCCTTCTCAGACGACACCCCCGTATTTTTTGACAGGCACACCCTGAGCATCAAAAAGGGCCAGGTCTCGCTCTTTACGCTGGACGGGCGCATGCGGTTTGAGCTGGGCCTGGCGGAGGCAGATGAGATGCGCTTTCGGCAAGAAAAGCTCAGAGAAATTTCTCTGGAAAAACGCGGCGGTAGCTACTTTCTCCGCTTCATTTTGGTCTCATCAGCCGAGACCGCAAAAGATCAAATTGGTCAGGCTGAGGGCGGCGGTGAGCCTGCTTTTGGCTCTGCACCCGACGCTGATGCTCTAGCTTCTGCTCAGGCTATTAGCGCTGCGCAGGCCCGCCGCTTGGACCTGCCCAGTTACTTGGTGGTGCACACCGAGCCGCCTTTATTGGGAAGCCCTGATCTTGCAATTCCCATGCCCCAAGAAGCTGGCCAAGCTCAGCGCCTGAGGGCCTAAGGGGCCAAAGTGTCTTAAGGGCCTTGAACAAACCTATAACTCACATTACAAAAAATAAGAACAGATGACCAAAAAACAAAACACAGCCCAGTCGCCCTATGGCAGCAAGAGCGTCAAGGAAACTGGTGAGCTGATGGCTGAGATGATCAGGCTCTTGCCGCGCTTTCGAAGCACAGCCGGCCTTGCCCTGATCGGCGGCCTTTTGCTCTTGAGCCCCACCTTTTACATGCAGGAGGTCTATGACCGGGTGGTCAACAGCCGTAACAGCTACACCCTCTTGATGCTCACCCTGTTCGTCTTCTTTGCCATGGTGATCATGGAGCTGATTGAGTGGGTAAGGGGCGAGGTGATGCTAAGCGCTGCAAGAGAGCTTGACCGGCGCTTGTCTGCGCGGGTGTTTGATGCCACTTTCAAGGCCAACCAGATCAAGCCTGGAACATATGGCCAGATGCCCATCAACGACCTTCGGGTCTTGGTTGAGTTCATGTCGATGCCAGTGGCCGCCACGCTCATGCAGGCGCCCATTTCCGGATTTTTTTTGTTTCTGATCTTTTTGATCAATACAACCTTGGGTTGGTCGGCACTTTTTGGTGTGGGCGTGCAAATCGTTTTGGCGGCCATCACAGAAAAAGTGACCCAGCCCGCACTTGTGGAGTCTGGCAAGGCGGCAAGCTCCGCGGTGAGCTACGCCAGCGGCGTGATCGCCAATGCGGAGGTGGTCGAGTCGATGGGCATGAACGAGGGTGTGTACCAAAGATGGATGCTGCGGCAAAGAAAGTTTTTGCGCTTACAGGGAGACGCGTCAGACAAGGCCGGCTCATTGGCAGCGCTGTCCAAAACAGCCCAGATGGTGCAGGGCTCTGCACTTCTGGGCCTAGGCTGCTGGCTCACGCTTCAGGCCATGCTCAACCCAAGCGCCAACAGCGCCAGCCAGATGTCGGGCTCGATGATGATCATTGCCTCCATCCTTGGCGGCATGGCAGCTGGCCCCATCATGCAGATGGTCTTTGGCTGGAAGATGGTCGTTAACGCACGCGACTCGTTTGCGCGACTTGAAGACTTCTTGGAAGAGTTTCCTGCCCAAGAGCAGCGCATGCCGCTGCCTGCGCCCAAGGGGCACTTGTCGGTGGAGGGCGTCACAGCAGGTGCGCCCGGCAGCCAGGTGCCGATTGTGAAGAACGTGTCCTTTGGCCTCTCGCCCGGCGAGTGCTTGGCCATCATTGGCCCCTCAGCCTCAGGCAAGACAAGCCTGGCAAGGCTCTTGATTGGTGTGTGGCCAACCATGGCGGGCAAGATTCGGCTCGATGGCTCGGACATCTATTCTTGGACCAAAGAGGAGCTTGGCCCCCACCTTGGCTACCTGCCGCAGGGCGTTGAGCTCTTTGATGGCACGCTGGCAGACAACATCGCCCGCTTTGGTGACGTGGACATGGAGCAGGTCAAGCTTGCGGCCAGCATCGCGGGGTTAGACCCTGTGGTAAGCGACCTGCCAGAGGGCTTTAAGACTTTCTTAGGGCCAGAGGGTGTGACGCTTTCTGGCGGCCAAAGGCAGCGCGTTGGCATTGCCCGGGCCATCTACGGGGGCCCAAGCTTGGTGGTGCTTGACGAGCCCAACTCGAGCCTTGATCAGGCGGGCGAGGCGGCCCTTGTGAACATGCTGCGCGAGCTTCAAAAAATTGGCACCACCGTGATCGTGATCACGCACCGAACGCAAATTTTGTCGGAGGTGCAAAAAATCCTGATCATGCGTGACGGTATGGCGCAAGCCTTTGGCCCCAGAGATGATGTGCTTGCGGCCCTTCAAAAGGCGCGGGAGCAACAAAGGGCCGAGCAAGAAAAGGCTGAGCAACAAAAAGCTGAGCAACAAAGGGCGCAGTTGGCACAACCCGGAGCCGCATCATGAAGAATTTTTTCAACAGCGCCAATGGCCCCATGCTGGAAGTGATCAAGCAGTTCAAGGCCGAGTTTTGGATGGTGGGGCTCTTTAGCTTGGTGGCCAATGTTTTGATGCTCACCCCCACCCTTTACATGCTGCAGGTCTACGACCGGGTGATGATCAGCCAAAGTGGATTCACCTTGGTGGCGATCAGTGCGGTGGCTTTCTTTTTCTACGCGGTCATGGCGTTCTCTGAGTGGCTGCGCTCGCGCCTTTTAGTCAGGGCCGGCGTGCGCTTTGACGAGGCCATGAACTCGCAGATCTTCAAGGCAAGCTTTAACAAGTCGCTGAGCAAGGTGCGCTTTGACTCTCCCGAGGCCTTTAACGACCTCACGCAGCTGCGCCAGTTCATGACGGGCCAGGGCATCTTCACGTTCTTTGATGTGCCCTGGACACCCATCTACATTTTTGTGGTGTGGCTCTTGCACCCCTTTTTGGGGCTGATGTGCTTTGTGTTTGTGCTCATCTACGCGCTTGTGGCCTGGGTGGGCCACCGCATGACGTATGAAGCAAACCACAGCAGCATCGAGACCCGCCGCACGGCCAGGATGTATGTGGAGAACAAGCTCAAGAACTCTGAGGTGATCGATGCGATGGGCATGATCAAGGGGCTGCGCGCCAAGTGGCTTGGGCTTCACTCAAGCGACATGCAGGACCACTCTCACACCACCGACATGAACGAGCGTTTTACGGCGGTGACCAAGTTTGTCTCGATGTTCCAGTCCTCGCTCATGCTGGGCATTGCGGCCTACTTGGTGATCCACGACGAGCTGAGCCCAGCCTCCATGGTGGCAGCCAACGTGCTGATGGGGCGCGCGGTGCAGCCGGTGCAGATGGCGGTCTCGATGTGGCGCATGTCAATGATGGCGCTGATGTCTTACTCTCGGCTAAACGAGCTTCTTACAGGCTTTGATGCGCCAACAGATGAAGCAGCCGTGCCCCAGAGTTTTGTAGGCAACGTGCGCATTGATCATTTGGTGGCTACTGTGCAGGGCCGAGCGCAGCCCATTCTGAAGGGGATCGATGCGAACTTCTCTAGTGGCCAAGTGATTGTGGTCATGGGCGCCTCGGGCTCCGGTAAGTCAACGCTTGCCAGGTGCCTCATTGGCATCTGGCCAGAAATTAAGGGCAGCGTTTATTTGGACGCGCTGGCCGTGAACAAGGCGGCAAGGTCCGAGCTTGGTCCTCACATTGGCTACTTGCCGCAAGACGTGGAGCTCATTGAGGGCACTGTGGCAGACAACATTGCCCGCTTTGGTGAGCGTGACTCGCAAAAGGTGATTGCCGCGGCGCAGGCCGCCGGCGTGCATGAGATGATTCTTCGCTTTGCAAACGGCTACGACACGGAGATGGGCTCGTCAGGGCGATTCCTCTCTGGCGGGCAGAGGCAGCGCATCGCGCTTGCGCGTGCCATCTATGACGAACCAAGCCTCATAGTGTTGGACGAGCCCAACGCCAACCTGGACGACCTAGGTGAGGCCGCGCTCATGGGCGCTGTGCAGCAGCTGCGTGACAAGGGCAAGACGATTTTTCTGATCACCCACAGGCCAAGCGCACTGGCAAGCGCAGACCAGGTGCTCATCCTTGCCGCAGGCGAGGTCTCCATCATGGGCCCAAGGCAGATGGTGATGGACAAGCTGGTGGCTCAGGCCAAGCAAGCCCAGCAGGCCCAGCAGGCAAATCAGACGAATACAACGAATTAATTGAAAACGAGTCCTACGAAAAATCCAACCTAAGCGCTTAGAAAGCTACGGCCCCTTTCGCTTACTTTTGAGTTCAACAAAATGCAAAACAAACACAATCCAAATTCGCAAGGTGCACAAGACGTGGACGCAGACGATGCGCCCTTAAAAACCGACACCCGCGGGCCCATGCGCATGGGCTTTTGGGTTCTTGTGGTGGGCTTTGGGGGGTTCTTGCTCTGGGCCGCCTTTGCCCCGCTGGACCAAGGCGTTCCATCAACCGCCACAGTGAGTGTGGACACAAAAAGAAAGCCAGTGCAGACCCTCTACGGGGGCTTGGTGCAGGAGGTGCTTGTGCATGAGGGGGAGATGGTCGAGAAGGGTCAAGTAGTGGCACGCCTGAACTCTGCCATGGCCAACGTGAACTTTGAGTCCAACAAGCAGCGCTACATGGGCTTTAGTGCCATGCAAAGCCGCTTACTTGCAGAGCAAAAAGGGGCCGACGCCATCACCTTTGAAAAAGACGTGTTGGACTCAACTGACGACCTCATCAAGCAGCAGCTAGAGACTCAAAGAACATTGTTTCGCGCGAGAAGGGCCTCACTTCAATCTGAGGTCAACGCGTCCATGCAATCCATTGAGGGGCAGCAGTCACTCATCAAGGGCCTAGAGGGTCAGATTAAAAGTGCGCAGGAGCAAGTCGCCCTTTACAGTCGTGAACTCAAAGCGGTCAAAGAGCTTGCAAGCGAGGGTTACGCGCCCATGAACAGGACGCTGGAGTTGCAGAGACAAATTGCAGCCTATGAGGGCCGTAACTTGGAGCTTGCCTCCAATGTGGCTCGGTCAAAGAATGCGATTGGCGAGGCCGAGCAGCGCATCGCACAAAGAAAGCAGGAGTACCAAAAGGAGGTGGACACGATGCTGGCCCAAATCCGCATGGACTACCAGTCCAACTTTGAAAAATACAAGGTCTCTGCCGATGAGCTAGAGCGCACCCAGGTCAAGTCGCCTGTCACGGGGCAGGTGGTGGGCCTTCAAATCCAGGTCGTGGGCGCGGTACTGTCTCCGGCTCAAAAACTGATGGACATCGTCCCCAAGGACGAGAAGCTTTTGCTAGAGGCCAAGATCATGCCCAACTACATTGACAAGGTCAAAGAGGGGCAGATTGTGGACGTGCGATTTAGCACCTTTGCAAATACCCCGCAATTGGTGTGCGAGGGACGCGTGGAGTCTATTTCCTCAGACACCCTGACTGACCCACAGATGAGCGCGATGGGCGGCGCGAACTACTACCTGGCCAGGATTGAGCTTACCGCAGAGGGCATGAAGACCCTTGGCGCTCGCCCCCTGCAGTCTGGCATGCAGGCAGAGGTTCTGATCAAGACGGGCGAGAGGAGCTTGCTCAAGTACCTGATGCACCCACTGATCAAGCGGCTGGCAGCCTCCATGAAGGAGGAGTAAGAGCATGAATTCAAGCGTTAGCCTTCAAACAAGTCGCATTCAAAAGCATGCCTTGGCCTTATCACATGCAAGGGCTGCCCTTAGTCAGTGGGTGATGCTCGCCGCCTGCCTGATGGCCCCGAGCGCTTTTGCGCAGACGCTCAAGGACGCGATGGCCGGCGCATTGAGCATCGATCCATCACTCAGATCGGCTTCCTACAACAGGGATGCCTCGGCTGAAAATGTGGTGCAGGCACGCGCCAGACTCTTGCCGCAGGTGTCGCTTCAGGGCAGTGACCAAAAACTGACGCAGACCACGACCCAGGACACTTTGCTTGGCCCTAACTCGAGAACCTTCTCAGGTCCCTCCAAGAACTATCAGATGTCCTTGCGCCAAGCGCTTATCCGGCCAAGGGACGTGGCAGGCCTAGACGCGGCCAGGGCCCAAAAAGAAAATGGCGAGCTCAGGTACCAGACCGAGCTTGCAGACTCGCGCCTAAGGGCCGCCGGAGTTTGGCTGGATGTGCTGGCAGCTCAGCAAACTTTGCAGGCCTACACCCAAACGCTTGCCCCCTACGAAAGAGCTGCCGAGCAGGAGCAAAACAGGTTCAAGGGCGGGGAGGGCACAAGAGACAGCGTGCTAGAGGCCCGCGCCCAACTGGAGAGCGCAAGGGCGATGGTGGCCGATTCAAGCCAGGGCCTGCTGGCCAAGCAAGCAGCTTTCAAGCTTGCGACTGGCCTGCCGTTTGAGCCCATGGGCAAGGTATCGCTGCCCCAGATAAAGCGCAGCTTTCTTAACGCCCTAGACAAGCAGCAGCTTTGGGAGCGCATCTCCCAGACCTCCAGCGACATCTTGGCCTCGCGAGCCATTGAGAAGGTGCAGCAGTCAAGACTGAAGCAGTCTGATTACGACCACTATCCAACCGTGGACCTGGTGGCCTCCTACAACCAGGCCCAAAACGATGCCACCAGCACGCAGGGTATTCGCTACCAAAACAAGCAGGTGGGTGTCCAGTTCAGTGTGCCGATTTACTCGGGCGGTGCCATCACCTCGGCGCAGAGGCAGCAGCTTGCGGTGTACGAGGCCAGCGTGGCTGACAGGCAGTCCCTTGAGCTTCGCATCGAGCAGGACTACCAAAATGTGTGGGCCTCCCAACAAAGCCAGGTTGAACGAATTGCTGCGGGAGAGATGCTGCTAGATGCCTCGCTGGACCAGCTGACGGGTGCTAAAAAGGCGCTTGCCCTTGGTCTTAAAACTTGGGGAGAGGTGGCCCAGGCCCAAAGCGCCGTGGCTCGGCGCACTGCCGACCAGATCAACAACCAGGTAACGCTGTACAAAGCGCAGCTTCGCCTGTTAAGGATGCTGCCCGCGCAAGATCCTTACTGGGAGCAGTGGACCGAGCTTTTTCATGCAGAGAGTGTGAAGGTCTCCATAGCTCGATAGCGCGATAGCGCATTACTGCTGACTGCTCGCTATTTGCTTGCCTTGATTTTCTCGATGAGCGTGCTGGTGGAGTGGCCCTCCAAAAAATCCAGCACCATGACTGTGCCGCCGCTTTCCTGCACTTGCACCCCCCCTGCAATCTGCTCTGCCGTGTAGTCCCCGCCCTTGACCAAGATGCTGGGCAGCACCCTTGAGATCAGTGACTCTGGCGTTTCTTCATCAAAGGCGGTGACAAGGTCAACGCATGACAAAGCTCCCAGCATGCGCAAGCGGCTCTCTAGCGGGTTGACCGGGCGCCCCTCACCTTTTAGCGTGCGCACCGAGCTGTCAGAGTTCAGGGCCACGACCAGCACATCACCAAGGGCGCGGGCGCTCTCAAGGTAGCTCACGTGGCCAGGGTGCAGGATGTCAAAGCAGCCGTTGGTCATGACCACGGTCTTGCCCTCTTGCTTGAGGCTTAAGACCTGCTCACGCAAGTCGTTTTGTGAAACCACCTTGTGGTCTGTTTTTTGGCCCGATTGAAAGGGGCCGCCCTTGTCATTTTGCTTGGTCGCGAGGGGCATGCTGGCGGTGCTAATGAGCCCCCAAAGCTCGTCCATGGTGACCGCTGCTGTGCCCACCTTGGCCACCGCTAGGCCCGCTGCCAAATTGGACAATTGCGTTGCCTCGTGAAGGCTCATGCCTGCTCCCATGGCGCTGGCCAGCGTTGCCACCGCCGTGTCGCCAGCGCCTGTGACATCAAACACCTCGCGTGCGGAAGTAGGAAGGTGCAGGGGCTCGCCCTGCCTTTGAATGAGGCTCATGCCCTTCTCGCTTCGGGTCACCAAGATGGCACCCAGCCCAAGCTCTTTGCACAGGGCCCGAGCATGGTGAGTGATTCGATCATCGACTTCTTGTGGTGTCTTGCCCTCGCTCCAAAAATCTGCCCCTAATCCTCCCCTTAAATCGCCACCAAAATCGCTCTTGATTTGTCCTGCAACGGCTGCGAATTCTGAAAGGTTGGGTGTGACGAGGGTTGCGCCGCGGTACTTGCCAAAGTCCGCACCCTTAGGGTCAACCACGACGGGCTTGCCAAGCTCGGTGGCGGCCTGGATGATGTCATGGCAATGGGCAAGGCACCCCTTGGCGTAGTCAGACAGGATGACGATGTCGGCGTCTTGGCATGCCTGCTTAAAGCTGCTGGCGATCTGCCTGCTTGCCTTGTCGCTTGCTTGCTGCTCAAAGTCCAGGCGGATCATCTGCTGGCCTCTTGAGAGTACACGCAGCTTTTGGGTGGTGACCCCAGAGTTGTCGGTCTGGGTGAGGTTTTTGATGCCATTGGCGCCAAGCATGGCAGAGATGGCGTGGGCACTTGCGTCGTCTCCAACGATGCCCATCAGGGTGCACTGGGCCCCAAGTGAGCGCACGTTAAGGGCCACATTGGCCGCCCCGCCCAGCCTGTCAAACTCTTTGGTCACGCGCACCGCAGGCACGGGCGCCTCGGGCGAGATGCGGTTGGCCTGACCCTCACAGTACCTGTCTAGCATGATGTCGCCCACAACCAAGACCCGCACATGGCTAAAAGATGGCAAGAAGGAGGGTGGGTTCAGTTTCACGGCAGGGCTTTCAGGTTTTGTGTTGCAGGCTCGAATTACTTACACTACGACAAGCAAATTTTATCCAGATCATGAACATCATTGAACAAGCTTTTTTTGCGCACCAAGCGGCCTTGGACGCCCTCAATGATCGCTTGGGCGACATAGAGGCCTGTGGTCAGGCACTTATTGAGAGCCTGGCAACGGGCGGCAAGATATTGGTGTGCGGCAACGGCGGCAGCGCCGCCGACGCCCAGCACTTGGCGGCTGAGCTAACAGGGCGCTTTGAAACAAGCAGAAGGGCTCTGCCTGCCATAGCGCTGACAACCGACACGTCCGCCTTAACGGCAATCGGCAATGACTTTGGATTTGAGCAAATATTTGCCAGGCAGTTGCAGGCCCTGGCCAAGCCGGGCGACTGTTTGCTTGCCATCTCCACCAGCGGCAACAGCCAAAACGTGTTGCACGCTGTCATGGCTGCAAAAGAACTAGGGCTCGTCTGTGTCGGGCTTCTTGGAAGAGATGGCGGTTTGTTGGAGCCCTTGTGCGACCACTCGGTGACGGTTAAGCACGCGCAGACAGCACGCATTCAGGAGTGCCATCTGTTGGTCGAGCACATTTGGTGCGCCATGATCGATGCCCGTTATACAGACAGCTGAGCATGGGGCAAGCAAATGTTGCAAATGGATGTACTTAAAATATAAAAAAAAGAATTTAATGGCCCTAAAAGCTGTCAAGTATCTGTGTTTGGTGCCGAGTCAACCCATGAAGCCAAAGTATTTAATGCTCTGGTAACCAATTAACTCCATACAATATTGTAAGCAAGCTAGCCATGAAAAAACTCAAGCAAATCCTTAACCCAAGGCACTTGGCCTTGGTCTTTGCAGCGCTGTTGTCTGGCTGCGCAAGCATTGTGAGCAACGACACGCAAGAACTGAAGGTGCAACTATTGTGCGGCAATCGATCCATCTCGGCTTCATGCACAGCGGAGAACTCACAAGGCAAGTGGTACTTTGAAGCGCCAGGCGTTGTGACCGTTAAAAACGATTTGCGCAAGCTATCTCTTTCTTGTAAACCTCGGGCCATGAACGGCTTCACCGTCTACGCGCCGGCCCTTCCAAGCTGGGGCTTGGCAGGCAACGTGCTGGCAGGGGGCGTAGTTGGTGCCGCAGTGGACTTGTTTAACAATACGGCACTGAAGTACCCCGAGAATATCGACATCACCAGCCCTTCCTGCAAATGAGCCTAAAAATGCAAAAAATTCTTAAATTCCAGACCTTCTCTGCCCTTCGACTGGCGGCTTTAATCATTGCATTGCCAGCACTGATTTCGTGTGGCGGTGGTGGAAGCGCCGCTTGCCAGGCGGGTGTGGGTGTGCTTTTGGGCACAAATTGCAGCCCTCAAACCAATACATCCCCAGTTGCCAATGCTGGCTTCACGCAGAATGTGATCACTGGCTCGATCGTCAACCTAGACGGCTCCGGCAGCACCGATGCGGAAAAAGATACGCTCACCTACAAGTGGGAACTCATCGGCAAACCTGCGTCCAGCACGGCCACGCTCTTGGGTGCGACCACGGCAAAGCCTAGCTTCACGGCAGACAAGGCTGGCACGTACACGTTGTCCCTCGTAGTAAACGACGCTAAAGTCAACAGCGCGCTGGTCACGCTGAACGTTTTTGCAGGCTCAGCCTCTACCAACACAGCCCCAGTGGCCAACGCAGGCATCACCCAAAACGTGCTGATTGGCGCGAAGGTTTACTTGGACGGCACGGGCAGCACTGACGCCGAGAACGACCCGATCATTTTCAAGTGGACCATGGCGGCTAGGCCATCTGGCAGCTTGGCAGCGCTCAACAGCACCAGCACCCCATCGCCCAACTTCACAGCAGATGAGGCGGGAACCTACCTTGTGACCCTGACCGTCAATGATGGCCGATCTGACAGCGGCTCTGTGACAGTCATCATCATTGCCTCGACCGGCAACATTGCCCCCATCGCCAACGCAGGCCTGCCGCAAAACCTTGTGCTTGGCACACTTGGCACAAAGGTCACGCTTGATGGCACTGGCAGCTCCGACCCCAACAATGACTTCATCACCTACAAATGGACGATGACTTCCAAGCCTACCAATGGCGCTGTCAACAGCACGGCTACTTTGACTGACAGCACCACCTCAAAGCCATACTTCACCGCCGATCTGGCCGGCACTTATGTGGTGGCACTGGTTGTGAACGATGGTAAATTGGACAGCCCTGTATCCACCAATGTGATCACGGTTGCTGCTGCAAACTCCAAGCCGGTCGCCAATGCGGGCGCCAACCAAAGTGTGAACCTTGGTGCCGACGTGATTTTGGACGGCACAGCCAGCTCGGATGCCAACTTTGACACGCTCAGCTACGAGTGGATCTTGGTGGCCAAGCCAAGCGGCAGTTCAGCCACTTTGTCTTCAAGCTCATCGCCCAAGCCTAGCTTCAATGCTGACAAAGAAGGCACGTACCTTGTGAGCCTGGTGGTGTCAGACGGCAAACTTTCCAGCACCATGGTGACCACCACAGTAACGGCTACCCTTGCCAATGCCGCGCCAGTGGCCAATGCGGGTCCTTACCAAAACGTAGTGCTTGGCAAGTTCGTGACCCTGGATGCAACGGGCAGCACCGATGCCAACAAAGACACGCTGAGCTACACATGGTTAATGGTGTCTCGTCCAACACTTAGTTCTGCTGTTTTGTCTTCCACGACTGACGCTAAGCCTACATTTACCGCTGACAGAATTGGAACCTACGTGTTCAGTCTGATGGCCAGCGATGGCAAGCTGACCAGCCCCTTGGCGGTAACGGCGGTAACGGCTGAGGTTGCCAATTCAGTTCCCGTAGCCAATGCAGGACCCACCCAGAGCTTGTACCTGAGTTTGCTGAACACTTCCTTGCCTGTGACTCTGAATGGCACGGGCAGCACCGACGCAAATGGTGACACCTTGACCTACAACTGGACATTGACAACCCAACCCGCAGGTAGCTCGGCTGTGTTGTCTTCTACGACCGCTGCTAAACCAACGTTCAGTGCCTCAGTTGCTGGCATTTACGTGGCTACCTTGGTGGTGAACGATGGCAAGGTGGACAGTGCCATATCGACAGTTGCGGTGCAGGTTTATTAAGCAAAACGTTGCAGTCCAAAGCCTATAAAAATAGTTCTAGGCTTTGGCTTTTGCAATCACAAAACGAAAGTCGCTACTTAACACTCCGTTGTCTAGTAGCTGGCGCTCGTAGAAAACAGCTTCTTCAAGTATGGCGTTGTGAAAAGGGTCTTTCGCATCAAAGCGATTGACCCTATGGCCGTATAGCAGTAAGTTCATCACGGTGCCGCCCAGCGCAAAATTCTCTAACACTTGGAAGTTGGATTCAATGTGCGCCATGATGTCTGAAGATCGCACAGCTTCAGACGGATCCATGTTGCTCATGGACTCAATGCTCGGGCGCCTAATTGGCTCAGTGAGCGAATTATTGGCGTCTCTTAGAAAAGTTGGCAAGACGCGGTGCTCCCAAAACCAATTGCTGGCATGGAGCTGCTCATCGGTCCACTGAAAACGAGTGGGCCCAAAAAAATCAATGGCCACCAAAAGCCCACCTGGCTTGAGGCAACGCTTGATGCCCTCAAAGGCCAACTCTAAATTCTCGATGTGATGCAAGGCTGCCTTGGCAAACACCACATCAAAACAGGCCTCACCAAAATGACCCAAATTGACATCTTGTTGAAGAAAAGTCATTTGCTCGGAGAGATGGCCTGCTTCAATTTGAGTTTGTCCATGTTTAATGCGCTGATGCGAAATTTCTAAGCCGGTGATTCGCTCAAAGACGCCTTTATGAATCAACTGCGCTTCAAAACTGCCGTCGCCACAGCAAAGGCTGAGCGCGTGAGCCGTTTGGCAATGGGGGTAGTGCGTTTGGAGGTATGTGAAAAAATCATGGTTTTCGTTGCCAAAGCACTCGCGCATGACGGCTTTGAAAACCGTAGGGTGGTCGCCCCAGTCGGCATAGAGTTGGCCATTGGCTTGGCGCGTGGTTTGCCACTGGTCCCAGTGCTCCTTGGATCGATGAAGGTCAGACGAACATGCAGGGTTTAGATCGTTCAAGGGAAGCTCCTCGCGGTTTGTTTCAAAATTCAAGAAGTTGTGACTGAAAAATATTTCTTATAAATAGAATAATCACCTTGAGTGACAATGTCAATTTACTTTGACAAATGCTTTTGGACAGCCTTCTCAGAACACGTGCAAAATGCTTAAATAAGTCTGATTTAAGAGGAAAGAGAGTTGGTGTTGAATCAAAAATCCTTCAGGACAGCTTGGTTAATCCTTGTGTTTTCAGTTTTGCCAATTTGGTGTGTGGCTGGTTTGGCGCACAACAACCAATTGGTGATTCAGAAGGAGCAGCCCCTGGCACTTCGACTTGAATTCACAGTCAACCCCTGTCAGATGCTTCATCAATGGTTGGCGCCATCCATACCTTTTGATACTTTTCTTCAAAAATACACAGCCCTGACCGATGAAGCGTTTCAGAAAGAACTTACAAAGGCTGTCAAGAAGTTCGAGTCCGATAGCTTCGTGATGCAGGCGTCTGGGGCTAAGAATGCCCTGAAACTCACGGAATTACCGGCCGCTGTAGAGCTGAAGAAAATGCTTCAACAAAATCTACTTATTTTGGATTTACCGGGGAATTTGCAGGCGCACCTAGAGCCTATTGTTTTGAAAGCGTCTTTAAAAACCAAAATTCCACTGCAGCGGGTGCAATTGTTTATTTCCGCGTCTGTTTTTCCCATTCAGGTGCAATATCAGCAAGATGTTCTTTGGCTGACGGCACAGATTCCAATGGCGCTTTACGATTTTTAATCCTTGTGAGTACACTATTGCATCTAATGTGCAAATTGAAATTGCACCAATCGTGACTTGATCAATTCAAAGCGATCTGCAAAGGGACAGGCATGAACAAAATCAAATATTTGTTGGCAATCTGCGGCGTACTCTTCTTTAACGCGCAGGCTGCAGACACTTACGACCCTAAAAAAAGTACGCTCACTATTCCATTGGTCAAGGTTGGTGAAACTTATTACAGCAATGTTGTAGTCATGTTAGGCAATGTACTTAGCGTGGGCTCTGCAAGTTCAAGCTATTTGCCCTATGACACCTACACCGCCAGCACCAATCAACTGGCCATACCTCAAGTAACGTCTGGTAGCACCACCTACTACAACGTGGTGATTACCGTGGGCAAGGTGCTGAGTGTGGGAAGCATTTGCGCTAGCTTGGCAGCGTGCACCTCAACTACAGCTTCAAATAGCGCTACTGATTCAATTTACTACGGGCCAGCCACTTACGCCACCGCTATAAATACAAGCTACACCCCCGCTAGCTTAAGCTCGGCCACATCTTTCACCAATCGCAGTCGTTATTTGTTGTCAGACTCTGGCACGCAAAGCACCACCGCAAACTATCTGCAAATTGGTGCTACTTACAGTGCCACCACGGGCTATGGTGTAGAAACCAGCAACCTCAATTCAAACGCCACTTACAACACTTTCTTGCAAAAAATCATGCAAGTGGTGTCCGACAGTTCAGGTTATTTCCGGCTCGACTCTCACCTTCACCCCAACAACTCCATTGATTTTGATGCGAGTGACAGCAACAAGCTCAAGTTTAGAAATAACTTTGGCAAAGCTTCCAACTTGTACGGCTATGTCACTTTCCAATACGACAGCAGCACCAAATTGTTGCGTGCCAAAAAGCGCTACAAATACGCTTACACCTCAGCCACGGGCGCCCAGGGTGGCACCACGCATGCTGTGAGTTATACAGAAGACACTGAGTTTTCTGCTGCCAACTACTACGTTAACTTAAGCAGTGGCGTTTACAAATTGGTGTCGTCGGCGTCTTCTGCCACCCCCCTTTATTTGTACAGCTCACCACTTGATTTAGGCGTACCTGAGTTTTTGAATCCGCAAAAGGTTGCCTTTGTCACCAACGATCCCGCGCCGTTCTTGTCAAAGAATTCTGTAGCGGCCACAGAAGGCACCTCTGGCAGTATTTACAGACAAGTCAATTCAACTTACCGAAGTCAAGTGACAACGGCAGGCCCCGATACCAGTACCAAAACCGCTGCCGACGCTATGCTGGCTTCCATCAAAACCACAGTAGAAGCATCTGGCGAAAAGTTAAGGTACCCCACGGCGCTTTACACAGCCTTCCGAGATGCAGCTCTTACCAACAAGCTAGTGAGCGACTCTATTGCAGATGGTACCCCCGGACAAAACTTGGTTCCTTACGTTTACTTTACCAATGAAAAAGATACGTCGGGCAAGTACCACCCGTTCATGGTGGTTGTGAACTATGGCAACCAAGCTTCTCCCAATGGCTTGAAGGATGTACCGCACCCACCAGGCGATGGGTCGGGTGGTTACGCCACCTCCAAAGTCACGCGCTTTTCTAATTTGGAAAACTACGTTACTATGATTCCAATGAAAGACTATGGCGTGGTAAGCAGCGTCACAGAAAACACCTTCACCAAGAACTTATGGACCGATAGAACCTTGTCTACTCTGAAAGCAGATGTCTATACTTATGCCGACTCTGCCGACAATGGCCTTTTAATTGATGGCTCGGTCATGTTTCCCGCGTACAACAACAACTTGGTGCCTTCCCATTTGTTTGGAGAATTGACTGCAAGCGGTTGTCACGTGGGACAAGGCGGCGGTGGGCCACACTGTCACTTCGATGGCTATCAGACTGGCTTTAGCTTAGGCGTTTACAGTGACGCCGATTATTTGAACAAGTCACACCCACCCTTAATTGGCTTTGGCTACGACGGAATTGCCCTATTTGGAAAATACCGAAGCAGCGACACCAGCATGCTGGGTTACACCACAGCATTGGACGAATTTGGTGCCCACAACCACGACGGCCTTGGATACCACTACCATGCACATGTGGTAACCAACCACAAGCCTGAATTGCTAAGCTACACCTCTACCCTTAACGTGCTAATGAAGGGAGCTTATATTGGTAAAACCAACAGCATTCCTTACTTCAGACAAAACAGCAGTTTTTCGAACAATAAGTACTTGGGTGGTACTGTCAAGTAACTTTGCAGGCTAAGCTGGTTTTGCACTAATTCACTTACCAAAAGGTGAAACGCCGGAGTTCTGTGCCTGCGCCTTTTGGGTGTCTAAATGTGCCTTGAATGGGTCTACTCCGGTGGCGGCAGATGCGCCTGACTCTGGCGCGGTGTTGGCCTTATTTGAGAATCCATTTTGTCGGACATGATTTCTAAAAGGGTCGGACACAGTATTTTCAACCGGCGTTTCAACAGTTGGATGGGCAACGGGAATATTTGTTTCTGTCGCTGGTGTGGTTTTGGTTGAACCAGTCCAGTTAGAGATGTAGGGTTGAGTTAACCACAACAAAAACAAAACAGTTGCCATGGTTATGGCCAGTCTTTTGCTATTAGTGTTCATCTTAGTGAAGTCCGTGTTTAAGAAATTCTTTCAAATAGCCAATATCCACCCATTAGAAAACTTGCCCATAGCGTCGCTAGCTTCAATCGTTCAGTCCATTCGGTACTGCCCTGAAGGAGTTTAAAAATGAGCGCTACGACCAGTGCTATGGCAATTTGACCAACTTCCACCCCCAAGTTGAAACCAATGACTGAAGTCACAGGGAATCGAATGGTATTGAGTTGACTGGCCATGGAGCTGGCAAATCCTAATCCATGAAACAGTCCTAGGCCAAACACCAGCAGCATTTCATTTCGAAGTTGCAACTGCAATTTAAACAAGCTCATGGCAGCCGTCATGATTATAGTAAAAGCAATAATGGGTTCTATCCATTCGGGTTTAACTTGTACCAATCCAAATGTTGCTAGCGCGTATGTCATACCGTGGGCCACAGTGAATGAAGATAAGACCCAAAGCCATCGCCTCAAGTTGATGGCGGCAACCAATATCACCATGATGAAAACGATGTGGTCATATCCTGAAACAATGTGCATCCAGCCATCCACAAAGAATGACTGAAAGGTGCCGAAGCTATTCTTAAAAAAAGTGTGTGATGGACGAGATGCGCTTAGGACGGCCAATTCCTCAGCATCCATTCTTTTGACCTGAAAAACATAATCAGAAGTAATCAGGTCCCCATTAAGAGTGATTTCAATGGGAAGATTTAAGGCTTCGGGTTCAAACTTAAGCTGTCTTAGCCATTCAACCTGTGCAGCGCCGTCTTGATTGTCGGCTTTGACGGAGGTAATTAATTGATCATCAACCACCTCGCCCACCAAGTTACCAATCTTTAGCTGAAATGCCTTCTCAAGTTGCGAAATCATCTGCAGGCGGTTTTCCTTGATCTCGTTGGGTTGAAGCAGACCATCTTGATTTTCATCAATGCCTTTAAAAACTGACGCAGGAACCCCTACGAGCAAAATTGTTCGATTGGGATTGAGGGCGATCGAAGCGTTACCAGCCGATATCAGATGCGCTTGGGCCAGGAAAGGCAAACCCAAAAAACATAGGGTGACAAAGAGTGCTCTAAGCCAACGGAATTGAACTTTCAATGTGCTCATTTTCTTGCGGTTGAAATCAATTGACTGAGCCGTCATTGGCCCAAGAAGCCGGCGTACCAAAAACACATCTTGGAATAAATGGATGAAATGGTTGACTGACTGGTGCCCGAGGACAAGGTGCCAGAGGTGTTGTAGTAAGTCAGAGTGGCAGGCGTTTGCAGGCTGGTTGCGCTTTGGTTAATGTAGTTGCAATATGAGGTGTAGCTTGGGTAAGCGGTTTCATGGGCCGAGTTAGCTGTGCTACCTAGAACACCACTTGAATACGCAGGGCCAAAGTTTGGAATGACGCTGTCAGAGACTGCGGAAGTTGCGGGTAGAACGTCAGTCGCTGGGCTTAACTTGCTTGATGCGGCATGCAATCCGTCTGAAGAAGTGCATACCGCTTCGTAGGCAGCTGCTGCAGAATAGGTCGTGCTGATGGTGCATGAGCTACCCACACTGATGACACTGTCCAGCGTAAGCACGACATTCTTGTATAAAGTGTCACTGACTTTGACTTGAGGTATGGTGAGGATGCTGGTCGTGGCGTCGTAGGTGTCAGCTGCGTTGCAATTTATTCCAATTAACAAGCTTAGAGAAATTAGAAGTTTTTTTATCATGATTGCAATTGCAACGAGACCTAAGTTAAATTGAGTTGAAATGAAAATTCAAACTATCTTAGAACATTCGTTGTCTCTGCGTAGAGAAAAACAATATGACCAAGCATTTAAATATGTTACGGAGTCAATTTCGCCCCAATCTCCATACGCCTCCTTAATTTGGCAGCATAGTCCCATCTTTTGGAGTGACATCTCAACCAAAGCATGTGTGCTAACGCGCAGAAATTCAGAGGACCATGCATTTATCAGAAACATATTCAGTGTTCCTGGGTTCGTGCGTAGCTTCAATCGAAACGCACAGCCATTGCCGAACAACACATCGAATCTCCAACAAATTTTAGATGAAGAAATGATGTCGACATTGTCTGAATCGCGTGCACTACATTGGGTCATAAGAGATGGCAAAAGGCAAGCATGGGGGGTGCTTAGCTTGTGTGACATGTCATTAACTCACCAGCGATCTGAGATATTACTGGGTATGCTGCCTGGTGCACCCTTTGGACTATCTGCCTCAGCCATGTTCATGCTTTATGAGTTTTATTTCAAATTCATGAAATTTAATAAATTGATTTCTTTTGTATACAAAGACAACCCTAAGTCACTGAAAAGTACGCTTCACTTGGGCTTTCAAATTGAGGGAGAGTTGTTGGGGCACAACTTGGATCCTGAAACCGGAAAGTTCTTGGATGTGATTCAACTGGGGCTCAATAAAGATCGGGCTTTTTCGCAAACCAATCAACGATTGGCCCGCAGATTGCTTTCTAATTCGAGTCCCCATCCTTGATGACTGGGAATGAAAATGATAAAAAACATATCAATCGAACATTCAATGAATTTACATGATAAATTCAATTGGTAAATAAAGTCTTCATTAGGCAGATCCCCTAATGGAGTGGCGTAGCTGTTTTCACTTTAATTCATAAATTCAATGAGCAATATCACTGGAACCGCTGGAAACGATACGATCACAGGCACAACGGCTGCCGATGAAATATACGGTGGAGATGGCAATGACACCATCACTGGCGGTTTAGGAAACGATGTCATTTATGGTGGTAAAGGTACTGACACAGTCAGTTATTCCGGTGCTTATGGAAACTTTAAGCTAACTGCCCTTTATGAGGGCAAGAACGGTTCCTTCTCAGGCTTCACGGTGGCAGACCTAAGTGGCTCTGAAGGCACGGATACCGTCGACAGCGATGTTGAATATCTGACTTTCTCGTCTGGATCTGTTATTTACAAAATAGACAACGGCACTGTCTCTTTAGTGGATACCACCGCGCCCACTGTTGCAGTTACTTCCAGTGCCTCAAGTTTGTCTGCTTCACAAACGGCCACCATCACATTTACCCTCAGTGAGTCTTCTAGCAACTTTGTAGTTGGTGATGTCACTGTCAGTGGCGGCACGCTTTCCAACTTCAGCGGCAGCGGCACAACCTACACGGCACTGTTTACCCCTACAACCAATAGCACTACCAGTGGTGTGGTGCGTGTTGCCAGTACCGTATTTTCAGATGCAGCAGGCAATGCCAATGCCGATGGCTCAGATGCAAACAACGCTGTCACTATGTCGGTGAATACGGTTTCAGTTGGCCAGACTTTTGTTGGAACAACTGGAAATGACATTATTTCAGGCACGAGTGGAAATGACACTTTAGATGGCGGCGTGGGAACAGATACCGTCTCATGGAAACAAGCATCAAGCAACTACCAATTAACATCGACTGCAACAGGCTGGAAAGTCACTGATGTAAATGGCGCTGATGGAACTGACACAGTTACCAACATTGAGAAACTTCAATTTTCAGACCGAACAGTCATCATAGAGTCTAAATCTCACGCCAGTTATTCTGGTCTGCCAAACGAGCTCTATCAATTTTTCATCACGGCCTTTAACGCTGCGCCTGGCGTGACCTACATGGATCAATTGGCAGAGGCATACAACTACGGGCTGTCGGTTGAATCTATTGTGAATATTTTCACCACCAAGACTCAGTTTACGGATGTCTATCCAACCAGCCTGAGCCATGTTGATCTTGCAACTCAGTTGGTGACAAACATTGTCAAAAGTAGCGCTACCACTTCAGCCAAAACAGAAGCCATTGCCGACATCAAAGGTGCCTTAGACGCTGGTTGGACGGTAGGCAAAGTAATCTATACCGTCTTTGGAAATTTGGCTAATAAATCTCTAACCGACAGTACTTGGGGCGGCACCGCGCAGCAGTTTAACAACCAAATTGCAGTGGCCAAGTACTACACCGAGACATTGAACCAGAGCACTACAGATTTAGAAACACTGCGAGACGCCATTCAGCCGGTGACTCAGTCTACCGATGTCAGCTCCAATACAGTGGTGGCTCAACTGATAGGTGTAGCTTTAATGACTGGCGGACTCGGATCTTAAGTTTCAATGTCATGACATGGCATATCAAAAGTGCCTTGTCATCACCTTGCACATAAAGTCCACCCAATGCTAAAAGAGTCCTTGATTTAAGTTAAGGAATTACATAGATTCGTCAGCGTTTTTTTATCTAGTAAGTTGAATTTTGAGATTTGAATTGTGGCCTTGATCAGATATGCCTACCAAATAAATCTTACCTTCAAGGGACAATGGCAACATGTTAGCCAATCGATATTGAACAGAAATATTTGCATGGAAAGCAGGGACAAAAAATCGTCCGTTCACTTTGGCATCCCTAGGCGTTTTCAGCCAAATTCTTGGATTGAGCTGCGAAGGATCGTTACTTGGAAATTCTTTCATGATGCTACAAACCATGTCGTCTAGGCCATCTTGGTTTATGTCGGCCCATGCAATGCCATTGCAAAATGTGAGTTCCGCATCAGCTGTGTTGTAGGTACTGGGAAAATAATCTGCCGATACATCTGTCCAAATTTTGTTGAGCGGTTCTAGTTTATAAACTTGATAGACGCTTCCCTGAAAAGCTACAGCAGCAACGCCTGGATGCTTGGCAAAATTCAAAATCATTTCAGGCATCCCATCACCATCTAAATCTTTGGCTGTAATGCCACTTGAAACTGTGGCATCTTCAAAAGGCTTAGCGGTGACGTGACTGTGGTAACTAAGGTCTCCTTTACCATCACCTTTCAACAAAACATTTTTGTAGGCAAGGGATCCAAAGTTGCCACCACTGATTACAAGATCTTGTTTACCGTCGCCATCAAAATCTGTTGCAAATGCTGAGCTGTAGCTCAAATTATCGTTATTCTTCACAATCCAACCAAATTCTGAATCAACTTCCAAATCTTTGGCCGTCCATCCTGTTGCGTTGGACAAAACTATGAAAGACTTGCCGGTGCCAGGAAATTTTCTATAACTGCATGATGACATGCGGGTGTCTTGGTCATTCCAAGGTACCCATTGGTTATTCAATATGACAAAGTCCATCTTGCCGTCGCCATTAAAATCAGCAACAGCCATTTGATGTGTATATCCTGAAACTCGCGGCAAGTGGTGCGATGAATCCACCAACCCATCTTTGGACCCCAGCATGAGTACTGACGCCTCTCCACATGGTTGCCCTTGATCAGGCCCTGTACCAACAACAAAGATATCCTTGTAACCATCACCATTGAAATCGGCAATCATTGCTTTTTGGCTCCACTGCATCGTAGGCATACGCTCTTGAAGTGCAATGTCAACTTCAAAAGTTTTCTTTATGGGATTGTAAAAAGCAACTACGAGTTTGACATAGGGCGTGAATATGTCCCATACCTTGGGGGCAATGAGTAAATCGTCATGACCATCACCATTGAGATCACCAGTGGCCAGTAAATCGTAATGGCCATTTTGCCCAGGCGCCATTGGCGCATGCAAGGACATGTCTATTTCACCTGCATCAATGATTTGGCCTAGAGCCCATTTCATCGAGACTGATTTTGTAGAAGTCGTGATTGAAACTGAAAGATCGTTTGTAGAACTTGTATTTTGATCAACCTGACCTAACACAGCCATTAAGGTGATTAAGTTAACCGCATCGCCCTTCATCGTTTCTGTGTAGTACTTGGCGTAAACCACCTGATTAGCCATCTTTTTGGCAGTGCCGTACCACTTGGCATCTGACTCAGGTTTGCTTGCAAGGTTGTTGAACACCGCATAGATCACATCACCCCGCGTCCAATTGGGTAAGCTCAGTGCAGAAACGATGTCATTGATGGCTTCTTGTTTGGCTGAGTCATTGGCACTGGCCCCAACGACGTTGTTGACGAGCTTGGTGGCAAAGTCCACGTTGCTCATTGAAAGTGGATAGGTATCTGTAAATTGAGACTTGGTGGTAAAGATATTGACGATCTCTTTGATACTGAGGCCCCACTCGGCAGCTTCGATAAGCTGCCCCATGTAAGTGACGCCAGGTGCAGCACCAAAGGCTACCGCGAAGAATCTGTACAGATCGTCTGTGCTGTAGCCTTGGTTGGCGCCTGTGAATGTTCGGGTTGTGCTTGTTGTGGAATTTCCGCCGCAGCTGACGAGGGACAGGGCCAGTAGGGTACCGACTATTGGGCCTAGAAGCCAGATTTTGAAAGCTTTAAACATAGCAAGAACTTGATTATTTAAATTAGAACAATCATGTCAGGGCTGAGTACACTGGTCAAGTCCCTTGGCCACCCGTCATCAACGCCACGCCTATCAGCTGAGCCACCACAGTGTCTGAGCTCACATTGGTTGTCTGCGTCACTGGCTGAATGACATCCCTGAGCGTTTCAAGGTCAGTGGTGCTTTGGTTCAATGTTTCGGTGTAGTACTTGGCCACTGTGATTTCGTTGTTGAATTGTTTGGCGGTGTTACCCCAATTTGTGTCTGTTTGTGACTTGTGTGTTGAATGGCATCCAAAACTGAGCCACTTTGAAGAGAATTTGCATCCAAATTTGAGCCACCCCAATCGCCTAT
>Ga0315905_10001073_pt1 | contig 29753 bp, 27 predicted proteins | sample LakEriMetagenome_5_FD_203522 | JGI IMG/M metagenome (GOLD analysis project Ga0315905, IMG submission 203522) | Freshwater fungal communities from buoy surface, Lake Erie, Ohio, United States - Buoy 4 MA121 | ecosystem: Environmental > Aquatic > Freshwater > Lake | place: USA: Lake Erie, Ohio...
AATCATGATTCCGCCTGTTGCACTCATCTCGTGCACCATACGATCAGTCAGAATTGCATCAAGGCCTGAGGCACCTAGTGTCATCAGGCCTTGATATATACCCACGATGATTGCGCTAATAGCCACGCCCCAACCCATGGTTGCTGCAAAGAGAATAGATACGAGTCCGTCGAGAGATGCCTTGACAATAAGTATTTGCGCTCCCCTGCCGAGACCATCATCGATGGATCCCAGTATGGACATCGGCCCAATGGAGAACAAAAGCGTTGCGGTCACAAACCCTTCAACGAAACGCGGGTGCAATGTTGTGAGTGAACTGCGCGACAACCAACCCGTTTGAGTTTTCACTTCCACTTTGCGACGTACCCAGTTGCCCAACGTCTCAAAGCGCTCCTCAACACGTAACAACTCACCAATAATTCCACCCAACACAACACTGACGAGTGGAAAGACAATGTTGTCTGTTTTCGCAGCTGTGGCTATTCCTAAAACCAATGTGGTCATGCCCACAGCCTGTTCAACGGTGAGACGTATGCGTTCCGATATGTAACGCCCCACAATGAGCCCCACCAGGGTTCCCCCCACAATGGTGAAGACATTTATAACTGTTCCTATTCCACGCATTTACGTAGCCTACGGCTGGTTTAGGCCGCCTCCCGAGGGGTCTAAGGTAAAGACATCTCGACGGGAGTTGATTTTCAAAATTTAGGGGGAACCATGAAGGCACTCATCAAAGTTGCCTGTGCAGGAGCATTGCTTATTAGTTTTGCTGGCTGCGCGGAAGACCCAAACGACACACTGGGTGCAAGCTCAAGTTCAAGCGACACTGCGGCAGACGGCTCATCGCTCGTCATAGCAAGCGTGAAAGAATGGGAAGTGAAGGCTAATCGCAACACTGTTCCGGCTGGCCCCACCACGTTTCTTGTTTCCAATATGGGCACTATCAAGCATGAATTCCTGGTGACCAAAACCGACTTCGCCGACGGAAAAATTCCTATTGAGCCAAAAACAAATCGATTCTCTGAAGAAGGTAAAGGAATTGAGGTGGTGAATGAGATTCCAGAATGGGATGCGAAAACAACCGAATCACTGACGCTGACTTTGTTACCAGGAAACTACGAGTTGCTCTGCAACCTTGAGGCGCATTACGCAAACGGCATGCACACCGTATTTACCGTGAGTTGAAAACCTTATTGATTTAAGCGCTGCACAAGGCGTGCTAGCGGAATACGAAAGTCATCAAGCAAAGTAAAGCCTGCTTGCGTTAACGCTTTATTCTCTAAAACCGAGTTCGCCGGTCGTGGCGCTGGTCGTGGAGGCTGCAAGTCTGCTGTAAGTACGGGCAGTACACGTGCGGGGTCGAGCCCGGCTGCGCTCAACACCTCTTGTGCGAAACCATGCCAACTCACAGCACCTTGGTTCGTGACATGAAATGTTCCCTGCTGCTTGTGCTCGACCAAGGTGGCAATCATCGCTGCTGCATCGTCGGCAAAAGTGGGGTTTCCTATTTGATCGTTTACAAAAGTGAGTTCTGGTTGAGCAGCTGCAATGCGCAAGATGGTCTTCACCATGTTTGCACCGTGAAAGCCACACACCCACGAGATACGCACGATGAGATCGACAGGGCGCAATGCCTGCTCGCCTGCCAGCTTTGATGCGCCATATACCGATTGTGGGTTCACGGCATCTGTTTCAACATATGGAGACGTCTTACTACCATCAAACACATAGTCGGTGCTCACATAGGCAACACGTGCACCTACTTTTTCAGCAGCACTCACCAGCGAAGCTGTTGCGGTTCCATTTACTGCAAATGCTTTTTCTTTGTCTGACTCACATGCATCAACGGCGGTCCATGCTGCAGCGTGAACAATGAACTGTGGCTTGACCGACGCAACACAATCTTGCACCTGGTCTGGCTGCGAAATATCGAGTGTGGCATGCGTAGTGCCCACTACTTCATGACCGCCGCGTTGAAAAACTTCAACAAGCTCAGTACCCAACTGCCCGGCTGCGCCAGTAATGAGAACTTTCATATGGAAATTACTTCTTGCCCTTTAATGGCTCCCACCACCAACGGTTATCGCGATACCACTGCACAGTTTCTGCAAGTGCTTCGTCGAGAGTACGTTCTTTCTTCCAACCCAATTTTATGATCTTGTCGATGTTCACTGAATAGCGGCGATCGTGACCTTTACGATCTTCCACATACTGAACCATCTCTTCGCCTACGCCGAATGCTTCAAGCAACTTGTTCACCAGAACTCGGTTTGTTGTTTCGTTGCCGGCACCAATGTTGTAGATCTCGCCAAGGGTTCCTTTAGTAAGCACTAAGTGCACTCCAGAACAATGGTCGTCAACAAATAGCCAATCGCGCTCGTTGAGGCCATCACCATAAAGAGGAATTTTCTTACCATCAAGCAAGTTGGTGGTGAACAACGGAATAGCTTTTTCTGGGTATTGATACGGCCCAAAGTTGTTCGTACAACGGGTCACAACAACCGGAGTTCCATGCGTGTGGTAGTACGCAAGTGCGATGAGGTCTGAACCTGCTTTAGAAGCAGAGTAAGGCGACCGTGGTTCTAATGGGTCGGTCTCTAACGAGGAACCCACTTCAACTGATCCGTACACCTCATCGGTGCCAATATGCAGAACTCTGCTCACTTCCAATTTGCGGGCAGTGTCTATAACAGTATTTGTGCCAAAGCAGTTGGTATGAATGAAGTCTTCAGAGCCACTAATTGACCTGTCGACGTGACTCTCTGCGGCAAAGTGCACCACAGCGTCGTGGCCCTTCATTGCATCAGACACCGCTGCCGAATCGCAGATGTTTCCTTTAACGAATTTGTAGCGCGAGTTAGTTTCCACATCACGCATGGTCGATAAGTTTCCCGCATAGGTGAGCGCATCGAACACAGTGACCTCGTCATCGGTGTTGTTCAAGATGTAGCGCACATAATTGGAGCCGATAAAACCCGCTCCACCAGTAATGAACTGTTTCATGTTTAAACCTGCCTCAAAAAGAAATTATGGGCGTAACGCCATGTGCGGCTGCCACTGTGGTGAAATATCGCGACGCAAAGGGTTCTGCTGATCGCGGTTCGACAAAATTGGGTTAGTGACTCCCCAATCGGCTCCTACGTCGGGGTCGTTCCACGCCACACCAAGTTCGTCGGCGGGGTTGTAATAACCATCAACGAGATATGTGATGGTCATTTTTGACAAAGCAGAGAAGCCGTGCGCCACGCCTGGCGGAATGAAAATGCCGCGGTGGTCGTGCGTGCCATCGGCGCGCTCGCCGAGATCGATGACCTGAGTTTTACCATCGGTAGGTGAACCCTGTCGCAGGTCGTGCAGCACCACGCGGCATTTGCCAAACGGCACGTACCAGTAGTCGGCTTGATGCAGGTGATAATGCAAACCAACAAGGCATCCGGCTTGGCGATCGCCACGGTTTGCCTGAATCATTTCACGACCCTGCGGAAACCATTCACGCCGGTATGTCTCTATGAAAAAGCCACGCTCATCGCCATGCATGGCCGGTTCAACAATATGCACGCCAGCAATGACGTCGGAAGGGGTAATGATTGCCACAATGTTCCTTTCAAGAACTATTCGACTTCGACCGTGCTGTCGTCGCCCAACATGAGACGAAGAGCAGACGGACGCTGATGCGATTTCTTCACCACCACATTACGCCCAACAAGTGAGTCGGACATGCGATTGATATCGGAAATGGAACTGCCATCAAGCAACACAGAGTGTTCAATTTCTGAATTCGACACCGTGCACTTGTTACCCACTGAGGTGTAGGGGCCAATGTAACTATTACGAACTACAGAGTCTGAGCCAATGACTACCGGGCCGCGAATGCGGGAATTTTCAATGACCGCACCTTGTTCAATAACCACGCGGCCTTCAATTTGAGATTGGGCATCGACAGTTCCAGAATTCTTCGATTGCAACACTTCAAGCACCAAGCGGTTGCATTCAAGAAGTGGGTCTTTCTTACCGGTGTCGATCCACCAACCCTTTAAGACCTCGTGTGTTACACGATGCTTGTTGTCGACCAGCCACTGAATTGCATCGGTAATTTCTAATTCTCCACGGGGCGAAGGCTTGATGCTGCGCACTGCAAGATTGACCGTCTTGTCGAATAGATAGACGCCAACAAGCGCCAAGTTGGATGGTGGGTCTTGTGGCTTTTCCACCAACCGCACTACTTCGCCAGAAGCATCGACTTCTGCAACACCAAAATGGCGTGGGTCTTCTACTTCGCAGAGAAGAATTTGAGCACTTGGCGCATCGGCGCCACCAGCAGCTCGTGCATTTTCAAAACGCTGAACGAATTTGGAGAGACCCTGCTGCAACATGTTGTCGCCGAGGTACATAACGAAGTCGTCGTCGCCAAGGAAGTCTTGAGCAATGAGTACGCAATGAGCGAGCCCCAGAGGAGCATCTTGGGGTATGTAGGTGACCTTCACCCCGAACTTTGAGCCGTCGCCGACAGCAGCGCGAATTTCTGCGCCTGTGTCGCCCGTGATGATGCCAATTTCAGAGATTCCCGCTTCGGCCATGGCTTCAATGCCATAGAAAAGGATGGGTTTGTTGGCAATGGGCACCAATTGCTTGGCGCTGGTGTGGGTAATGGGCCGCAAACGCGTACCAGCACCACCGGAAAGAATGAGGCCCTTCATTGGTAGACAGCCTAGGCGATCTACCATCTAGACATGGCTTCCCCATACCCGCGTTTTCTGCACCCGTTCGCCAAGCCCACCCGCACCGATTTCATTGAAATTGCCCGCGGTGAGGGGGCCCTCATCTACGACACCGCAGGAAACGAATACATCGATGGCATGGCAAGCCTCTGGTATTGCGCCATTGGTCACGGTCGTGCAGAAATGGCAGCGGCAATATCCGCCCAGGTATCCACCATCGAGGCGTACTCCTCATTTGACCCCTTCACCACAAAAATGGCTGAGGAACTTTGCGAACGCATTGCATCGCTCTCCCCCATTGCCGACTCGAGAGTTTTCTTGTGTAACAGCGGCTCGGAAAGTATTGACTCTGCAATGAAACTTGCACGGCTTGCTCACGTGCAATCTGGCCATCCTGAACGGACTCTTATTATTTCTCGTGGTCGCGGATACCACGGCACTAACTATGGCGGCACAAGCGCGCAGGGAATTCCCCTGAACCGCGAAGGTTACGGAACGCTTCTTGCCGACGTTGTACAGGTAGACCCCGATGACATTGAAGCGATGTCACTTCTCATGTCACAAAATGCGCATCGTCTTGCCGCAGTCATCTCTGAACCACTGCAAGGTGCTGGTGGCGTGTTTCCACCGAAAGACGGATACCTACAACAACTACGCAAACTGTGTGACCAACACGGCGCTTATCTTATTTTCGACGAAGTCATTACTGGCTTCGGACGCCTAGGTACATGGTTTGGCGCCCAGTACTACGGGGTGGCTCCAGACCTTCTCACATTCGCTAAAGCTGTTACGTCGGGCTATCAACCACTCGGCGGCGTCATTATGGCCCCCAGTGTTTGTGCACCATTAGAAGCCGACCCCACTTTCCTTTTGCGACACGGCTACACATACTCGGGTCACACAACGGCTTGCGCTGCAGCACTGTGCAACCTCAACATCATTGAACGCGAAGGTCTACTAGAACGCGCCGTTCACATTGGAAAACAACTTGAATCAACACTGCAATCACTGGCGAGCGATGGAATCATTCACCACGCTCGCGGAGCAGTAGCCGTATGGGCGGCTGCGCATCAGCCAGGAATTGACGCCTTAGGTGTTCGTGATGCAATGTTAAAACGCGGTGCCATTACGCGTGCGTTATCGGCCGACACCAATTCATTTTGCCCACCACTGGTGATTACCGACAAAGAACTCACCACGTTGCTCGACATTTTTGCCACCACAACTATGGAATTCGTTAAACAAAAGAACTGAGGAACTCATGACACAACATCGCATTCTTGTTACCGGAGGTGCCAGTGGAATTGGCGCTGGCATTGCACGCCACTGGGCCAATATGGGCAACGACGTGCTCATTACCGATGTAGACGATGCTCTCGGAGCCACACTTGCCAATGAACTTGGCGCGACCTTTCAACATCTCGATGTAACAAGCGTGGAACAGTGGACCGAGTTCACCACTCAACACAAGCCCTTCGACGTGGTGTTTCTTAATGCCGGCGTAGCAAGCGGTGGAAATATTTTTGGAGCAACAAACCCCGAAGAAGTATTTGAGTTCGACCTCGGCAATTACCGTCGCGTGAGTTCTATTAATATTGATGGCGTGGTACTCGGTGTTGCGCACCTCGCCAATGCAATGGTCAAAAATGGTGGTGGCGACATTGTGGTCACAGCATCTATGGCTGGCCTCTTTCCCATTCAAGCCGACCCTATTTACGGCCTCACCAAACATGCCGTACTTGGCTTTGTAAAATCATTGGCGCCAACACTCATTGAACACAACGTATGCTTAAGCGCTATTTGCCCGTTCTTTGTAGACACACCATTGGTGAACGCGGAATCACAAGCACTCATTCGCGAAACTGGTTTCGATATTCTCACTGTCGATCAGGTAATAGATGCAGCTCAAACAGCTGTTGCAGAACGCAGCGCTGGCGCACAGTGGGTTATTTTCCCTGGGCTACCAGTTGCTAAGGCTCCTGAGCCTGCTCTACTTCCGTAGAAGCGCAATCAGACTGCTGGTATCCCATCGCTTTCCACCACGTGCTTCAACTTCGGCATAGTAGGAATCAACCAGCGAGGTAACAGGAAGCGACGCTCCGTTACGTTTCGCTTCGTCAATGCAGAAACCTAAATCTTTACGCATCCACTCGACAGCAAAGCCAAAGTCGAATTCATTACGCGACATCGTTGATGACCTATTCACCATTTGCCAAGAGCTTGCTGCACCTTGAGAAATAACAGACACCAGTTGCTCTACATCGAGACCAGCAGCTTGTGCGAAGTTGATTCCTTCAGAAAGCGCTTGCACCATGCCCGCAATACAAATTTGATTCACCATTTTTGCTAACTGACCAGACCCAGCATCGCCCAAGCGCTCGCACGCTTTCGCATACGCCATCGCTACTTCGCGAGCCGTGTTGTATACAGCAACATCGTTTGCGCCGCACATCACACTTAATACTCCATTTTCTGCACCTGCTTGCCCGCCCGATACAGGGGCATCTACAAACCCCACATTTTTTGCAGCACACAGTGCAGCCATTTCACGAGCGAGTTCTGCCGATGTGGTGGTGTGGTCCACCACTATTCCCCCAGCAACTATTCCAGCAAGCACACCGTTTGGCCCTGTCATCACGCTGCGCACATCGCTGTCGTTTCCTACACACAACATGACCATGTCGCACACGGCACTCACTTCTCGAGGGGTCGCAACACAAGTGCCTCCAAAAGCAGCCACCCATGCTTCAGCTCGCGCCTGGGTGCGATTGAATACCGTCACCTCATGCCCTGCTTTTACTAGATGCCCTGCCATGGGGTAACCCATTACGCCTAACCCAACGAACCCGATACGTGCCATAGGCATTTAGTTTGGCAGGCTGGCAAGGTGACACAGAACTCTTTGCCTCCTACTCACCCGCTCCATGGCGCCGACTTTGGCCCTGTGGTGCAAATTGCTTATGTGGTGGAAGACCCTGAAGTTGCCGCACGTGAATGGGCTCAGCATTTTGGAGCTGGCCCGTTCTTTATTAACCGCCATATTCCCGTTACCAATGTGACGCATCGCGGTGCACCATCGGCTTTCGACCACACCTCTGCTTATGGTTGGTGGGGCTCAGTGATGGTGGAACTCTTTTGTCAGCACAACCACGACCTCACTGCAGTGACCGAACGCTTCAGCCCCGGCACTTACGGCTTGCACCACATGGCCTGCATTGTGCCGAACCTAGAAGTTGCACTTCAACGAGCTGCTGCAGCAGGAAAAGTTGTTGCTCAAAGCGCCCAGGCAGGAGCAACCACTTTTGTTTTCATTGACGACGTTGAACAACGCGGTCATTACTGGGAGCTGTACCAAGAGAGCGCAGGGCTACTTGGGTTCTACGACATGATTCGCGCAGCACACACCAATTGGGATGGATCAGAGCCTGTACGCGAGATACAGCGCTAGAAACTTTTAGAAGTCGTCGTCTTCTTCGACTTTTTTCGGCTCAGCTTTTGCTGCAGCCTTCTTTGCTACTTTCGCAGGCTTCAACACGCCCTTAGCGAGCGCCTCGTCGAGGAAAATTTCTGCATCTTCGGTTGACACCTTCAACGCAGGAGCAATTTCTGAAATGAGGTTGATGCGGGCGCGGTCGTACATGGTGCGCTCTGCTGCCGACAAAGAAGCATCGCGGTTGCGCGCTGCAAGGTTGCGCACTACTTCTGCCACTTGATAAACGTCGCCGCTCTTCAATTTTTCTTGGTGGTTCTTGAATCGGCGCGACCAGTTGGAAGGAACGCGTGGGTCGGCTTTAGAAAGCACAGACACCAAGTCTTCAAGTTCGTCGGGAGACACTGGCGGGCGAACGCCCACTTCAGAGGCCCTTGACGTAGGCACAGAAAGCGTCATTTCATTGATAACGGTCTTCAAAATGAGGTACTCCTGGGTTGAGCCAAAAGCCTTCATTTTCTTGATTCCATGAACGATGCAAGCACCGTGCTGGGGGTAGATGACCGTGTCGCCTTTTTTGAAAATTACCTCTGCAGTCACGGCGCTAAGGATAGAGCACGGGAGACCAAAAGCCCCTATGGAATGGGTCGCACACCAAAAAACCGCTGAAGAGCGCCCCCGGCATGAATCGAACATGCGACCTGCGGATTAGAAGTCCGTTGCTCTATCCAACTGAGCTACGGGGGCATTACCCATAATCTACAAGTAGAGACGACGTAAATAATTGAGTGCGGTTATAACCGACATCTGACGCATTTGGTCGCGAGCTGTGGCAAGACGAAAGTGCTGTGAATGTTCACTTCCATCGGCAAGGCACACCCCAACCCAAAGTGTTCCTACGGGCTGGCCTTCTTGCTCGGTGGGCCCCGCAACTCCGGTGAGGGCGAGCCCAACGGAGGAATGCAATGCCGCTTTCACGCCACGAGCCATTGCAATGGCTGCTTCCCCACTCACCACGGGGCCTCGTGGCACGTTCAACAGGTCATATTTCACTTCAGAGGCATACGACACCACACCACCCATAAGCACATCACTTGCTCCTGCAATGCTGGTGATACGCCCGGTTACTAAACCACCCGTCACCGATTCTGCAACTGCCAATGTGTGGCCATGTGAGCGAAGTGTTTGCAGAACAACAGACTCCATTGTGTCACTATCGACTCCAAAGACAATGTCGCCTACTACTGCGCGCACCCGCTCTTCCCATGTGGCCAACACTTGTTGAACCTGTTCACTGGTAGCAGCACGTGCAGTAAGTCGCACTTTGATGCCTTCCCATCCACTTGCCAAGAACGCAAGAGTTGGCAAAGAACCATTTGGGTTGTTTTCGAGTTCTTCAATGATGCCGTCGAGGCGTTCGTTGAGCCCGCTCTCACTTTCGCCCCACGTGCGCAACACCTTGCTTGCAATGACCGCTTGCACCCCACTACGAGCCACCAGATCGGGAAGTATGGCGCGCTGCATCATGTCGTGCATTTCATGTGGCACGCCCGGCACCGCGTACACCATTTTGGTTTTGCCATTCATGAGCACGGGGCACATGAGCCCCGGTGCGGTTCCCCGTGTTTGCTCAATAATGCTTGCACCTTTAGGCACCATTGCTTGTTGCAAGTTATTTTCTGCCATAGTGCGGCCACGCGAGGCAAAGAGTTCACGAATGACATCGGCAATGCTGTTATGAAACTCCAACTCGACGCCCATTACCTGTGCAATAGCTTCGCGAGTGAGGTCGTCGTGTGTTGGTCCAAGTCCACCGCACATGATGACAGCATCGGCTTCTTCTAAACGCGCACGTAAGGCCGAAACGATGCGTTCAATATTGTCGCCCACTTTTACTTGCAAGTGCGACGAAATGCCGTGTGCAGCGAGTTGCTCGCCTATCCACGACGAATTGGTATCGACAATTTGGCCGAGAAGAAGTTCAGTGCCGACGGCAAGCACATCACAACGCATGTTTACGCCGAGTGTGCTGAGGTATTTGCTTGATGCTGGTGACCGCGGTACGCCCGCACTGCGTATTGGGCGCCACTGATAAGAGTGAGAACGAGAGAGAACCACAACAAAATTTTCCACGTGTAGTCAAAATTATTCACGGTGAGTGGCGCAAGAGCACAAGCCACTGCGAACTGTTGCCCGAAGGTTTTCCACTTCGCAAGCTTGCTTGCTGGTATTGACACGCCCTTTGAGCCAGCCACTACGCGATACACGCTAATGAGCACTTCGCGCGTTGCGATGATGGCAACAGGCAACAACGGGAAAAGGCCTCGGCTGACAAGAGTGAACATGGCACCAAGCACCAGCACCTTGTCGGCGAGCGGGTCGAGAAATGCTCCGGAATGTGTTGCGCCATGGCGGCGTGCGAGGTATCCGTCGACACCATCACTTGCACACAAGACGAACCACATGGTCCAAGCCACCCATGATCCGTTGGAGTCAGATGGAATAACTGCAAACAAAATGGGTGACACCAAAATGCGCATGACGGTGACAGCATTGGCCCACGTGGCGATGGCGTTGGGGTCGACTGGCATGCGCTTTTACTCTATTCGCCCGGCGTAACTAATTCTGCGACGAGGTCGGGGCCAATGGCATCAATGATGCGCACGTTGACGAACGTACCCACCTTGCAGGATTCAGGGATTTGCACAATGCCATCAATTTCTGGCGCTTCGCGATGACTGCGACCCGCGCCAGGCGCATCGACGAGCACACGATGCACTTCACCAATTTCATCGTCGCGCTTACTTGCCGTAATGGTGTCTTGCATCTCTTGCAGTTCACCATGACGCAGCAACATGAGTTCTTTGGGCACTTGGTCGGGCAGGTCAACTGCGTACGTGCCGTCTTCTGCACTGTAGGTAAAGAACCCACACCAGTCGAGTTGTGCTTCTTCAATGAAGCGCAGCATCTGGTCGTGGTCGGCTTCGGTTTCACCTGGGTACCCAACAATAAAGTTGCTGCGAAAAACAGCTTTAGGGTTGAGCTTGCGAATATCGGCAATGCGCTGCAAAAAGCGGTCGCCATCACCCCACCTGCGCATTTTGCGCAACAGTGGCTTCGACACATGCTGAAGCGACAAGTCGAAATACGGCACACCAGTATTCAAAATGGCATGAATGAGGTCGTCGCTTAAATCACTTGGGTAGAGGTACAACAAGCGCACGCGGTCGACCAATGCGGCAACCGAGTTGACCAACGGAACAATAGAGCCGGCGCCCAATTCGTCGGGGCGATCTTTGCCGTAGCTGGCGAGGTCTTGCGCAACCAGAACAATTTCTCTTGCTTCTAGTTGCTCTACTTCTGTCAACAACGATGAGATATCGCGACTGCGTTGTGGCCCACGGAATGACGGAATGGCGCAGAACCCACACGAGCGGTCGCAGCCTTCGGCAATTTTGAGATACGCCCACGGCGAAGTTGACTTCGGCCGCGGCAAGTTCAAAAGGTCAAAAGTAGGTACGGCTGTTGCGCCGAGCGCTACTGGTTTACGGCCCATGGTGACCGACACGCCGAAACCAGCTACCTGGTCGACCTCGGGAAGTTCTGCGGCAAGTTCATCGCCATAGCGCTCTGCCATACAACCTGTAACTACTAGTCGCGAGCCAGCCTTACGCTGATCGGACAAATTCAAAATGGTGTCGATACTTTCGCGGCGTGCCTCTTCAATGAATGCACATGTGTTGACAACAACTACATCGGCTTGCGACACATCATTTGTTTGCGTATGTCCCTCAGAAATGAGGAGACCCATAATTTTTTCTGAGTCAACTTCATTTTTCGGACAGCCGAGTGTTTCAACGTAAAACTGAGATGTCACGGGCGTATCTTACCGACGTCGAACTAGTCGTTTTGTTGGAGGAGCTCAAATTCCTCAATTGACATGAGCACTGAACGAGCCTTAGAACCTTCGCCTGGGCCCACTACCCCACGCTCTTCCAAGAGATCCATGAGACGCCCAGCACGAGCAAATCCCACTTTGAGTTTGCGTTGCAGCATTGATGTGGAGCCAACTCCAGCATTCACCACGAGTTCCATTGCCTGCTTCAACAATTCATCGTCGCCATCGTCGCCAGAACTGCCGCCATAGACCCCAGAGCCGCCACCTGCACTGACTTCACCTTCAATGCCACTGACGTACACCACTTCTGGAGCTTGACGCCGCCAGTGCGCCACAATGGCACGCACTTCTTCTTCGGTCACCCATGAGCCTTGAACACGCTGTGCGATGTTGGTGTTTCCTGGAAGCAACAACATGTCGCCTTTACCAACAAGTTTCTCTGCACCAGGGCGATCGAGAATGACTCGGCTGTCGGTGAGGCTTGACACTGCAAAGGCCATGCGTGCCGGAATGTTTGCTTTAATAACACCGGTGATGACGTTGACGCTGGGTCGTTGCGTAGCGATGATGAGGTGAATACCCACCGCACGAGCCTTTTGCGCAATGCGCGTAATGGAGTCTTCAACGTCGCGCGCGGCAACCATCATGAGGTCGTTTAATTCGTCGACCACCACAACAATGAACGGCAGGCGTTCGTATTCTTTTTCTACGCCTGGTTCTGGAATGAGATCACCGCGGTCAAATGCTGCGTTGTAGCCGCCAATGTCGCGGAAGCCCACTTCCACTAACAAGTCGTAGCGACGTTCCATTTCTTTCACGGCCCAACCCAAAGCATTTGCTGCCTTTTTCGGATTAGTTACTGGTTGCGTTAAAAGATGCGGCAAACGCCCGTATTGACCCATTTCCACTTGCTTAGGGTCAATGAGAATGAGGCGTACTTGGTCGGGTGTGCTGCGCATGAGCAACGAAGTAATGATGCAGTTGAGTCCGCTCGACTTACCCGCACCCGTGGCGCCAGCAATGAGCAAGTGAGGAGTTGTTGCGAGGTTGATGAATACTGCACGACCTGCAATATCTTTACCCACAGCAACATCGAGTGGATGCGTTGCTGCTTTAGCTTCTGCAGAAGAAATGAGGTCGCCCAAGGAAACAAGCTGACGCGTTGTGTTGGGAACTTCAACACCAATTGCAGAGCGGCCAGGAATTGGAGCAAGAATGCGCACGTCGGTTGCCGCCATTGCGTAGGCAATGTCGCGGTCGAGGCTTGTAACGCGAGCAACTTTTACACCTGGCCCAAGTTCTAGCTCGTAACGCGTGACCGTCGGGCCAACGGTCATACCAACAAGCTTGGTGTCTACGCCGTGCGACGCAAGTGACTCTTCAAGAAGTCGACCACGCTCTTCAACTTCTGCTTTGTCGATTGCTTGCGCGGGCGTCACCGACAACATTGATTTTGCAGGAAGCTTCCAGTTGCCGCGTTGTGCTGCAGGACCAAGTGCTAACTCGTCGCCGTTTGTGGCGTTGACTGCCGGTTCGCGCTCCGGCGCAGGTTGTACAACAGGCTTTTTTGCAGCCGGAGTAATGCGCGCAGGTTTCGGTTGATCTTTTTCTATGTCGTACAGGGGCGGGCGCGGAGCACCTGGGTCGAACTCGGGAACATGAGAATTGTCTACGGGGCCAGGAGCATGAACTTCTTCATCGGCTTCCTCAGCCTCAACGTCGAAAAAGCGCGCGTTCTCTCCTTCTCGTTCACTTGACACAGTTGAAATATCGTTCATTACCTTCTTCGCTGCACGCGATGCAGGAACAGCGACAACATTGACTCCGCCGCTGAGTTTTTTCCACAACAAAGGAAGCGACATTCCTGTTGCAATGAGAATTCCTCCAAGAAGGATTGCGAGAAGAACAACTACCGCGCCAACAATGCTGAGTAACGAACGCAATGGCTGACCCACAATGGCACCGATCCAACCACCAGCCGGTTTCAATGCATCAACACTTGCGGTCATGTGCCCGGCACCTCGCGCAAGATGCAACAAGCCAAAAATAGACAACACGATGAGTGTGCTACCTACTCCTACACGCAAGCGATGTTCCGACTCATTACGGCGAATAAGTGTGATGCCTAGCAGCGCAATTGCGGGAGGCAAGAAGAACCTGCCCAGACCAACGAGCCAGCCAAGACCGGTGTCGATGGCATCGCCGAGCGGACCTGCAACATCGAGGTAAATAGCCAAAGCCGCCAAGACGGCAACAACCACGATGCCGATGCCAAGGAACTCATTTTCACGGCCACCTACAGCGGCTTTCACTGCGGCGTGTTCGCGCATGGGTGACGCACTGCGCTTAGGCATCGACTGGGCCCGCTTCCTCGGCTGAGCAGCAGCTTTTTTCGGGCGCGAGGCCTGCTTTGACATGTTTCTACGGTACCAATGGGGTCTTGCCTCATCGGGGACTCTCGCCCTGATAGCAGGAGTTTTTAGGCGCCGAGCCCACTCATTACATCGGTTCCAAGGATTTTTCCTGTGGGGTCAACAAAAACCGCAAGTTGACCACCTTGCTCAGACTGCAAAACCACGCGGTACTGCACGCCGCCTGCGGGATTGTCGCCAATGATGCTGAAGGCACGCAAGATGGACTCGGGGAGCTCTTTGTGCACACGCTTATAGACCTTTGAGTTAAAGGTCATTTCTGCAGCGGAAAAACTCTTGCCATCGGCAGGGGCTACGGATGTTTCTTCTGCCAATTTCCCTTTTTCAAAAACAAAGTTGATTGCATTTCCCTTGCCATCGGCGGCAAAGAGGTTCACCAAGGTTGGGGTCGCATTAATTTCATAAAACTCAGGAGTCTTACCTAAGACCTCAGCAACCGCTTCCACCGCGTTATCAATATCACTCACCGAGAGCGCTTCTTTGCTGCTGCCACAACCAGACAACACAACTACCGCCAGGGCAAATACACACAAAAGATTTTTCGACTTCAACATGAGTCTTAGGTTTCCATTACCACAGGAACAATCATGGGTTTACGTTTGGTTCGTGCTGCTACAAACTTGCCCGTCGCCTTACGTACTACTTGTTCAAGAGCAACGACATCGCGGCCACCATCACGCAGAGCCTGCTCTACTGCCCGAGCAACCGTGTCGCAGGCTTCGTCGAGAAGATCTTCCGCCTCTGGGGCATACACCCAACCGCGAGTAATAATTTCGGGGCCGGTAATGACGACACCCGATTCAATGTCGATGGTGACGACAACAACTACTACGCCTTCTTCAGCAAGTACCTTTCGGTCGCGCAACACGCCTTGACCCACATCGCCCACCACACCATCGACATATAAATAGCCGGCAGGAATACGGCCCACGTGTTTTACGCCTTCAGCAGAAAGCTCCACCACTACACCGTCTTCACACATGACAACATTGCCTGGGTGAACACCCATTGTTCGTGCCAACTTGGCATTTGCCATCATGTGACGAAACTCGCCGTGAATAGGAATGAACCACTCGGGCTGGGTCACGTTCATATACGTCTTCAAATCGTCGGCTTGTGCGTGCCCTGTTGCATGTACGTCGACAATGCCAGAGTGAACCACTTCTGCGCCGGAACGTAGCAAGCCATCGATAACGCGGCCCACATGCATTTCATTTCCTGGAATGGGGTGACTCGACAAAATGACGACGTCGTCTTCGCCCACTTTGATCCACTTGTTTTCACCGCGTGCCAATAGCGACAATGCCGCCATTGGTTCGCCTTGTGAACCCGTTGAAATAATGCAGACTTTTTCTGGCGCATAGTCATTGATCTTTGCAATATCAATAAGGGCCTTATCGGGAATATTCAGCAAGCCCAAATCGCGTGCCATGCGCACATTGTTTTGCATTGACCTGCCCATGGTTGCCACCACGCGTCCGCTGGCAATAGCTGCTTCTGCAATTTGTTGAACACGGTGAATATGGCTGGCAAAACTTGCAGTGATAATGCGCTTGGTGCGGTTCTCGGCAAACAACGCCCGCAGAACCTTGCCAACTTCGCTCTCGCTTGGTGCATGGCCTTTTTCCTCGGCGTTGGTGCTGTCGGCCATGAGCAAGCGAATGCCGCCGTTGTGCGCCAATGAACCCAAGCGCGCAAGGTCGGTTCGACGACCATCTACTGGAGTGAGGTCAAGCTTGAAGTCTCCAGAGTGAAGCACAACACCTTGCGCGGTGTGCAGTGCAATGGCGTGTGCATGCGGCACAGAGTGCGTAACGGGAATGAATTCAACATCGAATGGTCCGATACGGCGAATTTCACCATCACGCACAACATTGAGCGAGGTCTTCCCTAAAAGCCCAGCTTCTTCAATGCGATTTCGCGCAAGACCAAGCGTTACTGCCGACCCGTACAAAGGAAACGACATTTCCCGCAATAAGAACTGCAATCCACCCACGTGATCTTCATGACCATGTGTTGCAACACAACCCACAATGCGCTCGGCATTTTCGCGGAGCCACGTGAAGTCGGGAAGCACAAGGTCAATTCCGTGCATGTCGGGGTCGGGAAACATGAGACCACAGTCAATGAGCAAAATTTCATTGTCCTGCTCAACTGCCATGCAGTTACGACCAATTTCGCCCAGACCACCGAGAAAGTAAATACGTACGTTTGATGTGTTCACAGATGTATTCGTACTCAACGGCTGCGCGTCGCTTCAAGATTTTTCTTCACCACTGCTGCGCGCTCGGCCACCCACGATGCCGCAGGGCCCATTGGCAAGCGTGCATTACCCACAGCGAATCCGTGCAACTTCATCATCTCTTTGCTCGGTAGTGGGTTCGGAGATTCATCTCCGGTTTCAAAGGCGAAACTTTCGAGCAACAGAGCATTCACACGCTGTGCTTCGGCCATATTGCCGGCAAAGAAAGCTTTCATCATGAGTTGATGTTCGGGAGCTGACCAGTGTGTAGCAACACCAACGACCCCTACTGCGCCAACCGACAGCAACGGAAGCGTGAGCCCGTCGTCGCCGCTATAAACCTGAAAACCCTTGGGCGCTTGTGCAATAACAGATGCAGTTTCTGCTGGGTTTGCGGCAGCATCTTTCAGGGCAACAATGTTGCTGTAGTCATTTGCCAAAGTGAGCAAATTTGCAGTGGCAATTTTGCGACCTGTGCGCACTGGAATGTCGTACAACACCACGGGCAAGTGTGTTGCAGTAGCAATTGCGCCCATGTGCGCCGCAATACCTGATTGCGGTGGTCGGTTGTAATACGGACCCACTGCCAAAATGCCGGCAGCGCCAACTTCTGTGGCCTTCTTGGTGAGATGCACACTATGTGCGGTGTCGTTCGAAGCACTTCCTGCAATAACGGGAATGGTGACTGCTTGAGCAACCGCTTCCCACAGCGCAATTTTTTCTGCATCGGTGAGAGTTGATGCTTCACCCGTTGTGCCTGTTACCACAAGACCATCGTTGCCCTGCTCTTGGAGCCACTTCGCAAGTTTCACTGCTTCATTGACATCGAGCTCACCTTCAGTGGTGAACGGCGTGATCATGGCAGTGAGTACTCGCCCGAAGTGCGGCAATTGCGTCATTAGAAGGACCCCTCTGCAGCGCGATCGATTCCTTGGGTGAGAATGAGGTCTTCGTGGAGTTCCATCCACACGTCGTGGTAACTGCCGCACATGACACCCGTGAACATATTGTTTTCGCCCCCAACGACACGCTTCGACGTGGAGTGCAAACGAGGAACGTACGGCATGAGTCGACCCAAAACAGACCCTAGGGCTTCCACCACCGGCACGGCCTTCACATTCATTTCAACCAAGCGAGCAATGACAGCCTTGTCGTAACCAGCATCGCCGTGGTCATTTGGTGCGCCGTCTTTCAACTGCCAGTCACCACATAACTGCTTGAATGACTCGTTGATGACCAGAAACTCTTCGTAGGAAGGCTTCAAGGCTCCAGCAACTTCACTTGGCGTATCGGAAGCAAGTGCTGCCTTGTGAGCTTCTTTGCCAGCCGGGGTAATTTGCCACAAAGCACGCTGTTCGCGGAACTGCGCTAACTCGCGCGACAAGAGGTCTTGAAGGTGAGCTTCAGCTTCTTGTTCGCTGACAGCAGCAATGTCGGCGACCATGTCGACTTTGGCAAAGCCCTTAATGCGCAGAGCATGAAAGGCACGAAATGAGGGGTCAGATTGATGAGCCATAACGCTTCAAGAGTAGTGACCTCACACCATGAACGGTGCATTCATTAGCTAATTGGCAGGATTAAGGCCCGTTTAGGCAGGTGTAGCGATGTCTTTGCCAATTTCGAAGGCCAGGTACTCTTCACCCGTATCTTCAAAATCTTCAAATTGGATAACGCCAATTTCCTCAAAACGGCGACGCAACCATGAGTCGTTGCGGTCGAGCAAGCCAAGCTTTTTACAGTTCGGCACAATTTTGGAAAACAGCATCTGTTGGAAGAAGACGCGCGTGGGGTCATTGAGCACAACCGGCATAATTTTGCGCGGGTCGATGCCCATGCGCTCCCACACTTCTTGCTGTAAGAAACGGTCGCGCATGCGCAAGCTTGCCTCGAAGGCAAAGATTTGACGCTCTTTAATTTCCACATCGCTCATTTGTGCGTACACCTCTTGCAAGGACAGCACACCGAAGGCAACGTGACGAGCCTCGTCGCTCATGACGTAGCGCAATAGTTTTTTCAGCAGTGGCTCGCCGGTGAGTTGATGCATGTAACCAAATGCGGCAAGGGCAAGACCTTCCACCATTATTTGCATACCCAAATAGGTCATGTCCCAGCGGCTGTCGGTAACGATGTCGTCGAGCAATGCGCGCAAGTGAGCATTAATTTGGTAGCCACCCTCAAGCTTTTCGTCGAGGTAGCGGGCAAACACTTCTACGTGGCGCGCTTCATCCATTACCTGCGTGCTTGCGTACAACTTGGCGTCGTACCAGGGCACAGTTTCCACAATTTTTGCGGTGCAAATGAGAGCACCTTGTTCACCGTGCAAGAACTGCGACAAGCTCCATTTACGTGCTTGCACTCCAAATTCGAGCCATTCTTTTTGCTCCCAGTTCTTCACAGGCGTGTCGCCATAAAGGCTCATATCGAATCCGCGACCAATTGCTGCCTGGTCGGCGACGATAGTGCCTTCAATATCTACTGGTGTTTCCCATGGCAAGTCGGTGGTGGCATTCCACTGCCCTACTTTTGCCTTTTCGTACAACTTGCGCAACTGTGGGCGAGCTAATGAATAGTCCCAAGAAAACAAAGTATCGGCATTGTTTTTCACCATATGCGTAATTTCATTGACATCGGTATTGGTGACGCCCAAGATGGACTCGATGTCATTGACATCGGTGCGGCCCAAAATGTCTGCGTTGTGAGATTCAATTGCGGTCATGATATTTCTCCTATTGCTGTACTAGATAATTAAGAAAACTGAATGATTCTAAAAACGCGCGAACACTGTCTTCGCTGGTGAAGTCGACCCGCACACTCGGCGCAAGGAAGTACGAAATAACGAGGCGAACAAGAACATCGACAATTTGAATTGCGGTGTCGGGCGAAACAAATTCTTCAGCGAGTGGAACGAAGAACTGTGAAGCGACGTTGATGATGCGTGGAACGCCGTCGACCGTGAGGTTTGCAAGCGCTTCGCCGCGCTCGCTGGCAAGCATTGCTGCAAGGTGTTGATCGTTTTGCAATTCGCGCGACGAAAAGACGATGCAACGCGTGAGTAGTTCTTCAATATTGGGAGAACCCGCAGCAGCACTTTGCAATCGGGAAAAGAAACTTTCCAATTCGCGCAAGCGCATTGCCTCGAAAAGTACTTCTCGCCCACCTGGGAACAAGCGATATATCGTGGCGCGTGACACACCAGAAGCGGCTGTGATGTCGTCAATGGTGACCTTGCTGAACCCAAACCGCTCGACACAGCCCATGGCTGCGTCAAGAACGCGGGTTTCGTCAGAAGTCATATTGAGACACTAAAACGGAAAGCGTCTCACTGTCAAGACAAAAGTCACACAAAACTCAATATTTTTAGATGGTGGGCAACACGTAGTCGGCAAAACGGTCGCGGAGGGTCTTTTTCGAGAACTTCCCCACGCTGGTCTTGGGCACTTCGTCAATAAACACCACGTCGTCAGGCAGTTGCCACTTAGCCAAGCGGGGAACCAAAAACTCCACTACTTCTTCCTTTGTGAGGTTCTGCCCAGGCTCGACCACAATGCATGCCAGTGGTCGTTCCGACCAACGCGGGTGCGGCACACCCACTACAGCGGCTTCTTTGATTTTCGGGTGCGCCATGAGCTCGTTTTCCACATCTACCGATGAGATCCACTCTCCACCACTCTTAATGAGATCTTTTGTGCGGTCTACTAGTCGCACTCGCCCATCGGCGTCCATTGTGGCAACGTCACCCGTGCGTAACCAGCCGTCGGATGTGAAGCTTTCTGCCGAGCGATCGTCGTTGTAATAGTTCGCAGCAATCCACGGGCCTGAGCATTGCAACTCTCCACTTGTTTCCCCATCCCACGCAACTGGGTTAATGGTGTCGGGTTCCACTACGCGGCACTCAACGCCGAAGTTAATTTGACCCACTGTGGTGCGCAACTCTGCTTGTTCGTCAATAGATAACAACAAGTCGGCAGCGCTCAACGTGCATGTGGAAGCAATAGGGCTTGTTTCAGTCATTCCCCACGCTTGCAATATAGGTAGGCCAGTTTGCTCGCGATACCCCTCACTTAACGCTTTGGGCACTGCAGAACCACCGCAAGGAATAGCTCGCAACGACGACGTGTCGCGACCTTTCAGTTCGGGAAGTACGCCCATCCAAATAGTAGGTACGCCTGCAGCCACGGTTACTTTTTCTTCAACAATGAGTTGTGCAATTGCTTTGCCCGAAAGGTCTGGACCCGGCATCACAAGCGACGCACCAGAAGCAACTGCGGCATGTGCGAGACCCCACGCATTGGCGTGAAACATTGGAACGACTGGCAAAATGATGTCGCTCTCGCGTGCGCCCAAACTGTCGACCGTCATTGCGCCAAAAGTGTGTAGGTATGTACTGCGATGGCTGTAGACAACGCCTTTCGGGTTGCCCGTTGTGCCGCTCGTGTAGCACATGCTCGCTGCACGATTTTCATCTGTTACCAAAAATTCAACTGGCGAAGCTTTGCTGAGCAGTTCTTCGTAGTCATGTATTTGCACGCCAGGCCATTGCGGTACTTCCCCTGGGGCGTCGTTCATAATCACCAAGTGCTTCACGGTATGAAAGGTGGAGAAAAGCGGAGCAAGAAGTGGAAGTAATGATTGATCGCAAAAAATCACTTCGTCTTCTGCATGATTCACGATGTAGGTGAGCTGTTCAGGAAAGAGGCGAATATTTAACGTGTGCAAAACGCGGCCCGTACACGGAGCCGCAAAGTACAACTCCAAGTGCCGTGCTGTATTCCATGCGAACGTTGCGACTCGACCCGCTTCAGAAATTCCTAAATCATTGAGCACTCCGCCCAACTTTCGGGTTCGATGCGCCCAGTCACCATAAGTCACGGTCTCTTTCCCTCGCGGGGTTGCAGTAATGACGGTTTTGTTGCGGTGGTATTTTTCTGCGCGGTCGAAAAGGTGAACAATGGTCAGTGGCGTGTTTTGCATGAGTCCTTGCATGCAACAAGAGTAGGGCATCTTGCAGGGCGAGGCGATAAGTTGCCTTGGTGCGCAAAACAGTTTTAGCTTTCACTTCGCTCCTGTTCATATTCGGCACCATTGGCACCAATATTGGGCCAGCACTTGTTGATGAACGCCCACTGCTGGTTTTAGCCATGTCGTCGCGCAACCGCAACCTTTTTGGGTCGGTACCTTTCACCTCGCCCGTCCCCTATTTCATCATCGGTTTTTTACGCATTTTGGCTGCGGCTGTTGCTCTGTACTTTGTTGGCCGCTGGTATGGCGACCGCACCGTGCGCTGGGTGGAAGACAACGTTGGCGAAATGCCTGCGCTCTACCGTTGGATTGAAAAAGCAGTCAACAAAGCTGGCTGGCTGATGTTGTTTTTTATGCCAGGAAGCAATGTGGTCTGCGTGCTCGTTGGCCATCGCCAAATGCGTATTCGCCAATTTTTTGCAGTCATCATTCCCGCTATTTGCTTTCGCCTCATTGTGATGCGCATTGGCGGAGACATCTTTGAAGACCAAGTGCGTTGGTTCTTGAAATCAATTGAGAGCTACCAGTGGTACATCGTCCTTGGACTCTTTGCCATTTCAGCATTCCAAATGAACAAGCGCCGCCCACTTGCTCCACCCGACCATGACGGGTCGAATGAGGGTTAAAGAAGCGAGTCGATTCCGAGAGTAATTCCCGGCGTTTCGGCAACACGCTTACAGGCAAGAACAACGCCAGGCATAAAACTCACACGATCATTTGAATCGTGGCGAATAACAAGTGTTTGACCCGCAGTACCCAATATGACTTCTTGTGATGCAGTCATGCCCACCATGCGCACTGCATGAACACGAATACCTGCGGGGCCTTCGCCACCTCGTGCTCCTGGGGCAACTTCATGTTGTGTTGGGTCTGTTGCCCATTCACTACTTGCTGCAGCCATACGCTGGGCGGTGACCATTGCCGTTCCACTTGGAGCATCGGCTTTTGCATTGTGATGGAACTCAATTATTTCTGCGGTCTCAAAAAATGGTGCGGCTTGTTCAGCGAATTTCATCATGAGCACTGCGCCAATGGCAAAGTTTGCCGCAATGAGACAACTGCTACGCGTAAATGATTCCTTAAACGTTGCCATGTCGGCATCGTTAAAACCAGTGGTGCCTACCACTGCATGCATACCGTGCAGGCCGAGCCACGGCAAAGTAACGCGTGCTGCAGCAGCAACTGTGAAGTCGACAACCACTTCTGCTTGCGCATCGGCAAGAGTTTTGAGTTCTGCTCCAATGGTGAGGCCGTGACATTCTTTGCCAGCATGCATCGGGTCGACAGCAGCAACAAGCACCAAGCGCGGGTCGGCAACAACTGCATCGCACACCGTGGCGCCCATACGGCCCCCTGCACCTACTACACCAACACGAATGGGATTCTCAGATGAAAACGTCACAACCCCGACCGTAGTCGGTCGGGGTTGTGGATGAATTGCGTTTTTGTTTGTTGAGGAAGATTTAGCGGTGACGACGGCGATTGTCATCGCCACGGCCACCACCACGGTTACCGGCTTCGCGGCCGGGGCCGAGGTCACCGAGTTCGCCGGTGAGTTCACTTTCGAACTCGTCTTCAAAGCTCACTGCCACTGCGTTGTCGGGCGCATCACTGCGCTCGGCACGTGGAGCACGCTCTTCGCGAGGAGCACGTGGTGCGCGTTCTTCGCGGGGGGCACGTTCTTCACGAGGAGCAGCATCGCCGCTCGATTCGAAGCCTTCACCAACGGGGCTGAGGCTGACCTTGCCCTTGTCGTCAATGTCGTCTACACGAACCTGAATTTCTTGGCCGAGTTCAAGCACGTCTTCAACATTGTTGATGCGCTTGCCATTACCCAACTTTGAAATGTGCACAAGACCGTCACGCCCAGGAAGGATGTTGACGAATGCACCGAACTTGGTGATGCTCACAACGCGACCGTTGTAGATGCCACCGAGATCTGCAGTTGGTGGCTGAACAATGGCCATGATGCGCTCACGAGCTTCGTTCACCTTCACAGAGTCTGGCGAACCAATGGTGATGATGCCAACGGCACCGTCGTCGCTTACTGCAATGTCGGCACCAGTTTCTTGCTGAATGGTGTTGATGACCTTGCCCTTTGGTCCAATGACCTCTCCCACTTTGTCGAGCGGAATGGTGAATGAAACAATTTTTGGAGCAGTTTCGGCAACTTCACTGCGTGGTGCAGAGAGCGCTGCGTTCATGACTTCCAAAATAGCTAGACGTGCATCTTTTGCTTGGTCGAGAGCAGCAATAAGAACGTCGGCAGGAATGCCTTCAATTTTTGTGTCGAGTTGCAACGCTGTAATGGCGTCGGCAGTACCGGCAACCTTGAAGTCCATGTCGCCGAATGCGTCTTCTGCGCCCAAGATGTCGGTGAGCGTGGTGTACTTGCCTTCAGCAAACACCAAGCCCATTGCGATACCTGCAACAGGAGCAATGATGGGCACACCAGCGTCCATGAGCGAAAGGCTTGCAGAGCAAACCGAACCCATTGAGGTGGAACCGTTTGACGACATCACTTCACTCACCAAACGAATGGTGTAAGCGAAATCTTCTTGGCTTGGCACTACTGGCAACAACGCACGCTCGGCCAATGCACCGTGGCCAATTTCGCGGCGCTTAGGTGAACCAACGCGGCCTGTTTCGCCGTTAGCCCATGGAGCCATGTTGTAGTGATGAATGAAACGCTTGGTGGTTTCAGGAGTCAACGTGTCGAGCAACTGATTCATGCGTGGCATTGCGAGTGTGCACACGTTCATTACTTGAGTCTCTCCACGTTGGAAAAGGCCTGTTCCGTGTGCTGTAGCCAAAATGCCTACTTCGGAAGTGACAGGGCGAAGATCGCGAGGTCCACGACCGTCGATACGCATGCCTTCTTCAACGATGCGCTTACGTACCAATTTCTTGGTCAAGCTGCGCACAGCTTCTTTCACAGCTTTTTCCTGACCAGCAAATGCACCAGGTGCATCAGAAGTTCCACATAACGCTGCAAGAGCTTCTGCTGATACTGCGTCAATTGCTTCGTTACGAGCACTCTTCAATGAGATAGCAACTGCTGGAGCCAACTTTGTGGTGGCTACACCTTCTACAGCAGCAAATACTTCTGGTGTGTAGTCAAGAACGGGTGTGTACTTCAAAGGCTCAATAGGGCCCTTTGTAGCAATAACACTTGCTACAAGCTGGCGCTGCAAACCAATGGACTCTTTGATCCACTTCTTTGATGCCTCAAGACCACTTGCCAATACTGGCTCATTTACTTTTGGTGCACCATCGGCATAGTACGAGAAGCTCTTCTCGGTGCCGCCGGCTTCCACCATCATGATGGCAACATCGCCGTCGTCGAGCTGACGACCAGCAACAACGAGTTCGAATGTTGCTGCTTCACTCTCTTCGAAGGTGGGGTGTGGAATCCACTCGCCTGCCGTGCTGTAAGCAACACGCACAGCACCAATTGGGCCTTCGAATGGAATGCCACTAATCATGAGCGATGCAGATGCAGCGTTAATGGACAAGATGTCGTGTGGGTTTTCCTGGTCGGCACCAATGATGGTGAGAACAATTTGCGTTTCGTTGCGGTAGCCATCGGGGAATGCAGGGCGCAATGGACGGTCGGTGAGACGGCAAGTAAGAATTGCCATTTCTGTTGGGCGACCTTCACGGCGGAAAAATGCGCCAGGAATTTTTCCTGCGGCATAGGAACGCTCTTCTACGTCGACGGTGAGTGGGAAGAAGTCAATGCCATCACGAACACCTTTTGTGGCGTTTGCGGTGGAAAGTACGGTTGTGCGACCAAGGCTCGCAACGACTGCACCCTGTGACTGCTGGGCAAGTTTTCCTGTCTCAAAAGACAGAGTTTTATCGGTACCTGAAACGGCACCAGACACGCGGATGGCATCAGCCATGGTGTCCTCCTTTTATATATGTTTGCGCTCAAAGATGAGACGGGGTCAAATGAGCAACAATGTCGGTTCCCAGTCGGCAATCTCGTGACCCAACAAGGGCCACGGGCTAGGCGACTGACAACCGACTCACGGTTGCTCGCTTCTTTATTTCTGGTTTCTATTCTGCTTGTGGTATCCCCACCTTTTGGGGATACCTAGCCAGAGTGCGCGACGCTGATTAGCGACGAAGACCAAGTTTTGCGATGAGATCGCGGTAACGCTGAACATCACGGTCGCGTACGTAATCGAGCATGCGGCGACGACGGCCAACCAACATCAAAAGTCCACGACGTGAGTGGTGATCTTTTGGGTGGTCTTTCAAGTGATCAGTTAATTGATTGATGCGGTCGGTAAGGAGCGCAACCTGAACATCTGGAGAGCCTGTATCGGTCGCGTGCTGTTGGTGCACGGCGATGGTGGTCTGCTTTGGTGCCTTTTCTGGCATGGGTGCCTCACTTTGTATAGAAGGTGGGTCGCTCGCAGCCAGTTGGCCACGGGCATCTGAGCGACGCTCTCCCCTTCTTTCGTTGGAGTGGGCCTTGCTAGACCTCTACAGGCTACGGAATAGACACGACACCACCAACCTGCGACGGGTAACCTTGCCCCGTGTTCACAGGAATCGTTGAAGAACTTGGGCAGGTCATCTCGCGGCGCGGACCCCGACTACGCATCTCTGCGTCAACAGTGCTCGAAGGCAGCGAACTCGGCGCCTCCATAGCTGTGAACGGTTGCTGCCTCACCCTTGTGTCGTCAGACACCGCCGCCAACCCCTCTTGGTGGGAAGCCGACGTGAGCGAAGAGACCTATTTACGCACCAACTTGAATGACATCGAAGATGGCGCCGTCGTGAACCTTGAACGCCCCATGGCTCTTGGTGAGCGTCTTGGCGGACACATTGTGCTTGGCCATGTTGATGGCGTCGGAACCGTGGTTCAAGCGGCTCCCGACCTACGCATTCGCATCGCCCCAGAACTCATGGTGTATCTCGTTGAGAAAGGTTCGGTCACCGTCGACGGAATTAGTCTCACCGCATTCAACTTGAGCGACGACACATTCGATGTTGCTGTCATTCCTCATACTTGCGAAGTCACCACACTTGGCGTGCGCCGCGCAGGCGACAGAGTAAATATTGAAATGGACGTACTGGCTAAACACGTTGAACGACTGCTGACTGCGCACATCAAAAAATGAGCGATATTTCACAACAACTGTCGTCGCTGCGCAATGAAATAGACAGCATTGACCAAGGCATTGTTGAACTTCTTGCACGTCGACTTGAAGTGTGCAAAGAAGTCGCCGATGTGAAGTCGCAAGTAGATGCAGCAGTTATTCAGCCACAACGCGTTCGTGAAGTACTCACCACTCGCAGGCAGTGGGCCATTAACAAAAATGTTGATGCCGACTTTGCAGAACAAATATTTCGCACACTGCTCGCAGAAACACACCGCATAGAAGTTGCCCACGGGCGCAACGAAACTGCACCACTTAAAGATGCCGAAATGAACGGTGCTTCTGCTCTCGACACCGTTGCGTGCCGCATCGACCACGTTGTTGTGGCAGTTACCGACATCAGTGCCGCTTGTGCATTTTTTACTCAAATGGGGTTCCGCGTGTCGTCAACCGACGACACAGACATGTTCCTCGCAGAGGCCGGTGGAGTGTTAGTTGTCCTCCTGGGCGCTGGCAACGATGCGGCAGTGCAGGCACACCTCGATGAACACGGTTCAGGTGTTCAGCACATTGCTATTGAGGTACTCAATGCAGGCTTCACACAGCAGGCCCTCTCGGCAATTGGCGTTCCTCTTCTCACCGACGTCATTGTTGATAAAGATGGTCACGAGCAGCTCTTCACCGTGCTCGATCCGGTTTCAGGCGTTCAATTGGGCTTCATTAGTCGCACAGGGCACCGCTTACCTCTCAATAGTCACAATGTGCGTGCCCTTTTTGCCGCTGTTCCCGACTAGCCCCTGAACTAGCAAGCCTGCAGCCACCTGCGCTAAAGTCTCATTGCTCGACATGTAGGTAGTGCCTTGGATTTCTAGCTCCCAAAGCATTGTCGTTGAGCGCTGGCAGACATACTCAGTTCGTTCCTTCGGAACGGTTACCGGAAAAGGTTTCTTCATGCTGTCCCAGCGACCCTCGCTAGATACTCCACTCCCAACGCTCCTCGCTCTTGCCTCTGCACGACGCGACACACTTTTCGGAACGCGCGTTACCTATTCACCCAAGGTGTTTATTCCGCTCACCATGCTGTGCCGCGACACCTGTGGCTATTGCACTTTTGCTCAGCCACCAGCACGACTCGAAAACCCATTCCTCTCAGCAGAGCAAGTACTTGCCATTGCAAAGGCCGGAGCCAAACAAGGCTGCCACGAAGCTCTCTTTACTCTTGGCGAGCGCCCAGAGTTGCGTTACGACATTGCAGCACAATGGTTGAAAGCAAATGGTTACGACAGCACCGTGCATTATCTGCACGACATGGCCCAACTCGTTCTTACCGAGACAGGACTTCTTCCACATGCAAATGCCGGAGCACTTTACGAAGATGAACTTGCTCTTCTACGCAAGGTATCTCCTTCGCAAGGAATGATGATTGAAACTCTGCGTGATGATCTTCCGTGTCACCGCGGCGCGCCCGACAAAGCGCCACAACGCCGACTCGACACATTGCAGTGGGCTGGCGAACTCAACATTCCTTTCACCACTGGCATTTTGGTGGGCATTGGCGAAGAGCGCGAAGACCGTATTGCAGCGCTTGAAGCAATTGCTGCATCGCACGAAAAGTACGGACACGTACAAGAAGTAATTGTTCAGAACTTTTTGCCAAAGCCACGCACAGGCATGCAACACGAAGCACCTTGCCCAGAAGATGAATACTTGTGGAGTATTGCAATGGCGCGCCTCATCTTGCCCGACTCCATTCACTTGCAAGCACCGCCCAACTTGTCTGACGACTTTGGCATTTTGCTCGATGCTGGCATCGACGACTGGGGTGGCGTCTCCCCTGTTACTGCCGACCACGTGAACCCTGAACGCCCATGGCCAGCACTCGAGCGGCTACGTGAAGTCACTTCACAACGCGGATACGAACTTGCACCACGCCTCACCATTTACCCCGAGTACGCTCGTGAAGCCGCGCAATGGGTCGACCCCGCAGTGCAATTTGCCGTCATGGATCGCGCCGACGCTGAAGGCCTTGGTCGTGACGACCCAGGTGCTATTTGGCCAGAAAAAGTAACAGCTGCCGATGTTGTGCTCGACGGTGCTGAGGTTGTCTTAGTAGGACACCGCTCAACACAGTGGTACTCAGGCGCAAACAACAAGCCGCCTCTTCTCATTCCTGGAGTAGCGAAAATTTCTAGTGAGTTGCGCGAAATTTTCGATGGTGTTGAATCGGGGGAACTCCCCAACGAACAACAGATTGTTGCGCTTTTCCGCGCCCGTGGCCGCGAGATGAACGCCGTTGCTGAATTTGCAGACGACCTGCGCAAGCGCGCTGTTGGCGACACCGTTACCTGGGTACACAACCGCAATATCAACTACACCAACGTGTGCACATTCAAATGTAAGTTCTGCGGTTTCTCGAAAGGCCCACTCAGCCTTAACTTGCGCGGTACTCCGTATTTGCTCACGCTCGACGACATTGCACAACGCGCAGCACAAGCATGGGAAATGGGAGCATCTGAGGTCACCTTGCAAGGCGGCATCCACCCCGATTTCGATGGCGACTATTACATCGATGTCACCCGTGCAGTGAAAGACGCTGTGCCGGAAATGCACGTGCATGGCTTTACTGCTCTTGAAGTCACCGAAGGTGCAAAGCGACTCGGCGAATCACTCGAGACATATCTCATTCGACTCAAAGATGCAGGGCTTGCTTCTCTACCCGGTACCGCTGCCGAAATACTCGACGACAAAATTCGCGCCATCTTGTGCCCCGACAAAGTGAACACCGAAGAATGGCTTGAATGTCATCGTGTGGCACACAGCGTGGGCTTGCGTTCCAACATCACCATCATGTTTGGAAGTGTGGAACACACCGACAGTTGGGCCAAGCACATGGTGGTTAC
>Ga0315905_10001074_pt1 | contig 29738 bp, 44 predicted proteins | sample LakEriMetagenome_5_FD_203522 | JGI IMG/M metagenome (GOLD analysis project Ga0315905, IMG submission 203522) | Freshwater fungal communities from buoy surface, Lake Erie, Ohio, United States - Buoy 4 MA121 | ecosystem: Environmental > Aquatic > Freshwater > Lake | place: USA: Lake Erie, Ohio...
CTAGGGTGGATACCAGCAGTATCCTACCTTCTCCATCTCTGTTTACTTTGTTTAATTTATCTTCATTGTTCATTTTTAATTCTTTCAATCACAAAGACCAAGTGCGCTTGACGGGTTAATTCACTTATACACAAAGCCTAGTTTTCCACCTGAGTTACTTTGTGCTTTAACAGTCGCTTAACCAACGCTGTTCACATTTTTCACAGGGGTGTATCTGTGTGCGGTGTTTCTTGGGTTCAGTCCATGCAGACCATTTGCTAACGCGCCCTGACGATCTTGTCGCCAAAAGAAAAAACCCCGCAAGATGCTCTGTGGTCTTGGCTCTTGGCGAGAGCAACAGCAAGACGATTGAACAGAGGTCAAAAGACTCGCTTGCCGTACGACAAGACCACACAGTACCCTGCGGGGTTTACATCCTCTGTTCAACGCCTTGATGCCACTCAAGACGCGCGAATTATGCATCAATTTTGCACAGTTGGAAAGCCCTCAGTGTTTTCTGTAAACCATTCGGGCTTAACTTCTCGTAATTTTGCAATTTGTTTTTTTGGCAAAAGTTCGCCATATTGCGTTACTGCGGGTCGGCTCACTCCGAGAATACGCGCAAGTTGAGCCTTAGAGCCTGCGAGTTTTATTGCGATTTGTGTGTTCATGTTAAGGATGATAACAAAGGGTTAACACAATGTCCAATGTTAATTTGGAAAATAAAAGTATTAAAAACTTAACTTTTTTTGTGAATTCGTTGCTTTTCCGCAAAAAAACTTAACTTTTTTTTATGGAAGTGAAAATTCGTTAAGTTTTAAGGCACAATTCTTTTATCGGCTTAACAAACCGATACGAAACAAAATAAATTTCAAAGGATTAAAAATGGAACAAATCGAAAATTTCAGAAAATTGCTTAAAGCGCAAAGCAAACAAATTATTTTTCAACTGTATTGCCAAACTTGTTTGTCACGAATCAATAGCGCAGACATTAAAGATATGCGCAAAAGCTGGATGATTCAAGACATTATTGAAGCAAAATTCGGTCATATCAAAAAAGCTTAATTTAAAGGAATCAAAAATGCAACACGTTCAAATCACACCAACTCGCACATACAAAACTGCCGCCAATGCTCACAAAGCCGCAACTGACAAATTTGGCGATATGGATACAAGCGTTTTTGGTCCATTGCGCTACATTGTTATGCAACATACTGATGGTCGTTTTTTCCCTTTGTTTATTGGTGTTAACGCAATGCAATACGGCGTTCATTTTCATTTCAACATTATTGCTTAACAACACAACTGATGAGGCGTAATGCGCCGAAACCCTAGCGATAGGGTCTTGTGTAAATTTAAAAGGATTAAAAATGATAGTTTACAAAACTGAAGTTAAGCGTAACCCTTGGGCTTGTGAAGTAACTGTGAGCCGCACAAAAATTGGTCGTTGGGTTATTGACCGCCAATTGGCAAAAACAGAATTGCCAGCCAATACTTTTACTTGTTGGGAACACGCAGAATGGACAGGCAATGCGTGGGCAAATGAAGAACATTTGTGGCGCATAGAAGAACAAGAACACAACTGATGAGCCGTTAATCGGCGAAACTGCTGTGAAGCAGTCTTGTGTAAACTTAACAATCAAAGGAAATTGAAAATGGCTCACTTAATCGAAAACAACGCAATCACTGGCAAAGCAGAAATTGCTTACGCAAATGCAACGCCTTGGCATGGTCTTGGTCAGCAGTTAACGCAAAATGCACCCATAGACGTATGGCGTAAAGAAGCAGGTTTAGATTGGTCTGCAAAGCTGTCTCCCATCATGTTTACTTGGGATGGTCAGAATTATTCCGAAATGGAAAACCAAAAAGTTATTTATCGCGATGACACAAATCAGCCGCTTGGCGTTGTGACTGACCGCTACAAAGTTCACCAGCCAGCAGAAGTATTGGAGTTTTTCAATACGCTTGTTCAATCGGCAGGATTCACTTTAGAAGTTGCCGGTGCTATCAAGGGTGGAAAACGCATTTGGGCATTGGCTAATGTCAACAAAGAAGCTGTCGTTTTGCAAGATGATGCCGTGCGCGGTTACTTGCTGTTAAGCACATCTTTTGATGGGACAGCGGCAACCATTGGGCAATTCACAAGCATTCGGGTTGTATGCAATAACACTTTATCAATGGCAGACCAAGAAAAAGCACCAAGTCGCGTTGTATTGACTCACGGCACACAGTTTGACCAGTCGCTAATGCGTGACCGCTTGGGGCTTGTTGTAAGCGGTTTTGAGGGCATGATGGACAAGTACCGCAAACTTGCCCGACAAGGTGTTTCCAGCGAATTTGCGCGGGACTTTACCAATACGCTGTTTCCTGCCAGCTACAACCCACAGACCAACACATTCAAAGAATCACGCGGTTTTAAGCGTGTTTTGGAATTGTTTGATGGTGCGGGTATGGGTGCTAACAATCATGGCGTATACGGCACAAAATGGGGCTTGCTGAACGCTGTCACGCAGTACGTTGACCATGAACGTGGACACAATGTCGATACACGCATGAACAATGCTTGGTTTGGCAATGGCAACCGCATGAAGTCACAAGCTGAAGAATTGCTGTTAGCTTAACTTTACCGCCCCTTCGGGGGCATCATTTAAAAAGGATTAAAAATGTACCGCGAACACTATCAAATCAAATTGGAAAAGCGTAGCAACGCCGCTTATGAATACTTGCTTGCGCTTGTGGCAGGGCTTGTATTTGCATCGCCGCTAATCATTCAAATCATCAAGGAGTGGAAATGAACCAGTTTAATTTTCACCTTGACAATGATGATGCCGTGCTCATTGAATATGAGCCAGTTGACTATGATGACCACGGAAACATAGAGTTTGAAATCTATGCTTATACCGAAGACGGAAAGGAGATTTGGGATGACCTTACCTCAAGCGAGCAAACCAAAATTGAAACGCAAGTCAAAAAAGATTATGCTGAAATCTGTCGTGACAATGCCGCAGAAGCCGCCATCAGTCAATGGGAGTCAAGTCGTGACTTCCCATAATTTGCCCTATACCACGCGAACTGGCTTAAAAATCGGTTCGTCCTACACGCCACCTACCAAGGTGCGTATGACCGCCGAGGATGAGCATTGGCAAGCCGTTTTGTTGGGCATCAAGCCTTCACATAACTGGGCTTTGTTTGTAACTTATATCCTCGGAATTTTGACCTTTCTTAAATTTTTAATTGGAACGAAATGAATGCAGATTATTTGATTAACCATGCAAAGCAGACCAGCGACATTTCCTATCGTGATGGCGTAGCAGAAGACCGCTTGGCTTATCGGTGCGGAATGTTAGAGGGTTACATCAAAACGCTTTGCCAAGAAATTGAAAACCACAAAGACGAAATCTTGGCACTAAACCGCCAACTAATTGAAAAGGATAATTAAATGCAAAAAGTATCAGCCGCACTTGTTAAGGCTCAAAAGGCTTTTGGCAAGGCACTTAAGTCCAGCACTAACCCGCATTTCCGCAGTAAATACGCAGACTTAGCCGCTTGCGTAGAAGCTGTCGTAGATGCGCTAAATGACAATGGCATTGCCCTCATGCAACAGTTTCACGAAACCGATAAGGGCGTGATTGTGGAAACGCTGTTTATCCATGAATCAGGCGAGCAGTTAAGCGGTGGCAGATTGTTTGTGCCAGCAGTTAAGTTGGATGCTCAAGGCATAGGCAGTTGCGCGACCTATGCTCGCCGTTACAGTTTGTTAGCCGCCACAGGGCTTGCGCCCGAAGATGACGATGGCAACGCCGCAAGCAAGTCAACACCTCGCATATCACCAACGCAAGGCGCATGGGATGGTTTAAAGCCTGACCGCCAAGCAGTTGTGCAAGATGTGATGGATGCCATCATGAACAAAATTATTGCCGATGATGTTCATGGCGCTTATGAAGAATATACAGGCATTGAGGATGCCGATGAAAAGATTGCTCTGTGGTCTAAGCTAGACAGCAAAGTCCGTAGTGCAATAAAAAAGCAAGCTGAACTCGCAAAGGAAAATAAATAATGGCACACAAAGAAGTCACCGCCATCATGGGTGAATATGTCAACGCACAAGGCGAGACAAAAAAGAAGTACCAAAAAATTGGTGCAATCATTGATAGCAAACATGGTCCGATGTTGAAGCTGGATTTAGTGCCGCTTGAATGGAATGGCTATGCGTACATCAATGACCCATACGACAAGGAAAAGCCTAAAGCCGAATCCCGACCCAATCGCAACCGCGATATTCCCGATGACGATATTCCCTTTTGAAAGGATTGACATGAAAAAAGTATTGTTTGCATTTTGGTTTGCCGCCAGCACCACAATGGTGTATGCCGCTTGTTCAACCCACACTTTCACACAGAATGGTCGCATGGTCACTTGCACCACCTGTTGTTATGGAAACAACTGCAACACAAGCTGTTTCTAAGTATCGGCGCATGGGCAACCAGTAAGTCGCCAAATTAAAAAGGATTGAAAATGAACATTGAAGATATTGCACACGAACACAAAGAACAATTCAGCGATGAATTCCTGCGCTGGATTCCTGAGAACGCACACATTTGGATGGCGTTTGAACAAGAGGCATACAAGGTGATTAAAGCAGGGTTTAAGCACTACTCAGCCCGAACCATCATCCATGTATTGCGGCATCATTCTGCGCTGTCTGAGCATGGCGTAGATGGCTGGAAGATTAACAACAACATCAGCCCATATCTTGCACGACTGTTTGCAATTCTTAACCCTGCTCATGCAGGATTGTTTGAATACCGCACAGCGCACAGAGCAAGACTTGATGGCTTTGCAAGATAAGGACAAACATGACACAAGATGAAAGCCAAGAGCCTGTGGCGTGGATGGATGCTGATGGCAATGTCAGCGACAACAATGACCACAAATGCTTTTCAATTCCTCTCTACACCCACCCACCACAGCGCACAGAGCAGAACTTCTGTGCAAGATGCGGTAAACGCACAGCAGACTTGACCACAATTCACACTTGCACACCACCACAGGATTAACACATGACAAAAGCACAACAAGTATTTGAAGCAATGATGCGTTCAAAAGGTCACATAGATTTCAGCAAAACAAAAGACAGATACAACGTGCCAGCCATGCAAACTCGTTGGAATTATTTTTTGCTTGGTTGGGAAATGCGTAGCGTATATTAAGGAAAACACATGAGCAAATATAAAGAATATATTGAAAAAATACGGTATGAAACAAAAAATAGAGAATTGATAAAACTTGGTTTGTCTACACGATGCGTAAATGCGTTGCAACAAGTTGGCGTAACAACTTTTGATTTGCTTTTGCAAGTAACAGTAAAAGAATTACAAAAGGATGTGCCTGATTTAGGTAAAAAAGGAATTGATTCTATTTTGGCTCTCGTATCTTCTAGAGGATTCAAACTTGTTGGTCAGGATGTGTATGAACAAAAACAATGGCGTATAAACCCAAAACGCACATGGGTAGGGTTGACTGAACAACAGCGCAATGCCATTGAAGATGCTTGCAAAATGATTATTGGCAAACCCGCTTTTGATGCTATTGAAAAACAATTAAAGGAAAACAACACATGACAGCAAACGAAAACTTTGACCGAATTTTTACAGGCGTTAAGTTAAATACTGAAATGAATCGCCTAATGTTTGTCGCTGGCTATGAAGCCGCGCTTAACGAATTGATGGACAGAAGCCAAGGCGGTACTTTCTCTGCGTATGGTTTGGCGCTGAATATGTATACTGAAAGCGTCAAGGAAGACTTGGAAAAAATCAGAGACAAAAATGCGAAAGCGCGAAATAATGAAACAGAAAACAGCCTTTGATTGGCAGAATGAGCCAAGCATATATTTCCGCGATGAACAATTGCGCCGCCATGTGCTTGGTGTTCAGTCAGTCACTACACGCAAGGCAATGGAAGAAAATCTAGCCTCAAAGAAATCCATCACCATTTACAGTCTTGCAAAAGACAAAAAGGAGACAAGATGATTGCAACAGTTTTTGCTTTAATCCTCGGCGGTGTTATTACCATTGCAACCTTTGTGTGTCTTGCCTATCTGCTTGCACATCTGCAAGACGTTGACAAAGATTAAGCCAAGTTTTGCGCTTGGGTTTCTACTTCAGCTACACGCCTTGACCAGCCTTTGCCAAATGTGGCAAATGTTGGCAGGGCTTGTAAGAACGCCAGCCGTTCCTCGCTGAATCGCTGAATAATTAAATCGGGGTTTATAGACTCGCAAGCGGTCAGGGTCATGTTGCCTATCACACCATCATCATCTACGCCCACAGCCCTTTGTAGTAGCTTTGCGGCACGACTTACGCCGCTATTCACCGCGCAGTCAAACACGCATAAGTCAACGCCGTGCGGCAACTTGTCTCCATATACTTTGTCCCAATACTTTGCTTTGTAAAGCGGCGCAACCATGTCAGGCGTTAATGCTCGCATTGCTGTTTCATCAACAGGATGACCCACCCATTCTTCCCATACTCTTTTTGTAACGCCTAAGTTGGTCATACCGCCGGGGTCTTTTGGGTGATTGACATAACCGCCCTCATGCTTGAGCAATGCTTTTAATGCGTCATCAAAGTTGGTGTTCATTTCATTAACCCTTTCATGCTTTCGGTTTTATCTTTGCTAGATTTGCTTGAGCCGTAAAAAAAACTAATGATTGTTGCCACCGCCGTACCTAACAAGAAGCCCAAAATAATGTCAGCAAAATGGGTGTTCTCTTTTGGCATAGGAATAAAAGTGACTGCCGCAAAATATGAGCATGATGCAATAGCCCAAAACCAAGCAAACCAATAAATGAAATGCTTGCTAAAAACATCGTCTTGAGTCAGCGCAACTTCTTGCATATGGCGAGCCGATGCGCGGTCTGCGTTCTCTAACTCAAACTGTTTAAGGTCAATTTCTGCCAGCTTCATTGCGGCTTCGGGGTCGCCAGCAATCGCCTTGGCTACGCTTTCCACGCCATCAGCCACGCCAAATTTGTCTGCCATAGCTTTGACTGCCGCACCGCCCAACGGACCAGCAACAACAGTTGCAAGGCTAGGGGCTACGCTTTTCAGTAGGTTGAGTAGGTTGTCCATCATTCCCTTTCTGCTTGTTGATTAGACGTTGCATTATTTCTTGTTGTCGTTTAGTTTCTTGTTTTGCTTCCAGTATGTCCAAATACATTGACCCCATTATCGGCAAAAGAATGCCGAACACAATGACCATGCTGATAAATGCAATTATGAACCCCACTTCGCTATCCTCATTTGTCGAATTGCTAGGAACAGGAGGTGGAGGTATGTAATAACTATCATTGCCACCCCGATTATTAGAGCCTTGTCTTGGAGGTTGCTTAACATTTTTCTGCGTTGCCATGCCGCTTGCCTCGCTTTAGCTTCAGCCTCTAGACGTTCCTTTTCTGCCACCTCGCGTAGCCTTGCAAATTCTTCCTCGTATCGTGTCCACACCGCACCAAGCGCAGGGTCAACGTGATAGATAAGAAACTCGCGTAACTCGACTGCTTGGCGTTCCAATTCTATTTGGTTGAACACATTTTCCAATGCTTGCGCTTGCATGGATTTGTTTTTAGGTGGATTGCGCTTTTGTTCCTCGGCTTCTTTTTTTACTTCTTCGTGCGCCTCAAAGAATTGCCCTATGTAACCCGATATTTCTTTGGTGATTTTGTGGACTTCACCGCCAGTTTGTTTTATGTCTTTGTAAAGAGCAACGCCTTGCTTAATTGCCGCTATTGCGGTAAGCGCCAGCGTGAACGGGTCAATTTCTTACCCCTTTTTGGCATAGAACCATACGCCGCCAATAATCAAAATTAAAAAGCCTTTTGTAATCCAGCTAATTGCAGTCTTAAAAGCTGTTTGCTTGGCATCGCGCCATGTCTCCAACAAGCCGCGCAATTCTTTTACATCGCTACCAGCTTGGTCATCGTGCAAACCAATGTCAGCTAATGCCCTTTTTGCACCCCATTCAGCCGCCTCGCGCAACATTTCTTTTAGTTCTTGGTCACTAATATTGCGAACCGACAAAACTGGTGAAGTCATTTTTTGTTACCTAAAGAATTTGCCGACCATCCAACAAACTACGCTGTATCTTTCGCCCTCTGTCACATCTTCAACGCCGTGCATGATGAACGATGGAAACACAAGCACAGTTCCTTTTGTTTGTGGTGGATAGTATTTGTCTTGCCCATTCTGCAAGAAGAACTTTCCACCCTTGAAATTATCGTTCAGGAAAGCTAATACAGTCAACTTGCGACATTCATCTCCGTGTTGGATAAAGGTGTCTACATGGGCTTGATATCGACCGCCAGCAGGGTAAGCAAGAAACTCAGCTTGGTTGGCATGGGTAATGTCAAACTTCCAAGCCGCATGGTTAGCCGCCAAGCCAGCCGCCGCAAGTCTGCCGCCAATGTCCTTATATGTTGGCAACATTACTCGCTTAACATTTCTTATTTCTAAGTTAACTATTCCAGCATCGCCACCAATAAAAGGTTGTTCTTTGGGTATCTCATCCTTGGTGTAAAGCCTAATTAACGAATCGCAGGCATCGCTTGTCAAAATGTCGCTGTATATCCAATGGCGCAATTCTTCGGGCGGTGGCAAATTAAGCGCGGGTCGTTTGTCAAACTTCCATTCAACGTGTTTGCCATCAGCATCAACGTAATGCAAAAAGACTTGGGCTTGCCATTTACCTTCTGTGTATGGTTCACGCCAATGGTGCTTTTCCATGCCCCTATAAAGCACAGCATCACCAACAGCCATGTCAATGCGGCTTGCGTTTTGCTTGCCCTCATCGCCCATGTATATGCCCCACACATCGCCCTCAAAACCAAGGGTTAGGGTTGCGCTTATCTCACAGCTTTCGCGGTCTGTATGGCACTCTAAAACCTCGTCAGGCGCATATAAACGAGCATAGGAATAAGTTGGGTATAGGCGTTTGCCTGATGCCTTTTCAAAGTGCGGCAAAAGGTCAACCAGTAATTTGTCAAACACCATTGCGCCATGTACAGCTTGAGATTTTGGGCATTGGTCATCTTGCGTTGTCTTTTGTTCGGCAACAAGACGCTGTAATTCTGCGGTTAACTCAGCGCATGATTCTTTTGCAAGAAAGTTTTTAAGATGCACATATTTTTCTACGGCAAATTGACTGAGTTGGTCGCACATATTTATTCCTTTGTAATGTCTTTTAGGTTAAGTTTATAAAGGCTTTGCTTAATAAAATTCTTCAACAATAATAACTCCTGCATTTCCAGCAATACCAACACTAGATGGGGTGCTGGGTCTGCCGCCGCCGCCAGCACCATAACCAACACCAGCCAAATCTTGCAAACCATAACCAAATTGAAATGCTGATGCACCTCCAGTACGAACTTGACCCGGCTCTCCATTTGCTCCCCAACGTACTGGAGATGGAGTAAAAGTTCCTCCAGCACCTACTGTTGGAACTGTTGCCCCGCCGCCGCCCGGATTAGAAATTAATGCGCCAAAACTTGAAGCGCCGCCTGGGCCACCATTACCGTTTACCCCTCCTGCCGTGCCACCGACACCAACAGTTACGGTTAATGGACCAGGAACAGAGACTGCTGGCAAATACAAATAACCTACCGACCCGCCACCTCCACCTTTCCCCGGCGTGGTTGGATTACTACCAGAACCACCACCACCACCTGAACACACAGTAACTTTAACGGCTTTTAAAGTAGGAGATTTTGTCCAACTTGCTGGAGAAGTGTAAATCGTTACAATTGGCGCGCCGCCAGCCGCAACTTGTGATATCCAAGTCGTTCCATTAGACGTTAAAACATTTCCTAATGTGCCAGCCGCCACAGTTGTTACAGCACTTGTTCCTGCCCCAATAACAACAGAGCCTGATGCCAAAGTTGCCACGCCTGTGCCGCCGTTTGCTACTGGCGTTTGGTTATATAAACCCGTAGCCGCATTAAGTTGTCCGCTTGTGTTTACAAGATTTGCTAATTGTGAAAGATTGAATGCTTGTGTCATGCCGCCCCCGAGCCGTTGTAAGTTTGTTGAACAAGAACTGTTGTGTTGTTGTTTGGTGTTGGCACAAGCGTGTATGAGCCTGTTGCCGTTGTGTAATCTACTGCGTGGTCATAGTAACAACCATTTCCCGATAATTCAAAATAAAGCGGGTCATAAGAGTAAGAGTAAACCGCTTGACCATTTATTGTGAATGTAGAAACCGCTGAAGGCAAGCCGTTTGGCACACCTTGATTGTTTAATGCAAACTGAATAACAGTTAAGTTGCCCGTTACTGTACTTGGAAAGTTGTTAATCGTGTTGCCAACTAAATCATAATCTTGGTCGTTCACAATTGTCCCATTTAAATACAACAATTCTGAGCCTGAGATAAGTTGATAAGTTGTTGGCGTGTAATCTGATGCGGCAGACAATGAAGCTGTGTATCTACTAAATGATGGGTATGTTGAGCCAAGCGCACGATAACGATAAATAGAATTTCCCGCTGTTGCCGTAAAAGCCGCTGTAAACACAATCTGTTTAGTTGTGTAATTAATTGTTGAAACTGTGTATTGCGTTGGTGAGCCTGTATTAGCAAAAGTCAGCTTATCGCCAGCGTTAATAATTTGATGCGGCAAGTTTGTGTAAGTTAAAGTTGTTGTGCCTGTTCCGCTTGAATACAACAAACCTAAATCTTCATAGGTTGCCGATGTTGCGGTACTTCTAAACGAAACGCAAGCAACATAATCGCCTAAAGCGCAAGCGTTGTTCATTGTGAATGTTGAGTTTGTCTCTGTGTATTCAGTAGTGTCCAGCAAAATGCCGTTGCGATAAATTAAATCTTGACCAGTAATGTATCCAGCTTGTCTTGCTGTTGGAGTGAAAACAGTTTGTCCAGCCGTAGCAGTAAAGTCTTCCGATGTGTAATAGAACCCATCGGGCGGTATAAGCCCAACCACTCGCCCATAAATGTCAATGGTTAATGTTGCGCCTGACCCTGTAAAAGTTGGTGAGCCGCCAAAGTCTAAAAATGGCGCAAGCGAACCGACAAGCGTTCCATCAGGATTATTGGATATTGCAATCTGCGATGAGCCGACTGTTGTTGTGCCTGTGCGGGTAAGCTGACCAGTACGAATATCTAAATCAATGTAGTTTGTTCCGTCAGGCAAAGCAGACCATTGTGATGAATCAAAGCCAGCAGTCGGAACATAAGCCGCCGTGCCAGCCGCATATCCAGCTAGGGCGGTGGCGGTGCTTAACTTACGACTGCCGCGAGTTATGTAAGCAAGTTTGTAAGTTGTGCCAAATGTAGGTTGCGCCAAAAACCATGTGTAGTCTGCCGCCACCGCGCTAAATGAAGTTGATGCAGAGTTATACAACCCATAGTAATTTTTGCCAGTTGGTGAAGATGATATGTTTGTGCCAACTAAATCATCACCATACGCAACAACAATGTATTGCAAATCATAACTAAAGGTAGTAGGTCGCCATTGAAATACAGCAGATGCAGAACTGTATGCGCTTGCGCCCAAATTGTTAACAGCGCGAGTAAAGAAATACCAGTTGCCGCTTGCAATGTTAGTTAAGCTGACTTGCAATGGTGTGGATATTGAGTATGGATTGCCTGACGCTTGAATAGCCGTAGTACCAGCAAGCAAACGCTGGTTGCTTGTAGGGTTTGCAAAAGCTGAATACCAAACTTCCATGTATTGAGTAACGCCACCCGCAGGCGTAGTCAAGTTAACAATAAATGATGGCGTTGCCGCATTTGGTGATGAAGTGGAAATGCTTGGTGTAGGTATTGCGCCAAAGTTAAGAGGTTGTGGCAACCCAGTATTAGGCGATGGCGTAAATTGCGTAACTAAAATATCTGCATAAACATTTTCGTTATATTCGGAAAGCGTTAAGGATGTGGTAATTTGACCATCATCAGTAAAGTTTTCAATTAGTTTATTTAATCGAAACAGTTTATTTGTCCAGCCATAATTTGCGTTTGTCAGTCCAACAATGTCGCCAGCTTCAAGTTGCAATCCAACATAACCAATCACACATTGGACTTGTAAATCTTCACGTCCACTTTTAAGAAAACGATTTGCTAAAAGTTGTGCTGTTACGCTGTTATTTACTAACGCAAGGTTAATGGTTTGCTTGTTAACTGGCTCATTTGGGTAAAGCAAAGCAGGGTCAATTATAGATAAATCATATATTGTTGAATTAAAACTATCTTGCGCCCCGCTGTCAGGAAATTTAACTTCAGCAATGTTAAAAGATGACGCAATGTCTAAAGGCGTGACATTTATTGGTCCAATGATGTTAGAATCATTTAACTGCATTGCAATGGAATAACTTGGCTGTTGAACAATTACGCCCCAAGTTCCCATAATTTCGTTATACCGCATTAAACAATCACAGCAAGTAGCCATGAGTTGCAAGTTTGTCATTATGGGTTGTGTAGTATCTAACTGCCCATTAAATTCAAATCTTGGCTGTGTGTTTGTGCCGCCCGAATAGGGTGTGAAAGAAAAAGGTTGGGCACAATAAGTATTTAATGCCGTTAAAGTTGCTGTGTCAATATTTGCAAGTGGTATTGCCGCACCATAGCGATGCGATGTAAAGTAATCCAAAAAACAATCGCCGGGTGCGCTTCGGCTATTTGTTACTTGAAATCTTGTGCTTTGCAAACCTGTTAAATTTGCGTCTTGGTTGTAAGTTACTTTGACAATTGCAAAAGCGCAATTAGTCATTGCTTTACTAACACCCCATTGATAAGTTAAATTTGTGTTGCCCATTACTTGTGGGCTATATGCAAAAAATGGAGAATTTGTGGGTGTAGTCGAACCATTCCTATAAAAGTAAAATGACAAGTTACCCGCAACGGATGTATCAGACAAACTTGTTGATTCATCTAGTAAAGAAGCAACATCATATCCATTAGCTTTAAATACAACTTTTTTTCCATTCCAATAAACATCGCCAAAAGTAATCACATCTGCCGAACCACCAAGATAACCTTCGGTGTTAGTGGTTTCGCATAACGCCATACAGTAATACAAAGTTTGGTTGTTGCTAGTAATAGAAAGGTCGGTAACTATGCCGCCCACATAAGCAGAGCCATAAATTACAGGGATTTTGTTGTCGCCAGCAGGAGGAACTTGAACTCGACTACCGGGATTTAGTTGGTCTTGCCGCGTATTGTTTTGATTTGAGTCAGGAGAATCAGCTTTAGAAATAATTGACGATATAACCATGTTGATGGCAAAACTTAATGCCGTCAAAGCAAATCCTGAAATGCCGGGAACCAAAGCGGCGGCAATTAATGAACCAGCCATGTTTATTTAATCCAAGTTTCTTCTAACTTTGCAAAGCCGAACTTGTCATAAGACAAATCGGGGCTGTTTGTCATTTTACTGATTGCAAAAAATTGGATGCGGTTTTCTTGCTTCCATTCTTCACATTGTTGGATGTAGCCATGCAAAAGCCGATGCGCCAGCTTGCCGCCCCTGTACGCCTCATCCAGCCAAAAAGCAATCTCACTAACTTGACTTACGTCAGGATTCCAAATGTTTGGATGCTGTGCGGCAATGACCATTCCTACTGCCTCATCATCTTTTTCTGCAAGCAAGATAAAGCCAGCGCCAGCTAATATATTGGAAAGCAATTTGTCTATATGCTCGCGGTTGTTTGCTTCTTTAAGAAATTGTGTTGGCGCTTGTTTGCGAAAACTTTTAAGCATTCGCACAATATTCTCAATGTCAAATTTGTTTGCCTGTCTTATCATGTAATTCATCCTATTTTGTTTTTCCAAATTGATAGTTTATGGTCTGTATGTAATTAACTCTGTTCATGCTGTCATCAACAGAATTCCAAAAAGTCCATGATGGATTGTTTGTGTATCGCCCTGCTGTTCTGTTTTGTAAAATTAGTTGTATGCTTGATGCGCTGATGGTAACTATTCCTAAATAGTCGCGCACTTCCTCCATGTATTGTTCGCTAATGCTGAAAGAATTTATGTATCCATTAAAAAATTGATACAAACCTGACCCTGCGCCTGTGATTAATTGATTATTCTCATCAAAAAACGCGTGCCACATTTCAACTTGTGAGCCTTTAATATCTGCACCAAGAACTATAGCTAGATTAGCTGTATCAATACCAACTAGAGTGACTGTGGTTTCGTTGGCTGTGCTTTTTATGTCTCGTTGTGCTGAACCTACTTTTACAAGTTGACTTAACCCAGTAAAAGGTAAAGCATCTATTGCTGGTACAGTAATGTCGTATGGCGCAGTTGAAAAAAGATACACCGCAGAGCCAGTTGTTATGCGAACAAAATCCGCATAGCGAATGACATTTGTTCCTACAACTGGGGCAATTACATTCACAGCACCACCTCAATTGCGGTAAATGCGCCATCCCATGCAATGAAAGAATCATTGGTCATTGGCACAAGCGTATAGGTTGGGTAATCACGCACTACAACAGGAAAAGTCGTGCCTGTATAAGTTGACCCACCCAAGGCTACTGTCGTGCCGTATTGACCGATTACAGCCGCCGTAGCCACGCTTACTGTGGTCATCAAAGAACGATGAACAGGAATGTTTACAGTAGCGCCACCGCCTCGCTGAACATTAGCCGTTGCAATGTAAGCATAGCGGTCAATTTGGATAAAGTCGCCAGCCTTAACAATATACAAAGATGAACTAATGCTAGGCAATGAGCCAAGCACAATTGTTTTGTTAGCACTAGATGTTTGCACTTGGCAAGCCGCCGCTTGTACGCCCGACATATCGCCTTGATATTTAATGTAATTAAGCCATCCTGTTGAGCCAAAGTTTAAATATTGCTCGGTGATTCGGTCAGCCGTGCGGAGTGTAGACAATACGCCGCGATTGGTGCTGTATTGCAAATAATTCATAGGCTTAATGCCAAACTGGAATGGTTGCACAGTCAAAATTTCCGATGTGCTGATACGCATATTGCGCGAAAGCATTTGACCAGCAAACTTGTGGTCATTTATGTTGACTGTCTCAGCAATGGAAAGTATGGTTTGCAAACTCATTGGTTACCTCGAAACTGGTACGCCTCGGTTGGCTGATTGATAAGCCGCCCAAATCGTGTTCTTATTCTTTGCCAAAAACTGTGTGCCGCTTTGTGTGTCAATGGCGTTCATGCTTGCAATATATGGTCCGTTGTAGTTGATGGTTTGACCTCCACCCATTGAACTTGCAAGCTGATTGTTTGGAATGATTGTGCCTGACATTCTTGGCGCAAATATTTCGGGTCCACGCTCACCAACTAAATAACTTGAGCCGCCGCTAACTGAACCGCCTGATGCTCTGCCGCCACTTAACCCTAATTCACCCAAACTCATACCTGTGTTGTTAGTTGAAACCATACCGCCGCTACCACCGCCAAACAAGCCGCCAAGCATATCCATAATGCCGCCACCACCACCACCGCCTTTCAGCGACTTAAACATATCCATCATTTTGGCTTTTGACTCAAGATAAATTAACTCCTGAATCATGTTTCTGACTAAATCTTTAAAGTTTACTTTTCCAGTTTGCACAAATTGACGCAAAGCACTATCCATACTGCTCATTAAAGAATTGAATGCAGTCTTACCCATTTCCATTCGGGTCGGCATATCTCGCACAAACTCATCAAAGCCTTTTGTGAATCCATCTGCCATCGTGCCTTCGCGTGATTGACGCGTAATGTCTAGAGCGTCTTTTGCTTGTTGAATAGCCCTGTCTCGCAGTTTGTTGTTTTCTTCTAATGCCTTTGTTTTTTCATGCTCATTCATTGTTGCAAATGTAGCAATCTGATATTCTTGCTCTGCGTATTGAGCGCGAATACTCATAACGTCTTGCGCGTACTTAACTTCTTCGGAGCGCAAATCTTTAAATTGAGAAAGCAATAAAAGATTGGCTCTATCAAAATCTAGTTGCTGGCTTTGTAACCGATTGCCTTGCAATATAGATTGATAGGTTTGGTCTTTTAATAACTGCAAATCTTCTTCAGCTTTCAGCCTGCTAATATCCACATCAAGTTCTTTTAGACTTAATCTGTAATTTGCTTCTGAAAGTTTTTGCGCTTCTTCAATGCTTTTGTTAATCCGCTTGTACCAATCTTCCCTTATCTTGTCTGCGGCGGCTTGTGCCTTAGTATCAACGCCGATTGTTGTTTGTCGGACAACTGCATCACTACCTACTGCTGGTCTGCCGCCTTTAGGGTAAACATCCGTGCGGATGCCGCGTCTACCGCCGCTTAAATCGCTGTCAAATTGTGCCTGTGCTTTTCTTTGGTTTTCCAAAAACCTTACATATTCTTCATTTAATTTTTTTACTTCTGCATAACCAGCGGCAGATTCGCCGTAGGTTTGCATGATTAAGGAAGTGCCAGCAATCTTTTCAAAACCTTTGCCCAAAGCCTCTATTGCTTGTCCTGCGCTGAATGCGTTGCTTGCAATAGAGTTAAACAATTTGTTCAGCATTGTCAGCTTGGGAAATGCCTCTGCTGACATTTGGTTATTGATTGCACTCAGGCTCGGACCAAGTGCTTCAACAAAAGCTAATTGCAATTTGCGGATTATTTTTTCAAAGTTATCCCAAGTCTTTGCACCTTCTTTTACAGCATCAATTTGTTGCCTTGTTGCGGTACTTGTGCTTTGCATTTGCTGTGCAAATGTATCTAACGCAACACCCTTGGCGGCTTTGGAGAATAAATCCATCCCCCTTGCGCCTCGCGTAACTTGGTCTTCAATGCCTTCTAAACCTTTTAATGCTTTGCCTAGCAATTCTTCTTGCGATAAAGTGCCTAAATCTTTAAATGAAATGCCAACAGCTTTGAACGCCTTTTGTGCTTCAAAAGAACCGCTTGCCGCTGTATCAATAAATTTTGTAAATGCTGACAACATCACGCCAGCTTTTTCTGCCGAGCCGCCGCTTGCGTCTAATGCTGACCGCAGTTTAATTACAGTATCAATGGCAACATCGTTTGCTTGTGCTACATCTTGTACATCATCGGCAAATTTAAGAGCCGCTACGGACATTGCCGTTAAAGCAGTTGCGCCAATCTTGCCGTACTGGATTGCGCCTTCCGCAAATTGCTTTAAATTCTTTTCGGCTTTGTTTATGCCCGAAACAAATTCAGCGGCATCAAGTCCGAGAACTACACCAAGCCGCCCAAGCATATTAGCCATTTTTTACCCCAAATCTTTCTGCGGAAAAACCCGGCGCTTGGCTCATAAACGCAAGCAGTTGGTCGTTAGCTTGCTGTTTCACTTGTTCATCAGTCAATGGCGGGTAGATGTAATCATACGCATTACCAAGAATGTTGGCTAGTTTATAAGCTGGTGAACCTGATGCTCTCATGTAGTTAAACACGCCATTGGTCAGGCTTCCAAGCGTGTTAAGCAAGCCATAATTTCCAATCAATCCGTCAGCGTACATGGTCTGCAAATTCCCCATTGTTATGTCATCAAACTCCGCTATCGTGTCATGTGTATGCCCATTGAAAATCATCGCGGTGATGACTTGCGTTTTCAATGAGCCAATTAGTTTCCCCTTGCTTCCTTGTATGTCGGGCTGATTGCTTCAACAATCTTTTCAATCATTTGGCTTTGCACCGACATGGGAAACTCTGCTTCAATTTCCTCATATGTTAAGTCAGCTAATGATTGGTCAGGCACTTCAGGAATTAACAGTTTAAAAAACTCTGTAATTTTTATTTGCGTCTGCACTTTGGTCTTGGCAGATTCACGCAAAGAACGACCTTCAACAATCACATCATCTTCTGTAAAGACAAAGATGCTTTCATTTGCAGGATTGTCTTTGAACTCCATCAATGGGTCTGTGATGGTCTTGTATTCTTTTTCTATGGCTTCGGGGCTTGGCTCTTGGATGCGCTTGTAAATCTCATCTGATTCATGCACATACGGCACACGCACCCGAAAGGTGTGACCACCTAATTCAAATTTGCGAGTAAAAATTTTCTCTTTGTTTTCTTCGTACTTCTTGCCAAAGGCATCTGCAAATCGTGTCATGTTATGTCCTCTTAAATGCTTGTATTCTTCTTGCCAAAATTTGCCCAAGTCTGTTAACAGTTTCTTGAGCATTACTTTCTAAAGCTGGTCGCAGATATGGATGCGGTGGATTCTTTGCCGAGCCAAACTCTTGCGACATTGCGCGAGCATCGCTTTCAATTCCCTTAAATGCTTGCGCTTGCTCTTTAGTTGCGCCCATTTTTATAAGACGCTTTCTTGCCCTTAACAAGCCTTTGCCTTCACTCATCGCCGCTAACTTTTTACCTGATGCCGTAGTTACAGCCGCAATCACAGTATCAGTTTGCGTTATGTATTTGCTTCGTCTATCTCGTTTGGTTGGTCGCCGCGCTTCTACCAACAAAGACAAACGCAAGCCGCCAGTATCTTCGGGGGCTCGTCTTTGTGCGTCTGATAGAACTGGTTTTAAAGCCTCACGCACCGCTGGCACAAGCACTTTGCTGGTTGCTTTTTTGTCGCCAATTTCTGTCGCTAATTGGTCAAAAGCTAACGCAACATCGCCGATGCCTTCCAGCTTTATGGTGACACCCACTTCAGATTCTCCAAGCGCCGGGTTTTACAAGTCGATGAAACAGCAATTCGTTAAGTTCTTTTGCATATTCCACCACTTGTTCAGGTGTCATGGTGTCAGCGTGACGCGCCGCTATTTCATGCGCCAAGCTGACTGCTGTCATTTTTTGTTGGGTAAAGCCAAACCAATCCTTTCGGTGTTCTGCTTGGCTTACCAAAAACCCTAACAAATCTTGTGTGTTCTGTATTGTCGTGTCTGTCATTTTTATTCTTCTGTTTGTGGTGTTTCTTGTATGACTTGCGCCACAGGGTTGTATCTTGCAAGAACTGTTAAGCAAACAAATTCTGTTGTATCAGGCTTTGCCTTGGCAAGAGCCGTTGCCACTTCGCTGGCTTTCACTTCCAACCCTTGAGCAACTAAGTCCAAGGATTGATAAGTAGTAGCCAACACTTCAACAGCGTCAGCGACTTTCATTAGGAATTACTCCAGCCGTATTGGTTGCCGCGAGGATGGATGGTGAACACACACTTGGCTTCCGCGCCGGGCTGTGCGTCAATCTGAAACTGACCCACACGACCATTAAAAGCATAAGCCACAGTATTCGTTCCATCATAAGCCGCCACCACATAAGTGCGGTCTACCAAGCCCGAATACGCATCAGCGCGAATCAACAACAGACCAGCATCCGAGGGATTCCATGCCGCTGTGATGGTCATGGATGTTGGTGCTGATTGAGTTGGTATCTTGTCGCTTTGGCGTGAGCCTGCAACCATAAAGTTAGCCACCGCATCATCTTGACCAAATGCGGGTACTGCTTCCACATTTAATGCTGTACCTGATGCGCCTGTGCCGCCAGCAGTTGTGCCGACCAGCGTAGCAACTTGCGCTGTCCAAACAGCTAAGTTTGCGGTAGTGAATGGGGATGCGCTTGTTTGCATCCACATTGAGGCTACAAAGCCCGGTAAGACTTTTGAGGGTAATGCCATTTTTGATTCTCCTGATTAAGCTGTGTTTGTCCAACCATACTGATTGCCGCGAGGGTGCAGAGTGAAAATTGCTTTTGCTTCTGCGCCGGGTTGGGCATCAATTTGGAACTGTCCTACGCGAGCATTAAAGGCGTAATTAACTGTGCCTGTACCATCGGTAGCTTGTACGATATAAGTGCGGTCAACAAGCCCTGAGTAAGCATCGCCACGCACCAGCAACAATACTGAATCGCTTGGATTCCAAGCCACAGTAATTGTCATTGAAGTGGGTGCGCTTTGTGTTGGAATTTTGTCCGACTGACGCGAGCCAGCCACCATAAAATTGGCAACAGCATCGTCTTGTCCGAATGCTGGCACGGCTTCCACTTGCAACAAATTGCCGCTGATAGTAAGCGGAGAAACGCTTGCAATCAACGAAAGCTGTGCGGTGGTCAAAGGTGTTGGTGTTGCGCTTGGTTGCACATACAGCGAGGCGGTAAAGCCGGGTAAAACTTTCGTTGGTAAAGGCATTTCGTTTCCTTCCGATTGATTGCTGAACTTGTCTTATGTTGGAATGTCCAAGGTGCAGTCTAAAAAGACTTCGCCAAGTTTTTCTTCGTTGTTATAGCTGTTGTATAGCCAAGTCACATCTGCTTTGGCAATCCAAAAACCATTTGTCACACCGCCAAACAAACCACTATATCCATGCAAGGATTGTAGTATTTGATTGGAAATTGTGAAACCATCTTCTATGACTTGCGTAAAAATACTGATTTGGAAAGTTGGGCGGTCAATGCTTTTATTTGATTGAGTTTGTCCAGTAAAAACTTCTTGATGAACATTTCTTAACATCCAAGTTATGAACTTTGGCTCAATGGCAAAGTTGCGGTTAAAGGTGGCATAGACAGGCACAGGCGTGACTATGCTTTGCAGTTGGAACTGAATCGCTTTGGAATATTGGACTGGATTCTGTTGTGTAGCCATTACACCGCCACCACAGGGTCACTACGCACACAAGTTAATTGTGCAAATTGTCGGTCATTTGTTTCACGCACATTGTCAACACGCCAATCGTAGCCGCGCCAATTTATTGAATATGCGTTTTGATTGTCAACAATTAATTTTATGTTTGGTGTGTAGTTAACAGTCATTTGCACAATGTCTGTATACACCCTGTATTTGTCAGATATACGAACAGAATTTGCTACATCCGCAATAGTTGCGCGAGTACGAAACCAAAGTGTTTGCGTTGTGCTTTGTTCGCCAAAGTCACTCTTGCCAAATGACAAAGTGTTAACGGCAATGTTTTCGTAACGCTTAACCATTTACATCACCAATGGTTTGTAAGGTCGTAGCAATGTAGAAACACCAAATGGTATTTCTGATTTTGCGCCTACTGTATCTCCGACAGTTGAACGATTGTTGTAAAGATGCGTGAACAATAATAAGCCAGCTTGCTTGACTACTGGATACAGCGCAATCGGGTTTACAGGGCTAACATACTCACAGGACACAGGGCTTGTCATGTTGCTGTTTAAATCGCTTGGAAGCGTTTGTAACACCACTTTATTGCCTGAGTTGTCGTAGTAGTATGTCGATGACGAAACAGTTGTTAAAACAGGCGGTGTGGCATCATTGAAATACTTAACATTTGTGATGGTCACGCCGCTTGCTGGTGTTGCGTTATTTTGCGAGACTTCGGGCAAATCTAAGGACAAAGGCGTTCCATACAAACTTGTGGCGTTGTAGTACACGCGATAGCTTGTGGCAAAAATACTCATGCCCAAATAATCTTCAATGGCTTGGCGAGTTGCCAATTCCAAACTGCTTAAGTAAGTGTCTTGGCTTGTATCGTCAAACAAGTTAAGTTGTTGGCGAATCTCGGCAAGTGTCAGCCATGCGGTTGTGTTGTCCCGCGCAATCTGTTCAAACTTTTCATAATTGAACGGATTGCGGGTTGGCGCACCAATGGTTAAATAGCCAAGTTGGTCAACAGACATGGTTAGACACCAACCAAACGGATGCCAGCAAAGGGGTCGCGCACAGTAGAAACCAATCGTTTCTCTGCGTACAAAGTTATAAAGCCGGGCGTAGTTTGCTCAAACGCTTGCACGTTCATTTCTTCCACATCGGCAATGGTCACAAAGTTTGTCCAGTTTGCTAAGTACACGCTGAAATTACCAGCGCCAACAGTTTGCATATATGGATTTGCAATCACAGGAAAGCCAAAAATATTTTTTATTGCACCGCCCTCATTACTGCCCACTTCAGCAAATTCTCTGATTGCGGCTGTACCCGGTCCAAGGTTACGCAAGTCATGAATTGTTTGTGGGTGCATCATCCAAGCCGTATTGGGCAAATTCCAGTATTGAGCAGGAAACAATCGCGCCATATCTGTAAGGTCTGCATAACTAATTGCCGCCGCCGCTTGTGTGTAAGTTGCAATGCTATGAATGCCGTTTGTGATTGCTGTGCCACTTGTGCCATAAGCAGAAGCCGCCGCAGTCGTGTACATATTCAGACCACGCAAACCATCTACGCCGCCAGTTGTGGTGGTTGTAGAGCCTGCTTGGTCATTGTTAATAATCATTGAATTGGCTTCTTGTGTGCCAAATTCTTGAAACAAGTCCTGCACCAAAGTTTCATCTAAATAATTTACATCAGTTAAAACAGCAGAACGGATTGGTAGTTGCGCTGTAATCACGCGAGTTGGTATTTGCCAAATGCTTGTGTTTGTGTTGGGTGTTCCGCTATCAGGCGTGAACGTGTAACCCCAAGGGTTAGCCTGTGTAGTTGCGTTACCAGTTTTTGCAACAAACTGCACCGCGCTTTGACCGCTACGGACAACTTGTCTTGCAACTTGACGCAATGGGTTAGCAAAACGCAACGCGGCAAACGCATCATCGAATAAAGTGCGACCACCAATATTGTTTCCTGACCCTGTAATAGCAGACGCTTCACGCAAGTCAATCTTGACTTTATCGCCTGTTTCAATTGTTTGCTTAATACCAGTAAGGATTCGTTCGGTGATGCTCATTTTGTTTTCCAAAAAAGGTTGCTAAAAAAAGGTGGAGGTTTTTACGCCTCCACCCAAGGGCAACGATTAGGTTGAAGTGCCAGTAGAACGATAACGAACACCAGCGTTAGGGTCACGAACCGATGTAGCCAAACGCTTCTCGCCGTAGAACGTGATAAAGCCGGGTGCTGTTTGGTCATAGCGGCGCATAACCATGTTCAAGCGATCCACAATTGTGTGGAATCTTGAGAAGTCAGCAAAGTACATGGGGTAAAGGCTGTTAGTACCAGCCGCACCAGTTGTGCCTTGGAATGGGTTATCCAAATATTTATTGATAACCACATCAAAGCCCAACATTTGACCAATGATGCCATCAGGGTTCAAAGATTCAACAGAGTTAAAAATTGGACGACCATTGGTATCTTGCAAGCCACGAATAGCTTGAGCCAAAATTGGATTAACCATGAACTTAGCGTTTGCTGTCCAATATTGTTGTGGCAACGCATACATGAAGTTAATCACATCTTTGTATGCAATATTGTTCAAGCCAACAGTATTGACGTTGGAAGTCAACTGGTCATAGGTCGCCAAGCTGTGCAAGCCAGTTGTTGAGCCTGTGCCGCTTGTACCAAATGCCGCTGTTGATGCTGTGCCGCCTGTGTAGGTAGCATTTGCACCAGCGTATTGGTCAAGACCACGCAAGCCGTTTGTACCGCCGTAGGGGTTAGATGCTGATTGTGCGGCTTGGTCATTGTTTTGAACCATTGACAAGGCTTCGCTTTGTGCGAATTCTGCCAACATATCATCAACGACATTACCTTCTAAACCATCAATGTCATCCAATGCGGCTGTACGGATGGGAAATTGCACGTTCAAATCTTGCAAAACTAATTGCCAAATTGAGGTGTCTTCAGTTGTTGCCGCGCCGTTGTTTTGGATGGTGTATCCCCAAGCCGCGCCAGCGTTACCTGTCTTAACTCGGAATTGGTAAGAAGAACCATCGGTTGCAACTGTGCGAGAAACACCACGCATGGGGTTAGCCAAACGCAGAGCCGCAAACACAGGGTCATAGCCTGTACGACCACCTTGGTTGTTACCGCCAGCAGTCAACGCAGATGCTTCTTGCAAATACGCATCGTATTGTCCAGCGTCTTCAAACATCTTCAGTTCTTTTTCGCCTTGGCGACCAGCTTTGTAGTAAGTGGCGATTTGCTCACGCACAGCACGATTCACGTCACCACGCACAGTTTTGTGAGGTGCGCGAATGATTGCAGGCGCTTGCACAGTTGCCAACTTAGCTTCAAAAGCGGACAGCTTTTCGGCTACATCAGCTTGCACAGCGGCAATGGCTTCAGGGATTTTTGCTTCTACTGCTGATACTGCTTCGGCTTGTTTAGCTTCGATAGCATCCAGCTTTTCAAGGATTGCTTGGGACATGATTAACCTTTCAGTCGTTTATCTAACAGTTTGGATAACTCACGCAGTTCTAATGCGTTGAGTAGTTCGGTCACATCCACATCGGACTCACTCTGTTGTGGCGCATTTTCAATCGGGGCTTGTTTCGCATCACGCGATTCCAAAACCTTCTTGAAGACAGATGCGGAAGTGACCGCATCTTTTTTGGAAATCCCTGCTTCGCGCAGAGCCTTTTCCAAATTCTTTAGATTGGCAGAACCATCATTTCGGAAATATTCCAAAGCATGAACTTCTGCCATTGGGTTGTTTGGATACATCACCACGCTAACTTCACGCAAGCCGCCTTTAGTGATTTGGAAATAACCTTCATCGGTGTCATCGCCAGCCATCATCGGCATACCATCTTCATTTACATATTGGTATTCGTCAGCGTAAGCACCAACAGAAACGCCGCCAAACATTGTGGGGCTTTCTTTCATAATTTTGTATAAGTCTGAGCCAGCATTTGTATTGACAAAAATCTTGCCCATTGCTTTCATGCCATCATCATCAAATTCAAAGCTGTACCATTCGCCAACAGGCATATTGTCAGCCGCATGATTTAAAAACATTGGCAATGGCTTGCCTTCTGCGCTAAATGTTTTTGCCCAATCCATGAAGCCTTCGGGTTGGTAATTAAATTTGCGACCATCAGCGCCTTCTCTTGCGCCCCATGTCGTTACCATTGCTTCAATCTTGCCTGTCGGTTCTGCCGCCTCTGATGGGTTTTGTACCATCAGTTTTGCTTCGCATACCATCATCAAGTTTTTGGTCATAAATTACCTCATCGACTTTTGTTCGGTCAATGTCTTGTACTATCTTTGGCGGTCTGCCACGTTTAGCAACACCGACATTTGGTTTGTAACTTTGTAAATATCCTACCACTTTTTGAAAAATGTCGGACACTTATTTTGTACCTATGTTCATTTTCCGAGTTTGATTGCCGCCGCCGCCACCTGTATCTTGTGGGCTTGAGCCTGCAATTGGTTCTGATTTCTTGGGGCTTTGCAGTTCATCGCCGCCATCCAAATTGGCTTTGCCCAAATATTCCCGCGCTTCATTCGGTGTCATTATTCCTGCGTTAACGCCAGCAGTCACATAATTCATTTGGTCAAGCGGTGCGCCTTTTAAGAAATCTTGTACATCAAATTCAACGCACAAATTTGGATAACCTTGGAACAAAGATGCCTTGAGTTTTTGCTGGACATTAACAATGATGGGGTACATGGTGGATTTATAAAACTCATCCAGCATGGTTTGGGTGTTGTTATATTTTTGGTCGCCAATGTGTAGCATTGCTGGCGGCACACCATACAAGCCACAAATGCGCTTCATTGTTTGGTCTTTTAAATTTGCCAAGTCTGTATCTTGCAAACTTAACATTTTTAGAGGCTCATACTTCATGCCTTGGTCAAGCAACATTCCTTGACCGGGTTTGCTCTTGTCCGTTTGCTGACTGCCAACCATAGATGACCACGCTTCTTTTAATCGTGCGGAAATCTCTTTATATTTGGCATCAGGAATTACGCTGTCAGTAATAAACATTCCGCTTGGCTTTGCGCCGTTAAGCATGACATAGTTGGCATACAAATCAATGTCTTGGTCTAAGCCAACCAATTCAGCCGCCAATATGCCTTTATTAAAGCCAGCAGAACCTTGCCACGCCATATCCTTGCAATGCATAACTTGATGCGATGCAAGTGGTTGGTCTTTGTTGTATCCATAGCTAGGTGTGGACAAACGATAGCTTGGATAGCGTGTAGGTGTAATCGTGACAGCAATTAATGTGCTGTCCAATTCGTACATTTCCAAAGGCGTTTGCGATGGGTTATCTTGGTCTTTTCTCCACCACAAGGTAAACGCTTCGCCAAGTAATTCATGCCACATCATCCATTGATACCAGTATTCGTACTGACTTTGGAAGTTGTTTGGCGTTGTCAGCAAACTATAAACTTGCTTTGCTTTTACTTTGTCTCTTGTGCCTACGCTTGGGTCAGTCAACGCATTTACATAAGAACCATTTTCAGCCAATGCCATGATTTTGATTGGCAATTGGGAAATGGCTCTTGCTTTAACGCCCACGCACGACATAACTGTGCTGTTGCGAGTAAGCATTGATGTATCAACAGGGCGACCAGCATTGGTGGTGCTTCCAGTTGTTACATAAAGAATCTGCGTATTGACTGTTTGATTCTTATTGTTGCCTTGGTAAACAATATTATTGCCAAGTGCAGTTTGCCCAAACAGCGTATTTGACTCTTTGGAAACCTTATCTTTTCTTGTGAAAGCGTCTAGTATTCCCATGATTTCCCTTTAAAAAGTTCGGAAACCAAAGCCACTCATTGTCGGATTGTCCAAAGAACAATGCGTAGCGATGATGAGGGCGATTATGCCATCAACCTTTGCACTTTTGTCATTTTCATTTTTACGAACTTTTACATTTCCGTTAACGTCTACATAAACTTCACAGTTGCCAAGTTGCCACCCCACAAATGGATTGCCATCATGTTTGATGCCGTAATTCATAATTAATTTTTCAACGTGCTTGCTTGGGTTGCTTAACACCGCCATACCTTGCCCAACTTTCTTAACAGGCAAGCCAGCTTCATGCAGTCGTGCAACCAAACTTGCGGCGTTGTATGCGTCAAAGCCAATTTCCTTAACATCATATTTTTGGGCTTGCCCAATGATGTAGTCGCTTATCTCGCGGTCATCCATTACATTACCCTCGGTAATATGTAGGATGCCTGAGTTAACAGCTACGCGAAAAATATCGCTGTAATGTTTAGGCACAAGTGCCAAGCCTTCTTCGGGCAAAAAGAATTTGAACTCTGCTTCAAAGTCATTTTCCGCAAATCGTTTCAGCGTACAGACTGCATTTAAATCTCGCGTTGCCGCCAAGTCAAAGCCAATAAAAACTGCTTCGGGTTCACGTTGTGTTTTTATCAATGCCTTGTCATCATCCCAATATGCGCGGTCAAGCCAAGCGGAGTTGGCGCTAACATAAATATTAAGTGTCTTACATAGGAATTCGTTTAGCGCCGCTGGCTTGTGCTTTGCTTGTTCTGCTCTTTCCGCTATGGCATCTTCATAAATGCTAATGCCGTGCATGGGGTTTGCCTTTGCCCAAATCTTAGGGTCACGCCAATCGTCTTGTGGGTCTAGGCTGTACAGCAAACCAAACCATCTTGGATTGTCTTCAGCTTCGCCGTTAAGCATATTTTCCAGCATCTGCATATCTTCATAAAACTTGGTTTCCTTTGTAAAGGATGCCGTAGTTATGTAAATACGCAAAGGGTTTTGCCGTGCCACCATGCCTGAGTGCAACACCTCAATGGCGTTCCTGTCCACAATCTGCGCCGCTTCGTCAATGATGGCGCAAGATGGGTTCATGCCATCGCCTGATTTTTTTGTGTCTCTGCTTAACGCTTTAAACTTTGTTTGACTGTCGCCAGCGACTGTGATTTGGTTGCGATGCACAATAAAAAGTTGTGCTACATCGTGTGGCATATTTTCCACAAAACCAGTTGCGGCATTAAAAACAATGCTTGCTTGCTCGCGTGTGGTTGCCAAAGTATAAACCTCTGCGCCAGCTTCACCCCACTTTAATTCATACAACGCAATTACAGCGGTTAGCGTTGACTTGCCAGCCTTGCGTGGGATAAACACAATCACATCGGTGACCATGCGTTTGCTCACATCTTTTTTACTTCTGAAACCATAAATAGCGCAGATGATAAAAATTTGAAAAGGCTCAAGTATCAGCGGTTTGCCTGCATCTGGTCCTTTTGTGTGGACAAGGGTTTTGGCAAATTCTATAAAATGAATTACATAGTCGGTGTGGAATTCCCAACCCCATGACCTATCTTCAAGTTGATTTAAAAAGCGTTGACAAGCAAGCCGCACATTACGGCTAACTGTTAACTCGCCTTTAGCAACACGCACCGCATACAAGATGCCATCTTCGTAATTCATGGTCCATTCAGCAATTTAGAATATTTACCGCCATCCTGTTTATTGGTAGCCAATCTACCGCGTGGTGTTAAGCCCAATTCATTCATTAAAACAACAGCGCGAGATAAAGCCTTGTCTCCAGCAGTCAAAAATGGATTTGGTCCAACAGTTGCGCCATTATTGAATTGTGTAATGATGCCGCCTTTGGCAACACCTTTCATACACTTTATGTATATGTCCATTTGATTTGCTAAAGCCGCAAGGATGTGTTTGTCTTGGTCGCTACCAATTCCGTATGTTTCCCATAGAAAATCGCTTGTTTCTTTTATAAAAACATTTTTATCCCAATTGTCAGGATTGTCTAACCAGTCTGCTTTTGGTACGCGTTTACGAACTTTGTCGGGCAAAGTACCGCCTTTGTGTTCTGCTTTTGTGCCATGAACCAAATGCAATTCGGGAGGAAGTCTATTAACCATTTGTTTTTTCCTTGCGTTTAGGGAATTCCCTTTCCCCTCGATGATACCTTTTTTTGCTTAACCCCCCCCTCCCCAACCCCTTTTGTGCGCGTTTGGTGCCGCGCTTGCTTTGGGATAAAAGGTTAATTTTTAAGTTTCTTCGGAAATTTCCTGTGCGCCTTGGCTCATGAGGTAGGCGTAATCGTCTTTGGTGAGGTTTTTTATTCCGTCTTGAGTGTAATGCTCAAATATGCCTTTGCGCTCTTGTGCGGTCTTGTAGCTATGGCACTCATGACACAGGCTTTGGAATATGTTGTACAAAAATGCTTGTTCGCTTATCTGTCTCCAAGGGAAAACATGGTCGACATGTAGTGCTGATGCAACATGACCGCGTGTTAAGCAGGACTGACATAAGGGTTGTTTGCTTAACTGTGTCCGTCTTATCGTGCGCCATGCAGGGTTGTTGTATGCGTTGTCCTTACCTTCATTTGCATGCTCTAAGCCACCATGTTCTGAACAGAAGCTGTTAAGTTTGCTTCTTGGGTTTTTGCATCCCAGTTCACGACATACGCTGTTGAATGGTGCGTATGGCATTGTTAATCCCAATGATTGTTGAAAGCCTTTAGCGGATAGAACACCAAGCTATTCCTGTAACCGCCCTCGGCTGTCGGTCTTATGGGCGTTACGCCATGAACATTGCGCCAAGCAGGATAAACCAACATAGAGTTGTCTCGGCTGTCCACAGTTGCGCCATAGTCAGGCACAGTTGTATTGCCGCCTCTTGCGTTTTCTTTCTTAGCAATGATGACGTTAACACATCCCTCTAGATTGCCTGCATCCCTGTGGAATGGTGCTGGAATGTTGAAGTTGCTAATGCTTGAAGTGAACAGTTCACTAAACCTAAATTTAGGAGGCACTTTTTCTGTGATGATTCGTTTTTGCGTTTCATATATTTCGGGGGTTATTGTGTGTATTAACTTCTCTGATTCTTTACACAACAACAGCATCGCTTTGATAAATACTTGCGCAGACTTAACTTGATGAACGCTTGAAATGGCTGGATATGGGCGTTTCATGTGCGGCTTGGGTGGGCAACCGCCAAGTATGGTGCTGTATTGGTTAACTTCAAACTCGCTATCACGCATACCGCTTGAACGCCGCATCTCGCTTTTTGGTACTCTGTCACTTAATAATTCAGCGTTAGCAACGTCAGCAAGCTGTTTGATTTTGCCTGTTAATTCTTTAATGTAAAAGCCAACCGCCTTTCCGTCAGACATAAACAAGGTGTCTTCAGTTATGTTTGGCTCAATGTCTCC
>Ga0315905_10001076_pt1 | contig 29679 bp, 46 predicted proteins | sample LakEriMetagenome_5_FD_203522 | JGI IMG/M metagenome (GOLD analysis project Ga0315905, IMG submission 203522) | Freshwater fungal communities from buoy surface, Lake Erie, Ohio, United States - Buoy 4 MA121 | ecosystem: Environmental > Aquatic > Freshwater > Lake | place: USA: Lake Erie, Ohio...
TGGTTCAAGGCTTCTTTTTGTTTATCGTGAAATTGTATCATCAGAATAAAGTTAGTTGGTTGGTTGTTTCACTTGGCAATTCATCACATAGCATCCGCAAAATACCATCATATTTGCAGTGATCATTGTTATTACCAATCAAATAAACCAATCGATTCACACTTGCAAAATATGCTTCATCTTCTGTCTCATATCCGTTTGAATGATTCAGCACTGGCTCACTCCATCCTTGATTCATTCCGAAAAAAGTTAATCCATACACCCAACGGTTATTTGTATTCTTAGCCCATTTAACTTGTGCGGTAAATTTTTTAATGCATTTGAAAGTACATAACTTTTCATTCACACACACACCGTGTTCATTCCATTCAAAATCACTTTGAACATTCAAATCTTCATCATAGTACAATTCTTCTTCACTCATAACTTCTCAATTATTCGTTGTTGTAGTATATGACTATCCATAATATCCGCGTAAAGATGGCGCATTATTCCTTGACGAACATCGTGTTCAAAGTCCGACTTTTCTTTTGACTTCATCCGAGTAATTGCAAAGTTCGATAAGTTCCTTTCGTTGGTGAGTTCCTGATACGATAAGAATCTAAACTTCTTCCAATCTTCATCCGACCACCATTCAACATTTAGAATGTTTCTCTTTTCCATCATCCGCATCATTGACGGCGCGAGTAAACTTACTTCAATTCTCTTTCCATCTTTCCAACGTTGGACATCGCTCAAAAACATCTCTTTAAAATCTACTGGCTCATCGTCTTGAGTTGTTGTGCCGATTACCAACTTTGCTTTCTTTCGTTCAATATCCAAGTTCATTTGCATCTTGTAAATCTTATACGCGTTCAAGACATCACTTAAAAATTGAATTGACATTAGACCATAGTGTTCCACGCGTTTCCAAGTTTGACCAACTGCATTTAGTTGAAACGCTAAACCAAGTTCGCCTATCGTAAAGAACCTGTAGAACTGTTGAGTTGTGTCATATAACAACTGAGTTTCTTCACCTGAAGGTAGTTCTTTGATTCCGCTTATAACGATTCCTTTGGCGATTAAAGCCTTAAACATTGGCAATGTGCTGTCTTGGATTTGCGTTTGTTCAAGCGCGTGTAAATAGGCTTTCTCGTCAACTGTCAAGCCATTGTTGTAGGTCTGCCCTTTGTACTCTACCAAGTTTTGATTCATAGTTATTGTTTTTAGTTGTTACAAATTCGTGAAGTTTCCAAGCGGATCTCATAGCCGCCTTCCAGTCCTTCATTTTTTTCTTGCCATAGTACCAATTCGTGTTAGTGTAATGGCTAATAAATACCTCTGCAAAGTTAAGCGCATCATCAGAACACGCAGACGGAATGCGTTCCAAAAAGTATTCCGCCACTTCCTCCATCGTCGGCGGAGAAAATGATGTTCTCGGTGTCTTGCACTTCGATAAGGTCAACTGCTCTTCGAGTAATTGTACTCTTAAGGTCAAGGATTTTAACGCTTGTTCTAATTGTTCGTTGTTCATTTAAACGTTGTTTTAAAGTTACACAGTCATATTCTTTATCCAGCAACAGCATTGCTTCGTCAATATAGGCTCGGTAAATAGCATCCACTTGGTAAAGGTCAACCATTTTCTTAACTGCGTGAAGTATTGTTGCGTGGTCTTTACCTCCTATTAACTGACCTATTTTTGAAAGTGAATAGTTTGTCCCTGCATAAATTAAAAGTGTCGCAATATAACGTGCATCGATTATAAATCGTTCACGTGACCGAGAAAAAAACTGCTTACGTGTGACATCGTGAGTTCTGCAAACCATATCAATTACCTTATCTTCAAAAGAATATACAAGGTTTTCTTCCTTCTCAATAATCATCCTTTGTAACTCCTTCGCGTTTTCATTGGTGAACACGTTAAGAAACTCTCGGTAGTTCTTAATCCTGTAACGGTCAAGAAATTGTATTAAAGAATTACTCATCTCCTTCGTTTTTAATTGTTTTCTTTTCGCTTTCCAAAATTAGTTCTACAATTTCCTTTGAACTGATGCCAGTATACTTACTGATTTTAGTAATATCGCACACGTGCATCAGCATCGGATAACGTGTCCATTTTTGCGCCTGTGGATAACTGATGTTCATTGCTTTCGCAAGGCTCGGTGTAGTACCGAACCAAGCGAAAACAAAAAGTTCCCATTTACTTTTCATCGTTTAACTTATCAATTAGGTTAATGATTGGGTTAAATAGTTCCGCTATATGCGGATCATAAGAGTGCAACTGCTGTTGTGTTAAAGTACACTTCAAAACTTGTTCTAATTTGTTGTTCATAATAATGGTTTTAAAATTTTAATTGTTTCGTGCATTCAAAATGGAAGGTCGTTCGCATCCATCTTCGCGTTTGAATTTGCGCTATCTTTCGCATCATCCGTTAAACCAACTCCAGTCAAAAGATATTTTTCGAATAATTGAGCAACCTCAATAACTTTAGCTGGGTTCTCGGAATGGTTCATATCAACCGAAGCCTTTAACGCTACTGCACGTGCGATAGATTCTTCTTTGTCCTTTGAGTTATTCGCTTGGTAGTTGCTACCTGTTGAACTTGGAGTGAAAGAACGTTGTTCCTGTACCCACTTAATTTTGTGACCTCTACCACTTGGAGTGATTTCGTAGTTCTTTGAGTCACCAACCGCGAAGGGTGGCTGTTGGGATTTGCTGAAGACCGTTCCTGTGTCTCCATTCTCCATTGTAACTTCGAATTTAAACATGTCGTTCCATGTCCCCGCGCCTTGCACGTGTGTGATTTTTGATGTAGCCATCTTTTTTATTTATTTGATTGTTAAATTGTTTTCTGTATCGGTTGAGCCTATTGCCCAAAGTTCGTCTTTAATTATTGGATGTTCTTTTGCGCATTCGTTTATGCAATTTAAACACCAAGATTCAGTATCTTCAATAGATATCCAAACTGCATAAAGTTCATCTTCGTATTTCAATTCATTACACTTTTGGCAACGTTCCCCATCAAAGATAGATGTTGGATAATCGGGTGGGTTAATTCTATCGTACATAGGTGCGCTCGGTTAAAAGGTCTTCCATTCGTTCAAGGGGACTACGCGGTACACTATTCGCGATATGCTGCGCCAGTGCGTTGTAATCAAGTTGTTCAGTTGGGTAACTTGAAGATTGTACGCAAATATATTTTCTTGGGTAATTCATAAGTTTCTATGTTTTGGAAAATATACTAATTCAAGAGTTTCTTTTAAAGATTCTTTGGAAAATACACTTCCTCTGTATCCTTCACAATACTCAACTGCTGCTCTTTGTAAGATTGCTAATTGTTCACCTGTCAATTCTACAATCCAATATTTTTCGTTCTTTTCCATAATTAAGCAATTTCAAAGATATAAATTTCACTTCTAAAAGGTGAAGTTGCAGGAACTTCCAAATCGTAGGCATAACCGAAACCATCTTGGTCTTCGTTATAGGTTAAATCCATTTCATCCGCGTGGCGGTGAACTGATTGATTAGCGAGTTCTAATGTTGGAAAGTCAAATACTTTTGCTTGAGTTCCTGATTCGTGAATGATTACTTGATACATATTTGTTGTTTTTAAGTTGTTTATTAATTACGAATTTAATGCTTCTTCATATGATTCAAAGAAATTTTCTTCACCATCCATAAAAGAAATAGTTATATATTCTACTTTTCGACCTAACATTGAACATATAGAAACACCATTTTCCAATGCTATATAAGTATAACCAGAATTTGGATTAAAACCAATTTCCATTATATACTCACCTCTACAATAATCAGCATAAGCTTTAAAACAATTAGATAAACCATATGCTTCGCAAGAAGCTATTGATTCAGATAAACCATTTAATGTAATTGAATTTTTCATTTGTTCTTTGTTTTTAAGTTTGATGTGACAAATATATAACTGTTTTTTTAATTCTAAAGCTTTTTTTTTGTTAAAAATAAAATATTTTTAGTTTTCCTTTATTTTACAATACTTTCCAAAGATGAAAAAATCTACTTTTATATCGATTTATGAAGCAAAAGATAGTTAATTCATTAAAACCACGTGCTAAAAAACCTTATTCAGGTGAAGCAGGAGTACAAATTGCAGTGATTCAGTACCTAAAAATGGCTTATCCTAATGCTATTTATTGTGCTTCAGCAGGTGGAATGTTTACTTCGATGAAACAAGCCATAAAAATGAAGGCGACTGGGTATGTTAAAGGATTTCCAGACCTTCAGATATGCGAACCAAACGAAAAGTATCACGGTTTATTTATCGAATTAAAGACCGAGAAAGGCGTAGTGAGTAAGGAACAAAAGGAATGGATCAAACAACTAAACAAAAGGGGTTATTATGCGTCTATATGTAAAGGATTTGACGAGGCGCAAAAAGTAATTGATGGTTATTTCGCAGGAACAATATAATAAATACCGCATTTTTGCGAGGAATATAACCGCATCACAATTTGAGGGGGATGAACTTTTACACTCTACACTTTTAAACATCCTCGAAACTGACACTTCCAAGATTAACGATATTGATTCTTATGTAATTTGTTCTCTTAAGTGGGAATACATAAGACCACGTACCCGATATAAGAAGTTAATTGGTGACTTCCAAGCGAATTGGACTGACCTTGAGCCGCATCAATTCGAAGTTGAACTAAACAACAACCGCGAAACGTGGATAGGTTCACGACTAACTAATGAGCAACTTGACATATTAATGAGTCGCTTACCTTTCTTTGAACGCGAGGTATTCAATCTATACGTTATGAATGGTTTTAGTTACCGAGAGTTATCCAATGAAACTGGCATTCCGGTATCTTATTTATACGACACGGTCAAACGTGCCAAAGAAGAAATAAAAAAATGTATTAAGTATGACGAATAAAGAGATGTTCGAATATCGGATGGGGATTTGTAAAGCCTGTGCAATCTTTAACCACACAACCCGAACTTGTGGAACTGCGTTATCCAAACTCAACCCATTTAACGAATGGCAGGAGATGAACGGAGTTAAGTTTAAGCCTTGTGGGTGTTTTATGGATGTTAAGGCTCGTATGGCACTCCAAGAATGTCCTGCCAAGATGTGGACTGCACAAACTGACAATGATACGATTGAAGAAGCAAAGGAGTTGATTGCAACTATTAAGAAGTCGGGAGTAGTTACAGGTGAACAGAGATCCATTCTCGGCAAGTTAAAAGCAATAATAAACGGAGACACAAAGCCTATTAAATTGCGCCATTGTATTGGATGCGTAACGAAGATAGTTGATGAATTAACGCACCAACTTAAGCGCGAGGATTCCGAGTTGTTATTAGATACAAATGAAGTTGAACAACCACAACCAAAAAAACGTGGAAGAAAACGAAGAACTCAATGAGCCTGCTACATTTCTTTTTTATGTCGTATTTAGTGACCGTATTACTACATATTGGATTCTTCCTGACGCTAATGCGTTATCACTCCATTCGTTTCACAACTGAGAATATAATAGGAATGCTATTCACATCTCTAACCTTTCCGTTATGGTGGTTTGAGTTGTTGAAGAATCGTTAATAAGTATTAAGTAAACTTATTATATTTCATTATATTTTTATGCCGTTGAGAGTATTGAAATATTTCCCCTTTCATTTTAACTCTCAACAAAGTTATAATGATTGGGGAATTTTCTTTTAATGGCGGTGTAAATACGTTTGGTTAAAAGGAATACGCGTTACAAAGGGATGATTGCACAGCGCAACGGTAGCATAAAGGGTAAAGCCGTAAGACAATCACGAGAGCCGATTATCTCGTTAAAGTAGTACCCAGACTAATTGTCATCGGTGACAAATTAGGACTTGAAAGCGAGGAACTCATTCGACTGAATGATTTTTTAATGCTTAGAGAGTGAATGACAACTAACTATAAAACGTTGGTAGGATATTCTCATTCTCTTTATGCTCAGAATCTATTCTCTTGAATAATTATTATATACTATATTTGTTAATATGAAAAAACAAATTTATCAAGTTAAAGAATTTAGAACTGCGTTTGGTTTATCTAACAACGTTCATGACTGCGATAAGGAACTTCATCAAGCACTGGTTACTGAAGAGATAGAAGAAATGATCCAAGCCAACAATCACGTTGAAATAGCAGACGCGATTATAGACCAAATGTATTTACTCATTGGCTATGCTTGTAACCTTCAAATTGAGGACAAATTAGAGGCACTATTCGATGAAGTACACCGTTCTAATATGAGCAAACTTGATAAAGAAGGAAAGCCAATTTACCGTGCTGATGGCAAGGTTATGAAAAGTGAATTGTATTTTAAACCAAATTTAAAAAATATCTTAACTAAATAAATATGCAAAAAATAGCTAAAATTGAATACGTTCCAATATGGAAAATAAAAAACAATCCGAATAACCCGCGTCTTGTTAAAGATGACAAGTTTAAAAAATTAGTTAAATCAATAAAAGATTTTCCTGATATGTTAGATAAAAGACCTATTATTGTCAATCAAGATTTAATTGTTCTTGGTGGTAATATGAGATTAAAAGCTTGTAATGAGGCAGGATTAAAAGAAGTTCCTATTATTGTAACTGATTGGAATGAAGAACAACAAAAACAATTTATAATAAAAGACAATCTTGGATATGGTGAATGGGATTGGGATATGATTGCTAATGAATGGGATGTAGAAGAAATTACAGAATGGGGTTTAGATTTACCAGACTTTCAAAAAGAAGTAAAATTAGATGATGCCGATGATTTATCTTCAGAAATTAAATCTTTATATAGAATAGAAATAATTTGTTCAGATGAAGAACATCAAGAAAACACTTATAATAAACTAATTGAACAAGGACACGAATGCCGACTTTTGACATTATAAAAGAAGTAAAGCCATCAAAAACATTTAGAGTGGCTTCAGTGATTGGTAAATTTGATTTACAATCGGAAAATGTAGTTGAACATTTCAAAGGTGATATTGATATACCAAATGAATGGCAAATAGGTTTAATAGTAGGCAAAAGCGGAACTGGTAAAACTACAATAGCAAAACAATTATTTGAAGATGCTTATATAACAACTTATGATTATTCAGCAGAAACTGTTTTGGATGATATGCCAAAAGAATGTAGTGTTGAACAAATTACTTCTGCTTTTAATTCAGTAGGGTTTTCAAGTCCACCCAGTTGGTTAAAACCATATTCAGTATTAAGTAATGGACAAAAAATGAGAGTTGATTTAGCTCGTGCTATTTTAGAAAAGAATGAATTGTTTGTATTTGATGAGTTTACAAGTGTTGTAGATAGAAACGTGGCTCAAATAGGATCATTTGCAATGCAGAAAGCAATACGTAAAACTAAAAAGAAATTTATAGCGGTTACTTGCCATTTTGATGTTCAAGATTGGCTGCTACCCGATTGGGTATTTAATACAGACACGATGACCTTTCAAAGTTTTGAAGGGCAAAAAAAAAATAGACCAGAAATTAAATTTGAAATATACCAAACAACAGATAAGTCAATTTGGAAAATGTTTGCTAAACACCATTATTTGAGTCATTCGCATAATAACGCAGCAAATGTTTTTATTGCAACTGTTAATGATGAAGTAGCAGGTTTTCTTAGTGTATTGCCTTTTCCTCATCCAATAGTTAAAAAAGTTAAAAGGGTTCATAGATTAGTTATTTTACCAGATTATCAAGGTGCAGGAATAGGAATTAAATTTTTAAATGAAATAGGATTAATATATAAAAAAGAAAAATTTAGGTATAGAATAACAACAAGTTCTCCAAGTTTAGTATATGCTTTAAAAAAATCAAATGAATGGGCTTGTATAGATTTTTCAAGAAAAAAACAAAGTAGATTAAATTTAATGAATACTAAAATAAGTTCTAATCATTCGGCTAATAGAATAACTGCCTCATTTGAAATGAGATAAACAGGTTAAAAACAGGTTATGAGTAAATTTCCAAACGAAAAAACACAATTTAAAAAAGGTAAGTCGGGTAACCCAAAAGGGCGACCTAAAAAATATGTATCTTTGCTTAAAGAAGAAGGTTACAAATTATCAGAGGTTAATGATACTATTCAGGCAATGATGGCAATGAATATGGATGAACTTAAATTGGTTTGGGATAATCCAGATGCTACGGTATTGGAAAAAACTATTGCCAACGCAATGCGAAAAAGTATTGAGAAAGGTTCGCTATATTCGATTGAAACTTTATTAAGCAGGGTTTACGGTAACCCGAAACAAATGACCGAATTAACAGGTAAAGACGGAGACCCAGTACAAATTATTATATCTGATAAGTTATGATTAGTAAAGAAGAAATAGAAGTTAAAGATGCCAAACGAATTGTAATGGCTGATATTGATTTATCAAATCATATTTATTACAGTTGTATAATAGATGGCAATATATTAAGGTATGCAACTGATGGATTTTGGCATCCGCATATTACTTTAGAACAATGGATTGAATTTGCCAAATCAAAATATATAATGTCAAAAATTTTAGAAGATGAAAGCAGTTATTGAGTTTGACTTGAATGATTCTATTGATATACAAGCCCACAAAAGGTTTATGTCGATTGATTCGGTTTATTACGTGCTATGGCAGTTTACCGAAGAAATGCGAAGACAGGTAAAGTACAACACACAAAACTACAATGATGACCAATTAGAGGCAATCGAGAAACTACGTGAGACATTTAATGAGTTACTAATAAATAACCAAATAACACTTGATTAATGGAAGAACAACGCGAACAACAAATGCACCATACTTACCGCTTATGCGTAATGTTTGGTATGTGGCTACAACAACCTGCACAAAGAAAGAGGTTAGCCAAAGGATCAATGACTGACTTGTTTCAGGAATGGATTGAGTTAATTAGTAATCAGTTGGGAGATGAGTAAAGTAAAACTTACCCTTGACTATTCGACCATTACGGTTAAGCAATACGTTGACTTCTTAACCAACGAAGGTAATGAGATTGGTCAGGTGTCCGCTATTATGGGACAACCGAAGGACTACGTTAGGCAACTATCACCCGAAGATATAACGAAGGTGATTGATGCGTTCAAATCGGTTATTGAAAATCCTTTAGCAGCACACAAGCACAAATGGAATAAGTACGGTTTTGTTCCCGACATTAACAAGATTTCTTTTGGTGAATGGTTGGATTTAGAAAGCAATTGCAAGGACTTTCCAAAGAACCTTAATAAGATACTTGCTATTCTTTACCGACCTATTGAATCAGAGATTGGTTCAAAGTACAAAATAGAGCCATACAGCTCAGACCATTTAAACAATGCGAAGGTATTTGATGAGATGCCTTTAGCAATCGCAAACGGTGCGCTTGTTTTTTTTTCGAATATCGAAAACGAATTGTTGAATCGTTCCCTCGAGTATTTAGATACAACGATGATAACGGAGATGGAGAAAGCGATTCAGATGATGAAGGAAGCGGTGGAGCAACCAACGACTTAAGCGAACGATACGGATGGTTTCACGTTATCGAAGAATTAGCAGACAGGGATGTCACTAAATTTGATACAATAACCGAAACTCAAGCCAGTACAATCTTCGCGCACCTATCGTATCGAATAGATTATTTTTCTTTTCAAAAACAACTCCTAAAAAAGTAACTATTTGCGTCTTTGATATATATGGCAACAGCATCTTCACTCTATACCTATAACGTAGTCGTTAGCAAGTTTCAGCAATTCGCTGAACAACACGCGTTAATTAGAAGGTTCACACACGGACAAATCGCACAAGCGGACTTGGAGAAAGAGACCGAATATCCCTGGATGCACGTAACCCCAACAGGAATAAGTTTCGATAAAGGTCAACTTTCGTACACGTTTGATGTGTTCTTTGCTGACCTTCCACGCGATAAAGACGAAAAGACCGAGTATCAAAAACAAGCGATAAGTGATTGTATCTTGTTAGCTTCCGACTTTGTTAATATGCTTGAGTTAGGTCACCTATTCGATGAATCGGTAGTATTGACTACACCAATAAGCGGAAGTCCTTTTGTTGAGGAGTTTAGCCACGTTTTAACGGGTGTTCAGTTATCCATTGAATTAGCGGTTGACTATTTGTGGGATGCGTGTGATATACCTTATATCGGCGACTAATGGCAAAGAAGGTACAATATACAACTAACCAACCAAGTGCCTCAACTGATTACTTGGCAGCAGATAACACTTGGAAACCCTACTCGGGCGGTTCGGGTGGTGGTGGCATTCCTCACGGATCTACAAGCGGAACTGATACCTACACCACAACCATAAGCGGAGTTACTTCATTAAGTGATGGAGATGCGTTCTTAATTCGTTTCGTTACTGGCAACACTACAGGTTGCACGTTAAACATCAATTCACTTGGTGCAAAAACGTTATATCGTAATAACGATGGCGCGTTGATAGGTGGCGACATTGTAGATGGTGCTGAAATGTTGTGCGTTTATAACTCAACAACTGATGCATTCCAAGCCATAGGAACTGCGCCAAATACTTTGTTGTCATATGTAACAAATGCAGAAGCCACAACCATAACCAAAGGTCAAGCGGTTTACGCATTCGGTGGTCAAGGAGACCGTCTTAAAGTTAAGTTGGCAAGTAATACAACAGATGCGACTTCAGCTCAAACAATAGGTGTTGTCTTATCAACTTCGATAGGTGCAAATCAAAAGGGTTTAATTATAATGCAAGGTCAAATTGATGGATTGAGTTTATTCCCTACTTCAACTTGGGCTGATGGAGATGCGGTGTACTTGGGTGCAACTGCAGGTTCATTCAGTAAAACCAAACCATTAGCACCAAATCACCTTGTTTATCTTGGCTTTGTTACAACCGCAAGTAATGGTAGTGCAGGTCGAATGTATGTTAGGGTGCAGAATGGTTATGAGTTAAATGAGATTCACGATGTTTCATTATCTTCACCTACCAATGGTCAAGTATTGACTTATAACTCAACGAGTGATTTATGGGTTAATCAGTCGATTCCTGCTACAACTCAATTATGGAATTTTCAGTTAGCCAATACCATAGCCACATCAGCTACTACTTGGATAGGTGTTGGTGTTACAGGTGGAACAAACGAAAGCACAGCAACGGTTATAATGCCATTTGCCTGTACTTTGTCCGATATGTACACAATGCACTATAACACAACACAACCCGCTACAGGTAGCCAAGTATTCACGGTTCGAAAGAATGGAGTTGATACGGCTTTAGCTATTACGATTTCAGCAGGTAGTGTACCAACTACAACACCATATTCTAATACTGCTAACTCGGTAACATTTGCCGCAGGTGATAAGTTATCAATACGCAGGGTGAACAATGCTACTGCTACAGGTGGCGCAGTTAACGGTTTGTCTTTTAAACTAACCATATGAGATACGTAATAAAAGAACTTGATGAAGGTGTGACAATGATTCACGTGTTAGAACAAAACGTATTCTTTGCGTGGGATGAAAGTATTGAATATGATTCATTTCGCGTTGCACTAAATACCAAAGGGATAGATGCCTTTGTTGATTTGCTTATACAGGATACTAACACCGCTTATTTAAACTTCATCAATGGCTAATAGTCCTTTAAATGATTTAATCAATCAGTTCGGTGCTGACGTTGTCGAAAAGGCAATGCAGAATCTCGGTGCATATCGTACCGTTAAAGGAAAGAAACGTAGAGCGGTTGCGAGTGATACATTAAGAAGGTCACTTGCATATTATTATAATGCAAAGCAAGGTAAGTTAGAGTTTTTCGCCAAAGGTAAAGCGAGTAATTACGCTGATGTAGTTGAGCAAGGAAGGAGAGCAGGTGCAAAAAGACCACCGATTCAAGCAATTATTCAATGGATGAAAATAAAGCCTATTCGGGTTCGTTCTTTGGATGGCAAGATAGTTAAGCAAACACCCGAAAGAATCGAAGCTGCTGCGTTCAATATTGCACGTGCTATAGGTCGTAGAGGTATACCACCGCTATTCTATTGGCGCGATGCGGTTAATGAATTGGTTGATGTTTACGAGCCACAATTCGCAGAGGCTTTAGGTAAAGAAATTAAAATTGTAATTGAAGATAACCTTCAAAAGAAAATAAAAGTATGATAACGACAAAGATTACAGGACTATCTGCTCAAGGATCTACCGAGTTGACAGGTCTTGCATATTCAAATAATGATGTAGCAGTAACGATGTCATCGGATAACGTGACTGAAGATGGTTTTAAGTACATATTTAACGTGGGTGATTTGGCTACAGGAAACCAATATAAGTTCTACGTTTCACCAAATGCCGCGTTGAATGGTATTTTTAACTGCAAAACGATATTTAATCAGTTGACATCTACTCCGATGGTTTATAATACAACTGATGTATTGGTTCATATTAGCGCACCGCTTAACTCGGATGCGTTAAACGTTAATAGATTTAGAGTTCAATGTTTTGAAGGATGGAATATTGCGGGTGTATTTACCGAAGATGAAACTAATACGGTGCAATATGATTTAATGGTTGTATATGGTAGCGGTAAGCAAAACTTTATCGTTATGGGTACAAATGACACCAAGCCATTAGCATTATCACAAGCTTACGATAATACACTTGGGTTTAATGATGGGTTAGTATCACAAGCAATTAACTTGCCTTCTAACCTACAAAATCCACTTGTAAACTGGCAAAAGATTTCACGTTCAAATGTAGCAGGTCAAGAAGATAGTGCCTATAGAATTTTATCATTTATTGCAGATGATGGAACTTATATAAATAGCAATTACCCAACGTTATCAATTACCGATTTTGAAATTGATTTCTACGATGAGAGTGGAACGAGTTTAGCAAGTATTGACATTCCATTTACGTTAGGAGCAGGTGAGTTGTATCATTTACCAACGGGATTAAAGAACCTTGTTGATGGTGGATATATTGACCAAACAACTGCGGATAATACAGTCTTTTGGGTTATTGCAGGTGTTGGTGAAGATGGGGATGTTACCGCACGTTATGGTTACTACATCGAAAGTGATTGTAAATACAATCCAGTTCATTTGTATTGGTTAAATCAGATGGGCGGTTGGGATAGTTATTCTTTCATTAAGAAAAACGAAAGGTCTATTGAAGTAGAAAAGAAACGATACAAGCAGTATTTAGGTGACTACAATAATGCGACAACGGACAATCCCTTTTCAACTGAAGCATTTTCAAGGTCACTAACTGAACGTGAACCAATAGTAAAAACGTTTTTGAACTTAAATTCAAATTGGTTAACTGAAAGTGAGTTCAAGTATATGCGTGATTTGTTCCGTTCAAAATCGGTTTGGATGGTTGATGATAACGTAGATGGTTACTCGGTTGTGCCTGTTGTAGTTGAGGACAATAACTACCTAATGCGTAGAGAAAGAAACTCACGCAAGTATAACCAAACATTGCGCCTACAAATTGCCAACGATAACGAAACATTAAATATTGAGAATACACCTTTCCCAATTCCAGCACCTGTAGCTTGTAGTTATTATACAACTTTTGGTTTAATTACAGGTTCTTCTCCGTTGTCTTTGGGTGCAAACTTTGGTAATGCTGCAAACATCGTAGTAACTAACTCTTCAAGTGGTCGTTATATTTTGGTGAGTGTTCTCAATGCGTTGTCTGAAACACCAACGGCAGGCGAGACCTACTACGTGCGCGTAGATTATACCTTTAATTGTCCATCTAACTTTGTTAGTGCAGGAAGAATCGCACTTGGTGACCAATTAACAGGTGGTGGCTCAACTACAAGTTTAAATGGATTGCAAACGTTTGGAACTCCAATAATCGCGACAGGTGTATGGGGTACTCATACAACAACTTCAAACAACTACTTTAGATTAACACTTCCAACTTGGACAGGTGGCGCAACGGTTAGCGGTAATATTTATGTAACGGTTGGTTTTGGTAATTGTCCCTAATAACAACAAATGGAAACAGCACTTATAATTTATAGTCAAGGCGACAATGTACCAACATTAGTTGACCTTTATGAAAACGAGACGATTGCACTTCAGTTCAACTTTAGTGACATCAAAGATTTAAAACCACGTGGATCATACTCGCGAACCTTTCGCATTCCTGCAACTCAAACGAACGGTAAGATATTCGGGTTCATACAAGAGAATACGTATCAATTTGCATCGTTTAATCCAAAGCGAAAACTAAACGCGATTATCACGGTTGACACTATTCCAATCTTGGAGGGTAACTGCCAATTCAAGGCTTGTTATACAAGTAATGGCGAGGTGAGTGAATATGAGATTGTGTTCTTTGGCAACGTGGTGGACTTCTTTAAGAACATTGGAGATAATGATTTCAAAGGTTATATTTCAACACAACTCCAAACCGATTACAATTATACTGTAGAATATGACAGTATCTCAACCTTCAACGCTGAAACGGATATTTACTTAAGCTTAACCGATAGAGGGCAAAATTGGGTAGGTAACGTAGATGATGCTAACTCGCGTTGTATTAACTCCACAAATAAAAACGTAGCAGCAAAGGCAGGTGAATTAACTCCATTCGTTTCTGCTCGGTATATCTTCAACAAGATTATTGATTTAAGCGGTTTTCAACTTGGTAGCAATTCGGGTACGTTAACTGATGAACTTGACTTTATGTATATTCCGTGGACAAGTGAAGCGGGACAAATACAACAAGGTGGTGGTAATCCCGAAACGGCGAAGTTTAAGTTAAGCGGATATTCACCATATGAAACTTTTGTAGTGGGTGACTTTGCTAATGAGACAATCAATGGCTTTACAAACTCGGTGTATCATTTGCCAACTTTGAATATCACAAGCGATCCAGGTTCAAACATTACAGGCAACGTATACACCGCGCCATTTAGCGGTAATTACAAATTCAATATGTTTGTTACCGCGCAAGTGGATGCTGAAACTTTAGCAGAAATCAAATTGAGATTTGTCAAAACTGATTTACTTGGAAACAAGACATTCATTAACTCAACGGGTGGTTTAGATTTCAGTTGGTTCGATAATGAAGGAAACGACATTTTTTATATTAACGAAGATAGGCTTGGAAGTAACCAAACATCGAATGTGTTTCTTGAAGCAGGCGAAACGATTGAGGCGGTATTTGTACAATTAGAACCACAATGGACTTACTGGACAGGATTTACAGGAACATTCACCATTAAGAGCGTTGTAGTTGAAGCCAACGAGATAACAAAGCCATTGTATGGAAACGTAATTGATTGGAGTGCTAATGCGCCTATAATGAAATGTAGCGAATTTATGGATTCGCTTTTCAAGATGTACAACTTGGTGGTTATTCCTAACAAGGTGAACCAAAAAGAAATTGACTTTATACCATTCACTGAGTACATCAGTCAAGGTGTTAGTAAAGATTGGACTCCATTGTTAGATATTAGTAAGGACATTACACTAACTGCTACAACCGATTATCAAGCGCGAAAGAACACTTGGACTTATAAAGAAAGTTCTGACTTATTCAATATGCTTTATAATACGCAAGGTAGTCGCGTTTATGGAAGGCTCGAATTAGTAGACCCACAAAACGACTTTGCAACGGATGAACAAAATATTGAGTTGTATTTTGGTTCAACTCCAATAGTACCTATTAAGGCTACATCGTATGCCATCCCTAAATTCGTAAACGACCAGTATCAATATAGCGCACCAAACCCGCGTATCTTGTATAAGACAGGAGAAACGATGAACTTCAACGTGTACAATGACACAACTACGGGAGTTAACCAAGTTACCGCTTATATGTTTAGCCACTATTCAGATTTCTTACCCGATATTACAAGTAGAGATTTGAACTTTGGACAAGAAACACCACTTTGCGAGGTGAGTTCAATTCCATACAAGACATTATACGCGCGTTATTGGAACGAATATATCGAGAACATTTATGCACCTGATGCGCGTGTATTAGAAGCTTTCTTTTCGCTTGAATTTGCGGACATTTACAACTTTAATTTTAACGATAAGATATTCATTAAAGATTCATATTGGAGAATCCTCTCAATTAGTGATTATGTAGTTGGCACACAAGACACGGTAAAGGTGACTTTGATTAAGCAAGTTACTGCTGAACCAGATTGTCTTTTAAGACCATCTTCAATTAATTCATCGGGTGCTGTTGTTTTTGTTGATGCTGATGATAACCCTGAAATCGCTACACAAATTTGTTGTGAGGTCTATAATTATAATTGGATTGATGGCGGATGTTATGCGTTTTCTTATGATTCAGATGGAACAGGTAAACCAAAAAGCGCACAATTAAACACTGATAAGATATTAGCCAACCCACCACAAGAAAATAAATCGGGGTTAGTTGTAACGGATAACAACTTTGTTGGTTTCGGTAATGACAATTCGATAGTGTTAGGTAGTGGCAATAGATTAGATAGCGGTTTAGATTCGGTCTTTGTAATGGGTTACAACTCCAATGTGTTGAATGGCGGTGCTACAATCGGTAGCGCGGGTTCATATTCGGGTGAGATGCAAAATGGATTGATTCCTGTATGGGGTAAAGGTGACTTTACCAACGATACGACATCAATTACTTTGGCGGCTTATGGTTCGACTTATATCAATATGCCTGATGACTCGGTTTGGTTGGTTAAGTTGCGTTTAATGGTTGGTCAAGTGGGTGCGTTAATTGATGCATCGGTTAGCGGTGAGTATAATTTACACATTGCCCAAAGCGGTGGTACTATAAGCCTTAAAAACGTGACCACAATAGACGAAACACCTATTGATATAGATGGCAACTTTGTTATAGATTTAGATGTGGTAGGTAGTACATTTGCAATACTTGTCTTATTAGACAACGCAACATCTTATCCGTACAATTCAATAAACATTAGCGGTCAATTAACTTACACACAATATCACTATGAATAACCCACACGACACGTTTAAAAACATCAAAGAAATGTTGAAGCACGGAATAGGTAAAGACCTTCCGAGCAAAGAAAATAAGTTGTCAATTTTTACAACTAACCTCATAAATTTCGTCATTTCTGCGTCTTTAATTATAGGCATTATTTACCTCATTAAATCATTGTTCTAAATGGCTACACAAAAGACAGTTGTTGAAATTGATATACAAGGAACGGAGAAGGTTGAATCCATGCGTTCTCAAATGCGTAGATTACGCGAAGAGTTAGCGCAATTACCTGAAGGTACTGATGAATTCAAAAAAGTTCAAAGGCAATTAGCAGAATTAAAGGACAAAGTTGACGACCTTAATATGTCGGTCAATACGTTAGCGGGTGACCCATTAGAAAGACTAAATAATTCATTTAGTTCAGTTGGTAGTTCATTAATGTCTTTAGATTTTGGTGCTGCTATTATTGGGCTTAATGGTATGTCATCCGCTATTAAGGAAATCAAATTTAAAGATGTAGCGAATGGTGTTAAGAGTATAGGTGGAGCGTTTGCTAATGTTGGAAAAGCATTACTGACAAATCCTATATTCTTGGTAGCGGCAGCATTGGCTTTGATAATAATGAACTTTGAGAAGATTATCAAGTTGTTTCCTTCAATGGAAAAAGGCCTTACTGGTATTTCAGAAGCAGAAAGAGAAGCGGCAACTGCTGCACAAGAAAGAGCTGAAGCGAGTGATAAGGCTTACAAAAGCATTGATCAACAAAGTAATATTTTAAAATTACAAGGAAAGACCGAAAGAGAAATCCTTGATATAAAATTAAAACAACTTTCAATAACGATTAGAGATAGAAAAGCACAACTTGTTATTCAACAAGAACAGGCAAAAGTTCAAATCGAAACTGCTGAAAGAAATAGAAAAATACTTGAAGGTACAATAGCGTGGATATTAGGGCCTTTAAATTTAATGCTTGGAACTGTTGACTTAATAGGAAAGGCATTTGGAAAAGAATGGGATTTAAGAAATAAATTGAACGCTTCTATAGCGGGTACAATGCTCGATCCTGAAGAAACAAAAGCTGAATTAGAAGCAACAATTGAGCAGAATAAAGATGCTATAGCCACAATGGAGAATGATTACGCAGGTCTTCAATTATCCATAAAAGCTATGGATGCAAAAAAACAAGAAGAAGATAGAAGCTCACAAGTAAAAAAAGAAAGGGAAACAACTAAATTTGAATTAGAAAGTTTAGCATCACGGGAAGCGCAAAAATTAGAAGTTTCAAAACAAGCGGGACTTTCATTAAATAAAATATCAGAAGATTTAGCTAAAAGTAGAGCAGCAACACAACTTTTAATAGACCAAGAAAATCAAAAGAGAAGACTTGAAGGTGAACAAGCATTTCAAGAAGCAAAGTATAGAATTGCAGCAGATGCTATAGGTGGTTTAATGGATTTGAATAGCGCGTTAGTTGATAGCGGAATAGTTGACGCAAAGAAAGGATTTGAGATAGCAAAAACTTTGGGTATTGCACAAGCTACAATATCAACTATTGAAGGTACTCAAAACGCATTTACAACTGCTCAAGCCAGTCCTATAACAACTGTATTTCCTGCATATCCATTTATTCAGGCGGGTATTGCGGCGGCAGCAGGTATTGCACGTATTGCATCAATTAGAGCGCAACAATTTAACGGAGGTGGAAACGCACCAAAGCCAAGCGGTAACGGTGGGGGTAGTTCAATGGGTGGTTCATCTTCAGCTCCTGCTGTTGACTTATCTTTCTTGAATGTAAATGGTAATAAAGCACAACCTATTCAAACCTACGTATTAGCGACTAACGTAAGTAGCGCACAAGAAGCGGAACAAAAAATAAAAGACCAATCAAAAATCATAAAATAATGGAAGAAGTAAAAGTAATCGAATACACAATAGATGACAGTGGTTATCTTGGAGTAAATGCAATCTCATTAGTTGAGAATCCTGCTATCGAAGTTGACTTCGTGGCATTGTCTAAAACGCAAGTTAAACAAGCCGCAATTGAAGAAGGTGAGCGCAAGATGTTGTATGGTGCGGTAATGATTCCCGACCAACTTATCTACCGCGTTAATGGTGCGGGTGAGGCTTACTATTGTAAATACTCAAAGGATACTATTAACAAGATAGCACAAGAGTATTTAAAACGCAATATGCACCACAATAGTAACCTTGAGCATCAAGTGCCAGTTGCAGGTTGTGTTGTAGTTGAATCGTGGATTAAAGAAGGCGAACACGACAAAAGCCAAAACTTTGGTTTCTCCTTTCCGGATGGAACGTGGTGCATAGGAATGAAAGTAGATAACGATGAGGTGTGGAGTGATATCAAACAAGGTAGTGTTAAAGGGTTTTCTCTTGAAGGGTTCTTTACCGAGATGAGTGAAGAGTATTTAGCCGAGCAAGAGATTGAGAAAATTATGAAGGCACTTAATGATGAGTTAAGCGCGTTGTAATAGATTACACCAGTGCAGGTGTATTGTTTACCCGACAAACAAAGAAGCCCCTCGTTAGGGGCTTTCTTCGTTGAACTTAAAAACAATTAGAAAAATGAACAAACATTACCCGAATGGGATGACACAAAAGTAAAAACAAATTTGAGTTTATGCGTCTATTATACAAAGTAATTATCAACACTATGAGTAAAGTTAACGAAATCGTTTCCAAGTACGCAGAAAAACTAAAGTCCTTCGGGATTAGTTTGTCAGCAGTTGAGGAAGCGGTAGAGCAAAAACAAATGGCTATGGCTGTACTCGCTGATGGTACTGAAGTCTATTCACCAGATGCTGAATTCGGTATTGGTTCTGAAATCTTTGTTATGGATGCAGAAGGTAACCCTACACCTGCTCCCGATGGAGAACACGAAACCGCCGAAGGTAAAATCTTGGTTGTAGTAGAAGGCAAAATCAGCGAAGTAAAAGAAAAGCCCGAAGAAGAAGAACCAAAGGTTGAGATTGAAATCGAAGAAGTTGAGCAATCATCTTTCGATGGAGTTTCACGCGAAGAGTTCGAGAACACTATCAGCAAATTAATCGAAGGCTTTGAAGCCAAGATTAACGCGTTGACTGCTGAAAAGCAAAACCTATCTGCAACGATTGAGAAAATGTCTAAAGCACCTGCTACCGAGTCGGTGAAGAAGGCTTCTCCAGTTGCACAAAAACAAAGCGCAGAACCTACACCATTCAGAGCAATGGACGCACGTTCACGCGCATATCAAATAATCAATTCTAAAAAATAAAAAAAATGGCTATTAGTATTACAAGTACATACGCAGGTGAATTAGCATTACCATACATTCACGCTGCTTTGTTGAGTGGTGACACTCTTGCAAAAGGTTACGTTACATTGAAAGAGGGAGTTAAGTATAAGGCAGTTCTTAAGAAATTGTCAAGTGCTAACTTGGTTCAGGCTTTCTCTTGTGATTTCGCAGATCCAACTGATTTGACTTTGACTGAAGCAGTTTTGACTGTAACAGATTTGAAAGTTAACTTGGAAGTTTGTAAATCAGAGTTCGCAAAGGATTGGGAAGCTGCTGCTACAGGTCGTGGATTCATCAACGATGTAGTTCCTGCTAACTTCACTGATTTCTTGATTGGTTACGCTGCTGCTAATGTTGCTCAAAACATCGAGTTCACAATTTGGCAAGGTGATACTGCAGGTACTTATACTGCATTTGATGGTTTCGAAAAGAAATTGAAGGCTGCTTTGTCTGGTTCTGCTGACCAAACTTGGGGTGCTACAATGACTGCTTCAACTATCATTGCTAACTTGACTGCTTTGGTTGCTGCTTTGCCTGCTGCATTGATTGGTGCGCCATCAGTTAAAATCTATATGAACCGTTACACTGCTCAAATGTATAAGCAAGCAATCGCTGCTTTGGGTTATGCTTTCGAGTACAACGCGTTCAAAGAGTTTAATATGCAATTCGATGGATATGATATCTATGTATGTCCAGGAATGACAAACGGAACTGTAGTTATCGCAGAGCCTAACAACTTGGTTGTTGGTGTTGATGCTAACTCTGACTTTGCTGAAGTTAAAGTTGTAGATATGTCTTTGACTGATGCTTCTGACTTGGTTCGTATGGCTATGAAATTCCGTATCGGAGTTCAAATCGGCTTCACAAGTGATTGTGTAATCGGACACAACTAATTAAACACAAGTAAAAAGGTAGGGGAATAAGTCCCCTGCCTTTTATTGTAAATAATAACAACTAAAATTATAATAATATGGCTTGTGAATTAACCGCAGGATTTGCATTAGATTGCAAAGAGGGTGTAGGTGGTATTAAGGCTATCTATATACAAAGTCTATCAGAATTCTATGATGGTGGACAAGTTAGTATTGATGCTGGCTCTCAAGAAATTGATGCATTACCAACTGCAACCATTTATCAATATGTATTGCCTAAGCATACAGGAAACTTTACCGAAGAAGTACAAAGTTCAGTTGAAAACGGAACTATTTTCTACACTCAAACAGTAACCGCAACTTTCTTTAAGTTGACTGCTGTACGTAGAAAGCAACTTGAATTAGTTGCAAAGAATCGTCTTGTTGTATTTGTACAAGATAACAACAACAACATTTGGATGGTTGGTAAGGTTGATGGCGCAGAAGTTACTGCCGCTTCGACTTCTACAGGTACTGCAAAAGGTGACCTTAACGGTTACACAATTACATTCACTGCTGAAGAGGCTAATAAAGCTTATCGTTTGGAATCTTATTCATCAATTCCATTTGATAACTTTCAGTCAATTACAGTAGGTATCGGAAGTATTTAATTTATATTTGTTTAAAGGATGAATTACCTTCAAACGAATACCGCATCTCAAACTCTCCTCTTAAGTTTAAAAGAGGGGAGTTTGTTATTTGATACAACGTATACGGATTATCTTTTGATGATTCAAAACGAAATTACTTTAGAAACATTTTATGTTATACCTGCTCAAATCAGCGAGAACGATAGGGTTACGACTTTGGCAATTAGTACAAATGACGATGATCCAACTAATGGTTCTATTCTTGTTACTAATGGTGGGCGTTATAACTTCATTATATACGGTCAAAATTCAGATACTAATCTTGACCCACAAAACGCGGTTGTGGTTGGTGAGATTAAAAGAGGTTTCATCCAAATGGAAACTTTGGTAAATTACTACGACCAACCAAACATAATTATTCCAAGTGATATTGAGTACAATGGATAAAACAAAATCAATCGTTGACAGGTTTAGTGCAACTCAAGTAGAGTTAGCAAAGTACGTTAAAATAGAGCCTATCGAATTTGAGGATAGAAAGGGGTGGGTGGCTTATGGCGAAGGAAACCACTTCCCGCAATACTTGATTGAATTATATAATACTTCACCGGTACACGGTGCGCTCGTAAATAGTATCTCGTTTATGATTGCAGGAAAAGAATTTACTGCTGCATCACAAGTGACATTACGCGAGATTCAACGATTGAAGTTAGACAAGGTCTTGCATTCAACAGCACTTGATTTAAAGTTGCACGGTGGATTCTATTGGGAAGTAATTTGGTCAATGGACAGAAGCACCATTGCTCAAATAAACCACTTGCCATACGAGAACTGCCGATTGGCTTGTTCCGATGATAACGATGATGTGACTGGTGTTTGGTATTCACGTGATTGGTCCGATACACGTAAAAAGAAAAACAATCCTCACTATATACCATTCTTTGACATAAATACCAAAGAGGAAAACCCGAAACAAGTGATGTTCCAACATTCGATGATGGTAGGTAGTGAGTATTACCCGAAGCCTGATTACATTGGATCAATCAACTGGATTGAGTTAACAAGACAAATTGGAGAATACCACGTAAATAATATTTTAAATGGTTTCTTTCCTTCGTTAATTGCATCATTTAACAACGGAATACCTACGTTAGAAGAGCAAAGAATGATTAAACAGCAACTGCAATTAAGCATTCAAGGTGCTGAAAACGCAGGAAAGGTGTTGACATTCTTCAATGAGGAACGTGACAGAGGTGTAGAATTTACCGCTTTCCCTATTTCGGATAGTGATAAGCAATACGAGTTCTTAAGTACCGAGAGTACAAACCAAATTTTGATTGCTCACCGCGTTACTTCACCGCTTCTTTTTGGTATTCGTGATGGTGGTGGATTGGGTTCAAATACCGATGAATTGAAAACATCAATGTATTTGTTTACCAAACAAGTTATTGAGCCTTTCCAACGTATTATCTGCGATGGAGTAGATGAGATATTGAGAGCCATTGCAGTTCCGCAAGGGGTTAAGATTGCACCGAATGATTTATTTGTTCCCGAACAAACAACCGAAGCACCTGTAACGCAGTCAACTGAAAAAAAAAAAGTTAAGTGCGAACACGAAGCAGTTTCTCAAAAGTTTGAGAGCTACGCACCAACCAATGAAATGGCAGCAGAAGCCGAACTTGGATTAAAGTGGCGCGAAGAGTACGGAAGAGGTGGAACGGAAGTAGGTGTTGCACGTGCGAGAGATATAAGCAACAAAAGAAATTTATCTTTGGATACAATTCAAAGAATGAATAGTTACTTTTCACGACACGAAGTAGACAAACAAGCGAAAGGTTGGAATCAAGGCGAAGAGGGTTTTCCGAGTGCTGGTCGTGTGGCTTGGCAACTTTGGGGAGGCGATGCAGGTCGTGATTGGGCAAAAAGAATTTTAGAACGTGTTGAGCAATCAACCCACGTTTGCCAATCAAGTGTTGACGATTTCACCGATGAAGAAGGAAAGCAATTTTTAAAACATCTTGCCGAATGTGGTGAGTTGATTGATTTAAATGAGTGGGAACTTGTTGAAGAGTGTGAGGTTGGCGATTACGATACTGAAGAAAACTTTACCAAAGTAAACCAAGCACTTGATTCATATGCTGACCCTGACCAAAAGAGCAAACTTGATGCAGGACTTTACAAAGTGCGTTATAGATATTCAACTTGGATAAGTCAAAATTCGCGTGAGTTTTGTCGTGAAATGGTACGACTTTCGAAAGGTGGCATTGTTTGGAGATACGAGGATATTCAAGATATGAGTTCATCGGGTGTAAATGGTCAATTTGCTGAAAGAGGTAGAACAACTTATAATATCTTCCGTTATAAAGGCGGTGTTAATTGTCATCATTTTTGGATGAGAGCAATTTATAAACGCAAAAGAGAAGGTGGTAAATTCTTACCAAACGAAGGGATGGATAACGAAGTAAAGATTGCGGTTAGAAAAGCGGAAGCTGAAGGATTTTCACCACTTGATACAACGGTAGGTTATCAAGATGCAAAGAGACCAATGAAGGACTTTCCAAATGGCGGTAGAATAAACTAAAAAAATTGTAAATTATGGCAATCCCACAAGAAATACTTTTGATAAACGAGGAGTTATTGAAGAAATACACTCCTTTAACTGATGCAGTTGACCCAAACTTAATTCGACCTTGCATTTATGTAGCGCAGGATATGTACTTGCAGAACTTTTTGGGTACTAACTTAACCAACAAATTGAAGGATGATGTCGCTAATGGTACACTTGCTGACCAGTACGAAACATTATTGAATGATTACGTGATTAAATTGCTTATTTGGTGGGTAATGGTAGAACTTTACCCATCGTTATTGTACAAACACGACAATGGTAACTTGGTTTCAAGACAAAGCGAAGACACAACTCCTGTAACTAAAGGTGAAATGGAATCGTTGAAAGAGAAAGCGCGTGAGAATGCGAGGTTCTACACCAAGCGAATGGTTGATTATTTGCGTTTTAATACAAATCTTTTCCCTGAATATACTAACAATACGGATAACAATATCTTCCCCGATATGAACCCGTATGGAAAGAGTAACTTTTTGATTTCGGATAGTTATAAAACACAACGTCATAAATGGTCAATTCAAAACTTCCTACCTCCTACGTACTAAAGCGAGAGCAGTACGAGAAAATGTTAAAGGTTTATCTTAAAAAACAACAAGCTAAAGTAAAAAAAAGTTGAAAGAGTTATTGTTTTTGAAAGGCAAGTTCTGGTTATTAGCAAGTCTCGCTGTATTCTTACCAATCAAAGAGCTGATGTTAACCATTGGCTTTTTGGTTGCTGCCGATATGGTTGTAGGTATTTGGAAGGCATTGAAGTTGAAACAACGTATTCGTTCACGCAGGATGAGTGATACTATCACGAAACTTTTATTGTATCAAATTGCAATAATGAGCGGATTCTTAATTGAATCTTTTATCATTGCTGAACTTATACCGATTACTAAATTGGTTGCTACCGTTATCGCAGTAATCGAATTTAAGTCAATCATTGAATCGATTGAATCGGTTACTGGCAAAGACCTTTGGAGTAGAATTAAAACTATTATAGGTAGAAAAAGCGAAGATATAACCGATGCAATGACCGATGGAAAAGATAAGTAAATATGTGACCTATGCCGAAGTCACAAAGAGCAATCAAGCGACTGCGTTAAAGTTGGCTAACATTCCAAATGCGGAACAATTAAATAACTTACGTTTGGTATGTACTAAAATCTTTGACCCACTACGCGAACACTTTGGAAAGCCTATCGGTATAAGTAGTGGCTTTAGGTCAGTTGAACTAAATAGCAAAATTGGGGGTTCTAAATCATCACAACATTGTCAAGGAAAGGCACTTGATATAGATGGAGATATCTTCGGTGGTATAAGTAACAAATTAATTTTTGAATATATTAGAAAAAGTTGTACTTTCGACCAACTCATTTGGGAGTTTGGAAGTGAGAACGCACCTGATTGGGTACACGTAAGCTACAATGAAGGGAACAACAGGAAGCAGGTTTTACGTGCGGTTAAAATTGGCGGCAAAACTGTTTACCAACCCTTCTAAATATGGCTCAAGAATCACCAAAAACAAAGTTAGCGCGTGAAGTTCGCGCGAAGTTTCCAAACACACCAACGTTGACACTTGCAAAGAAGTTAAGCAAAGAACATTTTGAAACTTTTTTAGGTGTTGAGGATGCGCGTGATACGTTACGCAGGATAGAAGGTAAAAATGGTAATATACCAAAAGATAAATCTTTGGTAATGGAAAAAGAAAGACCAAAGAACCCATTTAAGTTACCAAAGTCATATGCAAAAGGTCGCAAACATATTGATATAAAAGGCAAAAAGATTTTGATATTGTCCGATGTTCACATTCCATATCACGACATTGATGCGTTATCAGTTGCCATTGAAACAGGATTGAGCGAAGGAGTGGACACAGTTATTTTAAATGGTGACGCATTAGATTGTCATATGATAAGTGACTTTGTTAAAGATCCAAAGAAACGCAAATTCAAGGATGAATTATACGCAATGCGAACCTTCGTTTATGAACTTCGTCAAACATTTCCAAATGCAGAGATAATTTATAAAGAAGGTAACCACGAAGAAAGGTATTGGAGATATATGAGGGTTAAAGCACCTGAACTATTCGACATTGACGCATTCGATTTCGCTTCACTTTGCCACTTGGATAAGTACGACATCAAATGGATTGAGGGAAAGAACAAGATTAACATAGGTGGGTTGTCTTTATTTCACGGTCACGAGTTCGGTAAGCAATTCTTACCTTCAGTAAACGTAGCGCGTGGGTTGTTTTTAAAGACCAAAGCAAATGCGATGTGTGGACACCATCACCAAACCGCAGAGCATACCGAAAGAGATGTAAACGGAAAGGTAATAACTTGTTGGGGTGTGGGTTGCTTAAGTGAGTTAAGTCCCGATTATAACCCATATTCAAAATACAATCACGGATTCGCAATTATAACAAGAGGCAATGGAAAAGAATTTCACGTTAAAAATTATCGCGTTAATGACGGTCGCATTTATTAGCGGTCTGTTCATTTGCCGAAGTTGTAATAAACCACAAATCCAAACCATTAGCCACAACGACACAATCGTAGTATTAAAAGCGCGTGTTGATACGTTGGAAGTGGAACGTATCAAAACCAAAACTATTTATGAAAAACAAATTGATACTATTTATTTGCTTGACAGCATTGCCATTGATAGCGCATACACAAAAGCAATCAACAGACTTCAGGAACTCGAAAGAACTGGATTCTTTAAGCATTGAACGTAGGCTTGTTGTATTAGGTGTCAAATCACTTGACTATTACGTTCATTTAAACGACATCAATAGTCGTATTATCCGTACACAAAGTGATGTTATTGTCTATAATGAGGGATATATAAAACAATTAGAGGGATTAAATAAGGGATTAAACGAGGGATTAAATGAGGAATTAAATAGAAAAAAAAAGTGGCGAAAAGCCACTCTTTTAATTGGTAGTATTTATGTCTTGACTGCTACAATTATTTATATTTTATGATGGGTATAATTTGTTCAGTTCATTTAATCTGTTAATTGATAAAATTAATTCGTTCATATCAGATTTCCATTTTGGATCAATTAAACATTTGGCATCATTAATTAATCGCCATTTCGCTGCGCTTAAAAATCCTTTACCTTTTTTGCTTAATTTCATTGATGGTATTGATACATATTCACAACGAATAGCCATCAATAAAAGTTCATTTTGTTTATTCATTTTTTTACTTTTTTAAGTTCATAATTCTTTTTAAATAGATAGCCATATCAAGTGCTTCCTCATACGCGTGGTGTAGCCATTCTTTCTCGGATAGATTCGCCTTGTCTACAGTTGTTCCGTACTTCGCCCTTCCCATTTTCTCACGTGATATAAGGTCTGTGATGACTTCTTTATATACATCGCTTTGGCAGTTGTCAAAATCGTGTGTTATATTCATTCTATTTCAATTTTAGGTTGGTTTTCTTTTGCATCTTGTATCAACTTAATCAGTTCGGGTAGCATCCAATAGCCATACGTTGCCATTTCATATGTGAAATCATCAAGGTGTTTTGTGATGTCTGGTAATGTAGCTCCATCGGTTTCCCATAGCGCAGTGATTGTCTTTCCGTGTTCACGTTGGATGGACTCATTTAACCGCTTCATCAACATCTTTGTTTGGTGATTATAGAACCATTTAATCGGTTCGCATTCATCACTCGCGTAAAGTGTAGCCTGTGTCCACATTAACAGGTTGAGAACCTTAATTTTTTCAAGGTCACTCTTTGATAGTTTGTTGTTCATAGTTCGTGTTCAATTTCTTGTTTCAAAAGTTCTAAGGCATATCTTGCACCTTCGATAAACGCGAAGTAACGCGAGTTGTCCATTTGTTCACCGTTGTACATCGCATACATTTCGGCTTTCATTTTAATTAGTTCATTCATTTTCATAGTTGCAAATATAATTAAGCGAAGGCATATTTTCCAAAATTCTTTTTTAATTCATAAAACGAGCGCATCATTATTGCATCAGCAAAGTCGGGAGACATTCCAAATCTCTTTTTCAAATCTTCTTTGTTGGTCACTCTTAACTTTTGGTCGCTATCCAGTTTCTCGCGCCTTATCATCTCTAACTCTTTAACGATTGTATCTTTGTGCTGTGAGTTAAAAGTGATTGAGTTGTTGGTAATCAATTCACCAAGTTTAAAGTAACAATCGGATTTCAAGTTAAGGTAGTTTTCACGAACCGATTTAGATCCGTTAAGAAACCCTTTGCACTTCAAGAAGTCAACCGCACCACCACCGATTCCATCTTCATCCACCAAGACATTTGAGAGTAACACACCATTGCTTTGAGCCATTTGTCGAATCGTGTCAACAACTTCGTTTATTGGCTTGTGTTTTAACACAACAAACTTTTCCGCGTGTAGTCCATCCCATAACACGATGACAGTTCTATCGTCACCCATTCGCGCAATATCCGCAGTTATATACTTGGTTGTGTTCTTTTGTTGTGGTTCACGGAAACACCTCAACAAATCATCGTAGTGGTAAAGCCTATCTTGTGTCTCGTCATAGTCCCAATCACCATCTAAAAGCCTTTTGCGGTCAATCTCGGGTAGCATTCGCAAGTTTTCTAAATACACTGGCGAGATATGTGGGTTATCCGTTGGCAAGGCTTGTATGAACTCCCTATCTTGTCTTAAAGTTCCATTACGTTTAGCATCGTAGAACTCGTTATAAAGCCATCCTTTGTGTGGGTTGCAGGTTAGCAATCCTTTTGGCTTGTCGTTTATAAGTTTGTAACGCACACGCGAAGCGAGAATAGCAATACACTTTTCGCTCACCTCACCTGCCTCGTCAACGAAGTAGTCTGTTATCTCTAACGAACCGAATCTTTGAAACTCGGGGTCACTTGGCATATCCGCCAAATCCATCAATATCGTTTGACTTCCATTGAACCAATTTATTACATGGTCTTGACCGTTGTAGGTAAAATGTTTTCCTGCAATTAATCCATAGTTAGCGCACAACTCAAAGAAGGTAGCCATTGTAGACAATCGCAACTTCTTTAATTCAGCACGACCAATTAAACCGCGTGTTCCTGCGTACTTTAACCGTCTCTTTATTTGCCAATCGCAACCAAGAAAACTTTTTCCGCTTCCTGCAGAACCGCCATAAAGAACCTGCCACTTATCCGAATCAATGGACAAGTGGTTCAAGGCTTCTTTTTGTTTATCGTGAAATTGTATCATTAGAATAAAGTTAGTTGGTTGGTTGTTTCACTTGGCAATTCATCACATAGCATCCGCAAAATACCATCATATTTGCAGTGATCATTGTTATTACCAATCAAATAAACCAATCGATTCACACTT
>Ga0315905_10001077_pt1 | contig 29672 bp, 23 predicted proteins | sample LakEriMetagenome_5_FD_203522 | JGI IMG/M metagenome (GOLD analysis project Ga0315905, IMG submission 203522) | Freshwater fungal communities from buoy surface, Lake Erie, Ohio, United States - Buoy 4 MA121 | ecosystem: Environmental > Aquatic > Freshwater > Lake | place: USA: Lake Erie, Ohio...
TAAGTTATTTTTGCAAAAATTTTACCTCATTATCTAGTGGTATTCAAATGATTCAGTCTTAATTGAAATGACTATATCCCTGATAATCAGTCCATGAAATGCTAAATTAATTTTGTCTAAGGTAGCAGGCTAGATCCTCTACCAATCAACAATCGGAGAGGTCATCATGCCGATGGCTGGCCATAGTGATATTACGAAACAAAACCCCATTTCCTATGGGGTTTATTCAGAAGTTGGTAAGTTGCATAAGGTGATGGTCTGTGCCCCCGGTTTAGCCCACAGCCGTTTGACCCCCAGCAACTGTGATGATTTGCTTTTTGATGAAGTGCTCTGGGTAGAGCAAGCGAGAAGGGATCATGCCGATTTCGTACTCAAAATGGGCGATCGCGGTGTAGACGTGGTGGAAATGCACGATCTACTGACGGAAACCCTAGAGATCCCGAACGGAAAAAAATGGATACTCGATCAGCAGATAGTCCCCAATGAAGTGGGACTGGGCCTAGTCGCAGAGGTACGGGCCTTTTTAGATGGTCTCAGTGCTCGCCAGTTGGCCGAATATCTCATTGGCGGATTAGCCACCTATGATCTGCCCCGGGATCTGGGTCATGATTTTCTCCTGGCGGATCAAGAAGGCAGCGGCATTACCCAATATCTCCTTCCGCCCCTACCTAACACCCTCTACACCCGGGATACCACCTGCTGGATCTATGGTGGCGTTACCCTCAATCCCCTTTACTGGCCTGCCCGCCATGAAGAAACCCTGCTCATGACCGCTATCTACAAGTTTCACCCCAGCTTTGCCGGGGTAGACTTTGAAATCTGGTGGGGAGATCCGGAGATCAATCATGGCACTGCCACCCTGGAGGGCGGCGATGTGATGCCCATCGGCAAGGGCATAGTCCTGATTGGCATGAGCGAACGCACTTCCCGCCAGGCCATTACCCAACTGGCGGCCTCCCTGTTTGCCAAGGGAGGGGCGGAACGGGTCATTGTAGCCGCCATGCCCAAAATGCGAGCCGCCATGCACTTGGATACGATCTTTACCTTCTGTGATCGGGATGTGGTCACCTTGTTTCCGGACATCTTTGAGAAGGTTGTTACCTTTTCCCTCTGGCCCAGTGACAAGGCCTCCGGCTACGACCTCATCAAGGAATCGAAACCCTTTGTAGAGGTGGTGGCCTCAGCCCTCGGCCTGAAAAAACTGCGATTGGTGGAGACTGGTGGAAACGCCTACGCCAGACAGCGACAACAGTGGGACAGTGGCAACAATGTGGTTTGTCTGGAACCGGGGGTCGTTGTAGCCTATGATCGCAACATTCAAACCAATACAGCTATTCGTAAAGAAGGGGTAGAAGTGATCACCATTGTTGGTGCAGAACTCGGCCGCGGCCGTGGGGGCGGCCACTGCATGACCTGTCCCCTCATTCGGGATGCAGTTGATTTTTAGGCAAAACAACCAATACGGAGTAATGACCATGAATACTGAACAAAAGCGTGGCTCCCTGGTCATCATTGGTGGGGCAGAGGATAAGCGTGGCGATTGTGTTGTCCTGCGAGGGTTTGTGCGAGCGGCTGGGGGGGTCAAAGCTCGCATTGCCGTTATGACGGCGGCCACCGGCTATCCCCAAGAAGTCGGGGATGAATACACCCAGGTGTTTGAGAAGCTCGGGGCCGGGGTGGTAAACGTTGTCCATACCGAGTGTCGCTCTGATTCCGAACGGGAAGACTCCCTGAATATCATTAAACAGGCGACCGGCATTTTCTTTACCGGGGGCGATCAGGTGCGGATTGTCGATTACATTAAGGACACTCCCTTAGACCAGGCCATTCACCAGCGGTATGCGGAAGGGGCGGCCATTGGCGGAACCAGCGCTGGAGCGGCGATGATGCCGGATCAAATGATTGTTGGTGGGGCATCTGTCTCTCACCCGAGCGTTGATTCGGTCAGACTTGGCCCCGGTATGGGGTTTTTGCCCGGTATTCTCGTGGATCAGCATTTTGCCCAACGGGGTCGTCTTGGTCGTCTGCTGGCGGCCCTTGTGCTGGAACCGGTGGATCTGGGTTTAGGCATTGATGAAGATACGGGCATTATTGTCAGTGGGGATGAATTTACCGTTGTGGGTCAAGGCTCCGTGACGGTGGTGGATGAGACCACCGCTACCCATAACAACCTGGACGGGTTGCTCAAAGATGAACCCATCGCCCTGTGTGGTGTTCAATTGCATATTTTGCCCCACGGCTACCGTTTTGATCTCAAAAAACGAGTGCCGATACTGTAAATAAGGAAAGCCCCGCCATGACCGCTGCCGTTGCGTCAGACCCGACTATTTATACTGGCGATGTCCTCCAGGGCACCCCCGTCATCAGTCAGTTAAATCTCAATGACCTAGAATCAGGGCGGATGCACCGTTTTTTCTTCCAAGGTGTACAGATGGGAACGGGGCAACATTGGTATGTTCCGGTCATGGTGGCTAAAGGGATTCGAGGGGGCAAACGCATTTGCCTGAGCGCCGGGGTGCATGGGGATGAATTAAGTCCCCTAGATGCCCTACGAAGGATTATGGCGACCCTCGACCCAGCGCAGATGTCGGGGGCGGTAATGGCTGTTTGCGGCATCTCCCGCCCAGCGATCGAGAATATTCGACCCCACTGGCCCATCTCCCAGGGCGGCGGTCTATGGGTGGATATCAATCGGGTTTGGCCGGGGGATGAAGGGGGGGAGAACGCCCCCACGCGCCAGGCCGGCATCCTCTGGCAACGACTGTTCAAAAACAACATCGACGTAACCCTTGACTACCATACCGTTTCCACCGGTAGCGATTTTACGCTATTTATCTTTGCAGACTTTCGCCAGAGCGAAGTCCAACAGATAGCCCAGTTGTTTCCGAGCGAACAGATCAAGAATGATCCAGGACTGAAGGGCACCCTAGAAACGGCTTTTGTGGAGGCAGGTATCCCTGCCCTCACCATCGAAATCGGTGCGGCCCGACGCTTTGATACCCGCAAGATTGAGCGGGCCGTCGAAGGTAGCTTAAACGTCCTTAAACACTATCAGGTGATTGAGGGGTCTCTAGGCTGCACCGCCCAGGGAGCAGGAACTTTCTTTGGGGATACCTTTGAGACCATCCGGGCAACAGCCGGGGGCTTTCTAGAGTTGCAGGTGGATCTGATGGATAAAGTGAGTCCGGGTCAGCCTGTTGCTATCCAGCGCAATGCCTTTGGGGATGTCGTTGCCACCTACACCGCCGGGGTGACTGGGGAAGTGGCTGTCATCGCCAGGGATGCCCTCTGTGAACCGGGGGCACGGGTAATGCAAATTCTCTACAATAAGCAGTTAAAGATGGGGGATAGCTCTAATACCCTGGGTCGATCATTACAATCCGGGTAAAGCTTACAAGTGATGTTGGGGCGATCGCCATTTCTTTGATCGCAAGCAAATTTATGACCCTTGTATCGCCAATTTGGTCTGTGGGGGTTTATAAAAATGATAAAACCTTAACTTTACTTGGCACGATGCTAAATAACAAACTACAACCTCTGTTAACGAGGGTAAGCACCTGGACGGTTGGCGGAATTATCGGGGGGTTGATCGGCTCTCTGGTGGCGGTACTGCTGACTGAAGCAATTAAGCAAACCCTAGGTACAGTTTCCGGACTAGACGCCATTTGGTTACTGCTTATTCCTTTATGTGGTGTTTCGTTGGCGGTGCTGATCCTGTTTGGACTGGGTAAGGGACAACCTGTGCAGACCGTTGCACCCCGTGAGGCTAATGCGCCTGGCCGCTGGGGGTCTTTAATGTCCTGGTATTCTTTCCCCCATGACATTGCCCGTGCCGATCTGACCGGTGATGTGGTCAACGCCTCTGGAGCCGAAGAACGCTTCCCCTGGAATTTGGCCCCATTAAGGGCCATCGCCATTCTATCCACAGTGGGTTTTGGGGGCCCCATGGGCACAGAATCACCAGCGGCCCACATTGGTTTTGCCACGGGAACTTGGTTGGGGAGTGTTCATCCCGCGTTGCGTCAATTGGTACGACCCCTGGCGATCGGTGGGGGGGCGGCTAGTGTGTCGGCATTGATGGGTATCCCGCTGGTGGGCACTTTCTTTATGTTTGAGTTAAGTGGACGACGCCAAGTACCCCTGACCCCAGAGCGAGGGGCGGCAATGTTGGCCGGGGGGCTAGTGGGCTGGGGGGTTAACGAGACGTTTAATCTCCAACTGATTCGGCTCGTGGTACCAACAGTTCCCCAAGCGGATCTTTGGAATACGGTGGGGGCCACCCTATTGATTGGTGTGATCACAGGCATCATTACAGCACTGACCGGTGAGGCGATCTACTGGGCTAGAGGTTTGCAGAATAGTCCTGCCCTGCGCTTGGCGATCGGCAGTGTGCTAATGCTGTTGCTGGCCGTGGTAATTGGACAGGTGGCCACCCCAGCGGCGGCTTTTGGGCCAGGGGGAGCGGCGATCGCCTGGGCGGAAAACATTGAAACCACTCCCTATCACCTACTGGCCGTTGCTCTATTACGGGCGGCGTCCACTACTGCGGCGGTTTTAGCGGGGGGGTGCGGTGGCGTTTTTGTCCCTTTTTTGGCGATCGGAGACTTGAGTGGTCGGGTGTTTGCCACCATATTTGGCATATCGGGAGATTTAGCCGGAGCCGCCGGAGCCGCCGCTGCTATTGCAGGGGGTTATCGGTTACCCCTAACCGCCGTAGCGATGGTGCTAGGAGTGGGCGGCCCAGAAACGGCCCAAATCACCTGCCTTGGCACCGTGGTTGTAGCTGCTTTTTCCGGATTAGTGGCCGCCCGCTTAGCCAATCAATTCACCAGTTCTTTACGCACAGTGGGCCGCAAGAAACCCCCCTTGGGAAGCTGAAAAAATTTCTTTTTTGCTGAATAATCACCCCGGACAGTCAAAACAGCTTTGCCTCTGTTGAAAATTAAAGAGTCAGGTTTGGAGAAGCACTCATTGCCCGGAGGAATCCGAAGATTGGACACGAAAAGGAGGGGCAACATAATCAGAAGGCAAGTAATTTTCTGGAATGGTTGATGTATTGCCATCTCGGAGGGCAGTGAAGCTGGGGGACAAGATCTCAATCTCCACCTCATTGCACTCATCTTGTATATTTTGATGTAGTTCGGAATAAATCAGCACCATCACATTGGGGTTATCCGTATAGGCATTTAATTGATAACTGACATAAAAATTGTCTAGACTTGTTTGCAATACAAAAGGGGCGGGTTCTTTGAGAATGTGCTCAGTGTTTAAGGCGGCTTTAATTAGGGTTGCGTAAACCTTTTGCCAAGGCACATCGTAGCCCAGGGTAATTGTTGTTTGAAGAATTAAATGACTGTCTAATTCCCGCGATGAAATACTGAAGTTAATGACATTACTGTTTAATAAAGATGAGTTGGGAATCGTAATGATTTGATTGGTCGGTGTGCGGATACGAATTACTAAAAAGTTTTTTTCAATCAGATCGCCAATAACATCACCCACTTGAATATGATCGCCGATCCGAAAGGCACGGGTATAAATAAGAATAATGCCCCCAATAACATTGGCGATCGCCGACGTAGAACCAAGGGAAAAAAGCAGACCGAGAAAAACAGAAATACCCCGGAAAGCTGGGGAATCAAAACCGGGTAAGTAAGGAAAAGCGATGATGGTTGCGATGGCAATAAACAAAACTAATACGAGATTGTAAGTCGGTTGTGCCCAATCCGCATAAAAACCAGGGACAACCAGATTGCCTAGTTCGATGGCGGTAAAAAAGGGCTTGATTAGCCGAATTAAGTAATAAGTAATAAAAAAGATGATGGCAACAATAAAAAAATTGGGAAGATATGTGCCAATAGCCGAGAAAACCAGCTCTAATGATTGAAAAAAGTAACCTAAAATACTTTCACCAAAAACCCTAGTCCAAGGAAATAAACGAAGGATAAAGGCAGCATAACAGAACAACAACAAAATCAGAATAAATAGGCGAATTTTCTGAAGAACCAGAAGCCAAAATAAACCTATCTTGGAAGAAGATAATATCTCAACATTCTGAATTTTAATACTGGGCGTTCGTGATTCAATTAAACGTCGAATGAAGGGAAATAGTTTTCCTGAAATTTTGATAATGGCAAGACTCAGAATCAGGAAAGCAAAACTAGCTAGAACCGTATAAGTGATGTTTTTCAGGAGTTGATCAGGTTTTCGAGCTTGGCGATATTGAGCAATAGCAACCTTTATTTTTTGTAACGCTTGTTGAGTTAAAGCCTCTGGGGTCGAATAGTAAGCCTTTGCGTCTAGCTCAGTGACGGTTAAAATGACTTCTTGATCTGCGCCTAAATAAAATGATTTGTCATAGGGACTCTGCTTAACTTTTAGATCTTCAAGAGCAATAGCATTATTTTGAGCAATTCTTTCAATGCGTCGACTAACGGCGTTGGCTCGCTCTGCCGCCGAAAAAGAAGCAATTCCCCGCCGGACAAAAAAGAGCGGTTGTCCATCTAGTATAACGGGAAAGCCGTCAATTTCGTTGTCTGGGCCTATCTGATTCTGAAAAAGTTCTGATGGTGATGGATTTTGAGCAGTACCTAAAAGTGGAGAGGTTAAAGTCAGTAGGAAAATGACGGTAAATATTAGCAAGATATGCCCAGTTTTTTCCATCCATCGTTTAATGTTAGATAATTGAGCTGCCATCAAAGGTCTTTGATTAATAATAAAAAAGGGTATAAGTCCCATGATATTACAAGAGAAAAATTCTTCTTTTTGTTTTGCCACTCGAAACATTATTTTTTAAAAAGATGGCCGGTCGCGCCTTCAACTGTTCACCTCAAATCCATCTGACTGAGCCGTTTTTCTAAAAATTGTTTCCCTTGCTTTTCCCCATCTTCAATCAACCGATGAATGCTTTCGGAACAGCGATCCAGTTTGCTTTCATAGTTCAGACTTTTGGCTAACTCCTCAGACATTTCGATCATAGGAATATGATAATCGTGATCGGGATCTTCTGGAAAAGATTTAGGAATTTTAAAGGGTTCTTGAAAATCTAGATCAGCTAAAAACCCTTCCTTGAAAGCTCCCTTTAAAAACAGGTTGTTAAGAAACTCAATTTGATCAAGGCTTTGAAATAGGGAGACATTGCCTTCGAGTTCATTGCGGCGATCGGCAATATCGTCAGATTGAACAGGGATTTTATCAGTGGAGGTTGGATCGATCTTAATAACCCAAAGTTCATTAGGAATATTCTCGACTCCCACAAAATCGCGGCAAATCAAAGAACGAATAGGAGGATTGTCGGGAAATAAGCCATCCCAGTAAGCCATATTTCCAATCGTGACAGCGGGAAAAAAGTTCGGATTGGCTGCCTCCACCCTGACAGGTGATCGCAATTTTGGGGTTCATGATTTGGTTCACCCGATGAGGTTTGAATTATATAATATAGCTCATGATATGGCTATAATGGCTCTACCGGACTTATGCTGTAAAAATGGGGTCAACTAGCGTGAAAGTTGAGATAATTGATCATTTTAAAATTAGAGAAATTCCTAAAGCTAAATCCTCAACGTTTAATCAATTTAAGTTTATTATTAATTCCTTCAGCCATCCTTTGGGTAGCCTTGCTATCAAGATAAGTAATCATCTACCAATTCGTACCAATAAAAAGGGTTGTAGCGAAGTTTTTATTTTTTTGAAGATCCCCTTTTGCTCCGATTGTGTTCCTCAAAACCCCTGAGCAGATTATGGCATTGGCCTTCATTGTCGCTTTGTATTTGTTGGTGTAAAGACTGGAGAAACGTCAACTAAGACAGGTTCTCGAAGAACAAGGGAATACTTCCCTAATCAGTCGGGAAAGCCGACTCAGCGTCCAACATTGCGTTGGATTTTTAACTGTTTGAAGAGAATTTATTAGGTTATACTAAATAATTATTCGCAAAGCATTAATCTAATACTTGAACGAGGGAAAATTTTACGGTTTTTTAGACTAAATACTTGCCAGTATTATCTTTTGCCATGAGACTTTTTCTTATTTTCTTTGTTCTTTTTTTATGTAAGAAATTTGGATTAATACTTTTTCTATTCTTAATGGCCAATAACGAGTAAAATTAACTTGTTTTTGACCCTGGAGACTATAGGATGTCCTCTCCCAAAATCATCCTCAAATATTTACGCTTACTAAGGTGGAAACAGAGGGATTCTCCCCACCTCAACCAAGTACAATCAGAGCTATTAAACGAATCAAAATTGGATACACCCTATCTCATTTTGATTATTAGTTCCTGCATGATTGCCACCTTTGGTCTTTTGTCAAACAGTACAGCGGTAATTATTGGAGCCATGTTGGTCGCGCCGTTGATGTTGCCCATTCGAGGTCTAGCCTTTGGAGCCCTGATCGGCGATCGTTTTTTATTCAAAACAGGTATCGTTTCCGTTACTGCGGGAACTGTACTAGCCATAGTTCTTTCCTGTTTGATCGGATTATTAACGGGTATTACAAACAATGGTAGTGAAATCCTAGCTCGAACCCAACCGAACCTTTTAGATCTGGGCATTGCCATCGCCGCCGGAGCCATTGGAGGATATGGAAAAATTCAATCCAAGGTGTCTGATACCTTTGCCGGAACGGCGATCGCCGTTGCCTTAATGCCGCCGGTTTGTGTGGTGGGGTTGGGACTGTCCCAAGGAAATTTGGTCTTAAGCCGGGGAGCAACGCTTCTTTTTCTAACAAACTTATTAGGCATTGCATTGGCTTGTATGCTTGTTTTTTTAAGTGCGGGTTATGCCCCTTTACGTCAGGCTGGGAAACCCTTATTAGGCGCTATTATTCTTACTTCAATTTTGATTATTCCTTTAGGATTTAGCTTTTCTCGTTTAGTACAGCAAGCTCGCCTAGAAAATAGCATCAAGAGAGCTTTAACAAATGGAACCGTCACTTTTCAAAAATTAGAACTGACTCATCTTACCGTCAACTGGCTAGAAAAACCTACCCATATCTTTTTGTCGGTTAACGCAAAAGAGCCGGTTAGCGAGAAGCAAGTCGCATTACTAGAATCTTTTTTGGAGAAAGAAATTGGCCAACCCTTTACGCTTGTTTTTAGCATCAGCCGTGTCGAAGAAGTTCGAGCAAAAGATGACATTGATCTATCTTATTAAGGATAATTGGTTGATCTTTTTACTCTCGTAGTTTGACTTTTTATCGTCAACCGAAAAAAGGACAGAGGACATCAGTTTTTTTGTGCTATTGTGAACAGTGGTTTTAGATAGTCCACGTCTCGGATATTCAATTTTGTTGCTACCAAATTTACTCCCTCGATCTGACAGCTATCCCTATCAGTATTGCCAAGATTCTGATCGCCAGCCAAATCCCAAAGCCGTTTTGCATTATTCCCCTGTTAAGGTTATCTTTTCTAATTCGTAGCCTAAAATTGGGGGATGGTTCAAACTCTACCAATTTAGCCCTACACCATTAATTTATGAGTCCGATTATTAAGACTGACTGGGTCGCATTAAAAAAAATTATTATCCAAGTCAAGCCGTTTAATTTGTGCAAAATTTGAGTACTGTATGTTGTCTCTTAAACCTATTTTTTCTGTATGAGCGCCATTGCCGATCGCCTTTTTCAACTCCGTGACCAACTGCAAAAGGCCAGTTATGCCTATTACGTACTGGATAACCCGATCATGGAGGATGCCGTTTATGATCAACTGTATCGGGAATTACAAACCATTGAAAGCGCCCACCCTGAACTCATTACCCCCGATAGCCCTACCCAACGGGTCGGTGAAAAACCAGCCAGTGAATTTCAGTCGGTTAAACACCAAATTCCCCTCTATAGCCTGGAAAATGCCTTTAATCTCGACGAATTGCGGCAATGGCAAGCCCGGTGGCAACGATTAGCCCCAGAGATAACTACGGCGGACTATGTGTGTGAGTTGAAAATTGACGGCTCGGCGATCGCCCTAACCTATGAAAACGGCTTATTAGTACGGGGTGTTACGAGAGGGGACGGGCAAACGGGGGAAGAAATTACCCCCAATATCCGCACCATCCGCTCCATTCCCCTACGGCTAGCCCTGGAAAATCCGCCCGATCGCCTAGAAATTCGAGGAGAAGCCTTTTTGCCCTTGGCCGAATTTACCCGCATCAATCAAGCACGGGAAGCCAAAGGAGAAGTTTTGTTCGCTAATCCCCGCAATGCCGCCGCCGGAACGTTACGCCAACTCGATGCCCGCATTGTTTCCCAACGGCGTTTACAGTTTTTTGCCTACACCCTCCATTGCCCCGGCGGTGAACCGATGATTACCAGCCAATGGCAAGCGCTGGAATTTCTCAAACAGATTGGCTTTTTAGTCAATCCCCATGCCGAACTCTGTCCCGATCTGCAACGGGTGGTGGATTATTACGACGATTGGCAGGACGCACGGCAACGATTACCCTATATGACCGATGGGGTAGTGGTCAAAATCAATGACTATGATCTACAAGAAATTCTAGGCTTTACCCAAAAATTTCCCCGCTGGGCGATCGCCCTCAAATATGCCGCCGAAGAAGCCCCCACCGTGGTTAAGGCGATCGAAGTCAATGTTGGCCGTACTGGCGCCGTCACCCCCTTAGCCGTGATGGAACCCGTTCAACTGGCGGGAACCACTGTCCAACGGGCCACCCTCCATAACCAAGACCGCATTGCCATCTTGGATATCCGCATCGGCGACACAGTAATTATTCGCAAAGCCGGAGAAATCATCCCCGAAGTACTGCGGGTCATGCTGGAATTACGCCCCCCGAACACCATCCCCTACCAAATGCCCCAGGACTGTCCCGCCTGTGGTTCTCCCTTAGTCCGTCCCGCCGAAGAAGCTGTCACCCGTTGCATTAACAGTTCCTGTCCCGCCATTTTGCAAGGTAGCCTGATTCATTGGGCCAGTCGGGATGCCCTCGACATTCAAGGGTTAGGGGAAAAGATGATTATTACCCTGTTAGAAAATCAAGTCATTACTTCGATCGCCGATCTCTACACCTTACAAGGCGAACAATTATTATCCCTAGACCGTTTTGCCCAAAAATCCGCCGAAAAATTAATTAACGCTATCCACGCCAGTAAACAACAACCCTGGGCTCGCGTTCTATTTGGCTTGGGCATTCGCCATGTGGGGCAGGTAAACGCAAAATTACTCTGCCAAAAATTTCCCACCGTTGAACAATTAAGCCAAGCAAAAGCCTCTGAATTAGCGGGGGTTTATGGCATCGGCGAAGAAATTGCCCAATCGGTATTTGATTGGTTCCGCAATCCGGCTAATCAAGCATTAATCACTACATTGCAAAATTTGGACTTTGAGTTGTCCCAATCTGAGCTAGTGGAAACAACGGTTATTAATCATCCATTCACAGGCAAAACTTTTGTTTTGACCGGCACATTACCCAGTTTAAAGCGCCAGGAAGCCCAGGCATTGATTGAAAAAGTCGGGGGGAAAGTGACCAGTTCTGTGAGTAAAAACACTGATTATATTTTGGCCGGAGAAGCGGCAGGCTCTAAGTTAGAAAAGGCACAAAAATTAAATATTTCAATATTGAGCGAAGAGGATTTTTTGGCAAGGCTAAATTAGTTTGAAAAATGAACGGCGATCGCCATTAAGTTGATTGTTCATGCCAAAATTTTTGTGTCAGTAACAATTTGGGTTTGTCTGGGAAAAGATAAGCATCAGGAAAGACCTGATCATATTCAATTCGCACATTTTCTAAAGCTTCTTGATAGCAATGGGGCAATATTTCTAACAAATAACCCCGTAGACTCGGAGAATCATTAAGCAGATCTTGCAGGTGTGACTGGGTTCGTTTTAGAGTCAATTCCCACCCCCGATAGCCATCACTCAAGGGCACATAGCGACGTTTAAGGGCATGTTCAAACAAGGTGATTAGACGATGTTTAAGTTCACGGCGATCACTGCGGGTCAAACCTTCTATCTCCTCAATTAAATGTTCCCAATCCAAGTTCTCTATATTTTTAGTTTTAAGCTGTTGAACAGTAGCCTGTATCCAAAGGGCAAAATCCTGCTCATAGAGAGTCTGATTCATAATCTTTATTCTTAGTAAAAGAATGGACAATCATTTAAAACTATTTAACACTATCAATTTAAGACCGTTGGAATCGTAGGGCTTCGATGGATTGGGCGGTGAGAAAAACCCCCAGAAAAATATAGCTTGCAAACAAAATCAAGCTTTTACTGCTCAATAATCCCTCAATTAAATCTTGATAGTTTTGAAATAAGGATAAATAAGAAAAAACACTGGCGATCACCCCGCCTAAATTTTGAGCAAACACATCAAACAGCCAGAGGGTTAAGACCAAGGTAAAGGTCAAAATATAAGCAATAATCACATTCTCGGTTAGGGAAGAAATAAACATGCCCAGCGATAATACTGCGGCCGCCACCAACAGAATAGCAAAATTTGCCAACACAATAATATTAGCGGGTACGGAGGGAGTTGAGGCACTAAAAACGATAATTTGATAAATCCAAAGGGGAATTAATAACACCGAAAAGAAAACTAAAGCTCCTAATAATTTCCCTACCGCCACCACCCAATTAGTAACGGGAGACGTAGCTAATAATTCCAATGTGCCGCGCTTACGTTCTTCTGCATATAATCCCATCGACAAAGCTGGTAATAGCACCAGAACCAAGGAAATAATTAAGCCTAAATAACTCGATAAAAAATCCATCGGCACATCAATCGGTTCAGAAAACCCGGCTTGTCTTGTAAATTCAACCCCTTCGAGAATTTGACTCAGCATTAAGGAAAAGAAAACGCCGGACATTAGCCAAAAAATAGCCGCTACCACATAGGAAAAGGGCGAACTAAAATAGCTAAGAAATTCTTTACGAAAGATGGCTAGTAAGTTGTAAAGGGTGACCATAATTTACGGGGGAATCGTCGTCAAAAAAAGGTTTATTCGGGAGCTTGGTCGGAATGATTAGAGGGGGAATTATTGGGCGAAGACTCTGATGGTTCGGAGAGATTGTCTTTGTTTTCCGCTGGGGGATTGCCTGGACTATCGGGAGCAGCTTCGCTGGTAATTAAATCCAAAAAGACATCTTCTAGGGTGGGGCGCAACCGTCGCATTTCATATAAATTAACCCCCTGGGCGGCGATCGCCATCACCACTTGATGACCGACTTCTTCCGTACTATTGCTACAGATCTTCATTTGTAAGCGGTCTGATTGTTGGGGCAGGGGTTGGGTTTCTATGTGGGTAATGGTGGGGATTTTTCGCAATTGACTGGTTAGCGTCTCTAAAATGCCATCACCACCACTAATTTCCAACTGATAATTAAGATTGCCTGTCAAATCTGCCATGAGTTTATCCGGCGTATTGGTGGCCACCACCCGACCTTGATTAATAATTGTCACTCGGTCACAGGTCATGCTGACTTCCGGCAAAATATGGGTCGAGAGAATAATGGTATGTTCTGTCGCTAAACTTTTGATTAAATTTCTGACTTCAATAATTTGTTTGGGATCGAGTCCCACTGTCGGTTCATCCAAAATAATCACGGGGGGATCGTGGACGATCGCCTGGGCAATGCCGACCCGTTGCTTGAAGCCTTTAGAGAGTTTGCGAATTAAAACCTGGCGTTTTTCCGTTAATTGACACCGTTCAATGGCACCCTTTACTCGATTGCGGCGATCGCCAGGGGGAACCCCTTTAATGCTGGCCACAAAATACAAAAAATTCGCCACCGTCATATCGGGATAAAGCGGTGGATTTTCGGGTAAATAGCCAATGCGTTTACGCACCGCCAAGGATTGTTCATGGACATCAAACCCCGCCACCCTCACTGTGCCAGTGGTTGCCGGAATATAGCCCGCCAAAATCCGCATGGTGGTGGTTTTCCCCGCCCCGTTCGGCCCCAGGAAACCGAGAATTTCCCCTTTGGCAACGCTAAAGTCCACATCCTGAATGGCAGTGGTGGAACCGTAAATTTTGCTGAGATGTTCAACCTCAATCATGGGTCAGGCTAATCAATGGACAACGTAGGTTATTATCCCCTGTTCGCGTCCTGACGGAAAATTTGGACTTTATTCCGAGGCTTCCGACGTTCCTAAAAGGCTCTTATCCTTCAACAACAAATTTTTGGCGGCAAATAAAATGATCAGTAAGGAAAAGTAACCGCAAAACCCCAACGCAATAATATTAGTCATTTCTTAAAGTTTTGTAACATTGTTTTCATCTTCTACCATAGGGGAAAAACTCCGTGACTGGTTTTTGGATTGCTTATGGTATTCATAGAAGGGCTTGATAAATAGCTGGGATTAGATTCATAGATTTAACCCAATTCTGGTGGCGATGGATTTTACGGAGGGCTTATGGCGGGAAAAATCAATGGGGGTTGGAGTTATGGCGATCGCGTCACAGCAAAAATGGCGGGGCAAACGGTCTTAAATTTTTACACCACCCACTATCAACATTCTGATCAAGCAGCCTGGCAACAAAGGCTTGAAGCGGGACAAATTTTAGTCAATGATCAGCCCGCCACCCCGGAAACAATTTTAGAAAAAGGTCAAAAATTAACCTATCGGCGATCGCCGTGGATTGAGCCAGAAGTACCGTTAGAGTTGCCAATTTTGTATCAAGACCAGGATCTGTGGGCGGTGTATAAACCCGCAGGTTTGCCGGTGTTGCCGGGGGGAGAATTTGTCCATCACACGGTTTTACAGCAATTAAAAAGCCAGTTTCCCCAGGAATCTCTTTTTCCGCTTCATCGTTTAGGGCGGGGCACTTCCGGCGTTTTACTTCTGGGGCGATCGCCATTAGCGCGGCAAAGTCTGAGTCAACAGTTTCGGGAGCATCAATGCCGCAAAATTTATCGCACCGTCGTCAGCCCAGGCAATCTGCCGGATCAATTTGAATGTCACCAGGCGATCGGGAAAATTCCCTATGCCCAATTGGGTTATCTTTACGCAGCCACCCCCACGGGGAAACCGGCTTTTAGCCAAGGTCGTGTTCTAGCGCGTTTTCCTGACCAAATTTTTGTAGAAGTGGAAATTCGCACCGGTCGCCCCCATCAAATTCGTATCCACTTAGCGGCGTTGGGTTTTCCATTGTCAAATGATCCCCTCTATACCGTTGGAGGTGTACCGTATGCCGATCACAACACGATTCCCAGTGATTGCGGTTATCTGCTCCATGCCCATCACCTGGGTTTTTCCCATCCCCGCACTAAAACTTGGCTGGAAATTAATGCGCCCCTGCCAAATGAGTTACAAATTCCCGGAGAAGAATCTCGATAAAATACCAGCAATTTAAAATTGTATTTTAGTGATTTTCACTGAGGTGATTTCTGAAAACATTGAATTTTTAAGCAAAAATCAAACGAGTTTCTTCGTCATCAAGCGCCGATCATAATCGACAAAACCTAGCCTTGAATACAAAGCCGTTGCCCCTTCATTCGTTCTTTCCGATTCCAGATGAATTGCCTTTAGCTTTAAAGCGAGACATTCTTGCTCAACTAGATCAATTACCTTAGAACCAATTCCTTGACCCCGATCGCCAGGAAGAACAAAAAGCTCATCAATAAAAGCAGTACGTCCACCAAATTCAATGCTGAAATAAAAGGATAGAAAAACGTAACCGACTATTGTGTGATCTTTCTGGATTAAATAAATTTGGCCCGCTGTTGGTCTTTCAAATAAGTCTTCTAGGGTTAGGCGCTTTTCTGATTCCGTATAGGGATAGTCAAAATGTTGGTAAAAATCATGAATTAAGACCAAAAGTTGATCAATATCAGAAACTTGGGTATTCAACAGGGATAAAGATTGATTCATCAGTTTATTTATCAACAGTTCCAACCAATGATTCTATCAGTAAAAATGATTTTTCCCAAGAAATATCCTTACTATTTAATTAAGAAAATGGCACTTGTTTTAGGTGATGTCAATGGCGATCGCCACTAAAGCCAATTCGATAAAAACTAAAAAAGAGACCGTTGCCGATCTCATGCGTTTTTTAGTTAATTAAAATGTCTTAAGCTTTACGACGTTTGAATGCGGCTCCAAAGGCGATCGCCGCACTTGCTCCCAATAAGGTTAACGGTTCGGGGACAGGTTGTCCCTGTAAACTAAATGTAAAATCTCCGACAAGTAGAGAACGACTGCCAAAAAAGTCTTGGTAAGCGACCTGATTTCCCCCAGAACCTGGCTGCCATCCCCATTGTGGCGGAAAGGTTAGATCCGGTACTAATGCTAACCAGTAATTGGTGTCTGCATTAGCGGTAAAACTACTTGCCAAAGTAGCAGAATAATTGTAGATCCCATCGAAGGTTTCGCTGGCATTGCCAACCACAAACTCACTAAATACTGAAGTCCCTGGTTGTCCCCCATTGTCATCAAAAATTGAGATCGTAAAGCCATCAAGAGGCGCTATGGCACCGTTAAAATACCCTCCCTGCCATGTAACACCCGTAATAGATGAACTGGTGGTGAACCTGAAATCATCAAATACAATAGCGAAATTACCATTGGTACCGGGAGGGATATCATTTTGAGAACCAAATAGTGTGCCCGATGGAAAGAGGGACGGTTGCTCATAGAGGAGCGCGGCGTGGGCAGATTGGGAAGCAAAGATAGGGACGGACACAGAAACAGCAAAGGCTGAGCAGGACAAAACCAAGCTTTTTAAAAGCTTCATTTAAATTTCTTCAAAAAGAACCACACCATTTCTTTACGATGATGAGCAAAACGATTAGACTAGCCCATTTAAAATGATGAAGGCTATTCCATCCACCAAGCTGAGCATTATAAAGAATTGGTATTAAAAACTGACCCCAAAATGTTAAACTCAATTTTTTTTACAAGCGATTGAATGTATTGTTTTAAGATCTGTCAGTAATCGGTCAAGCTTGAAAGTCTTAAAGTCAATAAACCTAGATATGAGATTAGGGGGCGATCGCCGATAAAGCTTATACAATAATTGGGATCGAAAATCCCTTCATTGTTCGGACAGTTTCACCTATGCCACGCCGTAACGACTTAAACAAAATTCTCATTTTGGGGGCAGGCCCCATTGTCATTGGTCAAGCTTGTGAATTTGATTATTCGGGAACCCAGGCGTGTAAAGCATTAAAAGAAGAAGGCTATGAAGTGGTTTTGGTGAATTCAAATCCCGCTTCGATCATGACCGATCCCGAATTAGCTCATCGCACCTACATTGAGCCGCTAATCCCGGAAATTGTCGAAAAAATCATTGAAAAGGAACGGCCCGATGCGATCTTGCCGACCATGGGGGGACAAACGGCGTTAAACCTGGCGGTGGCCCTGTCGAAGTCGGGGGTGTTGGATAAATATAATGTGGAATTGATCGGGGCGAAATTACCGGCGATCGAAATGGGGGAAGACCGGGAGTTATTCAAGCAAGCCATGGCTCGCATTGGGGTTCCGGTTTGTCCGTCGGGCATTGCCAGCACCTTGGAAGAAGCCCGGCAGGTGGCCCACGAAATTGGTTCCTATCCCCTGATTATTCGACCAGCCTTTACCTTGGCAGGGACGGGGGGCGGTATTGCTTACAACCAGGAAGAATATGAGGTGATGGTGCAGTATGGCTTGGAACAGTCGCCCATGAGCCAAATTTTGGTGGAAAAATCCCTGTTAGGGTGGAAGGAATACGAATTAGAAGTGATGCGGGATTTGGCGGATAACGTAGTAATTATTTGTTCCATTGAAAACTTTGACCCGATGGGGGTTCACACGGGGGATTCCATTACCGTTGCCCCGGCTCAAACCCTGACAGATAAGGAATATCAACGGTTACGGGATTATTCGATCGCCATTATTCGGGAAATTGGGGTGGAAACGGGGGGATCAAATATTCAGTTTTCCGTTAATCCGGCCAATGGGGATGTGATTGTGATTGAGATGAATCCCCGCGTATCTCGGTCTTCGGCCTTGGCATCCAAAGCCACAGGCTTCCCGATCGCCAAATTTGCGGCCAAGTTAGCGGTAGGTTATACGTTAAACGAAATTTCCAATGATATTACGAAAAAAACCCCGGCTTCCTTTGAGCCGACCATTGATTACGTCGTCACCAAAATTCCCCGCTTTGCCTTTGAAAAATTCCCCGGTTCTGAACCGATTCTGAACACCCAAATGAAATCCGTCGGGGAAGCGATGGCGATCGGGCGCACCTTCCAAGAATCCTTCCAAAAAGCGTTACGTTCCCTGGAAACTGGCCGGTTTGGCTTTGGCTGCGATCGCCCGGAAAATTTACCGACTCTGTCCCAACTCCGTTCCCATCTACGCACCCCCAACCCTGATCGTGTGTTCTCCCTTTACCATGCCTTTATTCTGGGTATGACTGTGGAAGAAATCCATGAACTAACGGCGATCGATGTTTGGTTCTTAGATAAATTAGCCGATCTGGTGGAAACAGAAAAATACATCAAACAACGCAAATTGACTGCCCTCACCGTCGAAGATTTACGCTATATCAAACAGCAAGGATTTAGTGATAAACAAATCGCTTTTGCCACTAAAACCACCGAAGACGAAGTCCGAACCTACCGTAAATCCCTAGGCATTATTCCCGTTTATAAGGTCGTTGATACTTGCGCCGCCGAATTTGAAGCCTTTACACCCTACTACTATTCCACCTACGAACCCGACGAAACCGAAGTCATTGCTACCGACAAACCCAAAGTCATGATCCTGGGCGGTGGTCCCAACCGCATTGGTCAAGGGATCGAATTTGATTACTGTTGTTGTCATGCCGCCTATGCCCTCAGTGATGCCGGTTACGAAACGATCATGGTCAACTCCAACCCTGAAACCGTTTCCACCGACTACGACACCAGCGATCGCCTTTACTTTGAACCGCTGACCAAAGAAGACGTTTTAAATATTATCGAAGCAGAAAATCCCGCTGGCATCATCATTCAATTTGGTGGTCAAACCCCTTTAAAATTGGCCGTTCCCCTGCAAAAATACCTCAACGATCCCGCCTGTCCCGTCCAAACCAAAATTTGGGGCACTTCCCCCGACTCCATTGACACCGCCGAAGACCGGGAACGATTTGAAAAAATCCTCCACGATCTCGAAATCAACCAACCCCCCAACGGCATTGCCCGCGATTATGAAGAATCCCGCGTCGTTGCCAATCGTATTAGTTACCCCGTTGTCGTGCGGCCGTCCTATGTTTTAGGGGGACGGGCTATGGAAATCGTTTATTCCGACGAAGAACTAGAACGGTACATGACCTATGCAGTGCAAATCGAACCCGACCACCCCATTTTGATCGATAAATTCCTCGAAAATGCGATCGAAGTGGACGTGGACTCCCTCACCGACAAAACCGGCAAAGTGGTGATCGGCAGCATCATGGAACACATCGAGGAAGCGGGCATTCACTCTGGCGACTCCGCCTGTTCTATTCCCTACACTAGCCTTTCCGACACCGTTCTCAGCACTATCCGCCAATGGACAGAACAACTCGCCAAAGCCTTAAACGTGGTGGGGCTAATGAACATTCAATACGCCGTCCAAGGGGAAACCGTTTACATCCTCGAAGCCAATCCCCGCGCCTCCCGTACCGTCCCCTATGTCAGTAAAGCCACTGGCCGCCCCCTCGCCAAAATTGCATCATTAGTCATGTCCGGCAAAACCCTCGAAGAATTAGGAGTGACCGAAGAATTTATTCCTAAACACGTTGCCGTCAAAGAAGCGGTTTTACCCTTCAGCAAATTCCCTGGGGCAGATACCCTGCTCGGCCCTGAAATGCGATCCACCGGGGAAGTAATGGGCATCGACACGGATTTTGGGAAAGCCTTTGCCAAAGCTGAACTAGGGGCCGGGGTGATCCTAGCCACCACTGGTACGGTCTTTGTTTCCATGAGCGATCGCACCAAAGAAGCTGCCGTTCCCGTCGTCAAAGATCTGATTTCCTTAGGCTTTAAAGTCGTCGCCACCGCTGGAACCCAACAAGTCTTAGCAGCCCATGGCGTTGAAGGCATTGAAGTAGTCTTAAAACTCCATGAAGGCCGTCCCCATATCATCGACTGGATTAAAAATGGCTGGATTCAGTTCATTATTAATACTCCTAGTGGAGAAGAATCCCAATTAGATGGGCGCACCATTCGCCGAGCCGCGTTGGATTACAAGTTACCGATTATCACCACGATCGCCGGAGCCAAAGCCACCGCAGCAGCAATTCAAAGTTTGCAGAATCATCCCTTAGAGGTAAAAGCCCTACAGGATTATCTATAGGGTTAGCCAGGTCAGGGTGGCTGAAGCCCATTGACGTTTGCTGGGGATAACTTTTTTATCGGCTTCCCAAAAATTTGTATAGGCAACAGCACATTACAGCACATCAAGGACGGGGCTTTCAACCCATTTTTTTGATAACCCTGATGGACACTTTCCAGAGATTCCCCTTAACCTCTAAACTAAAGTCTTGACAGATTGAGGTGAAACCAGCGATGAGTCAGGATTTTGATTACGATTTGGTCATTATTGGTGCTGGAGTTGGGGGCCACGGTGCAGCCCTCCACGCCGTTAAATGTGGACTAAAAACGGCCATCATCGAAGCGAAGGATATGGGGGGAACCTGCGTGAATCGCGGTTGTATTCCGTCGAAAGCGCTGTTGGCGGCCTCTGGTCGGGTGCGGGAATTTAATGATCATGAGCACCTCCAGCAACTAGGTATTCAACTCGGTGGCGTAACTTTCACCAGAGAGGCGATCGCAGCCCATGCCAATGATTTAGTCAGTAAAATCCAAGGAGATTTGACCAATAGCCTGACCCGTTTAAAAGTAGACACCATCCGGGGTTGGGGCAAAATTACCGCTCCCCAAGAAGTGAGTGTAATTGGCGACACCGAAACCCGCACCATCCGCGCTAGGGATATTATGCTCTGTCCAGGGTCTATCCCCTTTGTGCCCCCTGGCATTGAAATTGACCATAAGACAGTATTTACCAGCGACGAGGCAGTCAAACTCGAAATCTTACCTCCCTGGATCGCCATTATCGGCAGTGGTTATATCGGTCTGGAATTTTCCGACGTTTATACCGCCCTCGGTTGTGAAGTCACCATGATCGAAGCGTTACCGGAATTGATGCCTGGTTTTGACCCTGAAATTGCCAAAATTGCCGAACGGGTCTTGATTAAAGCGCGGGACATTGAAACTTATACGGGGGTGTTTGCCACCAAAATTAAAGCGGGTTCTCCGGTGGAAATTGAACTCACCGACGCCAAAACCAAAGAAGTGATCGAAGTTTTAGAAGTAGATGCCTGTTTAGTCGCCACCGGCCGCATTCCTGCGACTAAAAACCTGGGCTTAGAAAACGTGGGATTAGAACTCGATCGCCGAGGTTTCATTGCTGTCAACGATCAAATGGCCGTACTGAAAGATGGTGAACCAATCCCCCATCTCTGGGCCGTCGGCGATGCCACAGGCAAAATGATGTTGGCCCATGCTGCTGCTGGCCAAGGAGTCGTAGCGGTGGAAAATATCTGTGGTCGGGAAAAAACCGTTGATTATCGCGCCATTCCAGCGGCGGCCTTCACCCATCCTGAAATTAGTTACGTCGGCTTGACGGAAGCCCAAGCCAAGGAACTCGGCACAACCGATGGCTTTGAAGTCGGTACGGCTAAAACCTATTTCAAAGGCAATTCCAAAGCCCTGGCCGAAAAAGAAACCGATGGTATTGCCAAAGTCGTTTACCGTCAAGATACGGGGGAATTACTAGGAGTACATATTATCGGTATCCACGCCTCAGACTTAATTCAAGAAGCGGCCTTGGCGATCGCCGAACGGAAATCCGTGCGGGAATTGGCCTTTAATGTCCATGCCCACCCAACATTATCAGAAGTGTTAGACGAAGCTTATAAGCGAGCCAGTTAAGGTAGTCTGGTCAAACATTAGGCAAGGATACAGGGAATGGGATTTTAATCAACGGCTTTGGGTCGCTTAACATTTAACTTTTGTTAACAAAAAGGCTTCGGAGCGAAACGAAATTTCCCATCCCTAGTCATAATGAAAATGCCGACTGGAAATCGCCAAGGCAAAGCCAGTCAATTGGTGTTGGGAGTGACAAAATTAATGTTGATTAAATCGGTTTTTCAAGCACAGGAAAACCGACCGCTGATTTGGGCAAAACCTCGCTATCAGTGGCTCGGCTATCTCTTACCTGTGTTAATCCTGGGAAGTTTTTGGGGACAGAGAACCTGGCAATATCATTTTGCCTCCCCCCAGGCGATTATTGTTTTAGGCGGCGACGAAACACGAGAAGAACAGGCCGCCATCCTGGCCGCCCATAATCCCCAACTGTCAGTCTGGATTTCATCCGGTAGCCCAGAGTCTCACATTTACAAAACCTTTCAAGCCTCAGGGGTTTCCCGTCAGCGCCTACATCTTAGTTACAAAGCCAAGGACACCGTTACCAACTTCACCACCCTCGTCGATACCCTCAAACAAAACAACATTCAAAGCGTTTACTTAGTCACCTCCGAAAACCACATGGCCAGGGCCAGATTTGTGGGCCGCATTATTTTTGGTAGTCACGGCATTGTCATGCGACCGATCACCGTCCAATCCGATGCTGAAGCAGAAAGCAACGCCAAATATTTACGGGATAGTCTGCGGGCGTTTTTGTGGCTAATCACCGGCCGCACCGGCGAAACCCTAGTGTACGGAAAAACCTTTACTTGGCCCAAATAACCTCCCAACAACCCCAATGGCAGACATCAGAGCGATTTAATCACCAAGTTTGCCTAAAAGCCGACGATTTAGGGACCCAAGTCATGTCCTAACGCGCCAGCCTTCCTCCGTATTTATCAGCAAGCTCTCGCCCGGGTTTGGGGGGAAAGCCGTAGGTTCCTCCCTTGCCAATCCTGAGAAGAGTCGTTAGGATTGTTAACATAAATTTACAAAGTGATTGCAATGTTCATCGTAATTTGTACCCTTTTGGTGTTAGGATTCGTAGCGCTAAAGGGTTTCTCCGTCGCCCCCGCTTATCAAGCAATTCCTGTGAAGGTAACGGAAAACTCCATTTATCGTCGTTAAAAAATTATTTTTAGGTTTAATGGTAATGATGTCAGAAACTCTCGTGCGGCTATTGAGGGATGATTTTAATCTCTCTTCTGAACAAATTTCTTGGGGGCTCAAGCAAACCCAAGGGATGCCTACCTATTTGCCCATGATTCTCTGGCAGTACGGCTTAATTGATATTTCCCAGCTTGATCAATTGTTGGACTGCTGGAATTAGATTGCTTTTGGGGGTAACCACCTAGCCGGGAAGAGAGCGATAAGGAAAAAAATAGAGCAGTTTTCATATCACTGGGGTAAGGACTGGCGACTGGTCAGTGTCAACAAAAAAGGAATCACCATAGCAACCATGGGTGAACCACCAGTAAATATCCTTCAAGGTAATTGCGCTTAAAGCCTGACAAACCGCTTCTCTGATCTGAACAGTTGAGAAGTTCTAATGACTCCAAAACTTGCCTGATTTTAGACCAACAATTTTTAATTGGAGAAAGATCAGGAGAATAGGGTGGAAGAACAATCAACTTAGCCCCTACGATTATGGCTCTGACCTTTTCCATCGTTATTCCCATCTACAACAAAGCTGCCGCTGTTACTGATACCTTGCAATCGGTCTTGGCCCAAACCGTTGCTGACTTTGAGGTAATTATCATTGACGATGGTTCGACGGATGGCAGTGCTGAAGTCGTGGAAGCGTTTTGTCACCGTCAAGCTGGTAGCCGAATACGCCTAATCCGTCAAGCCAACGCCGGGGTTTCCGCCACCCGAAACCGGGGAATTGAATTAGCAGAATCGGAAAATTTAATTTTTTTAGACGCGGATGACCTGTGGGAGCCAACTTTTTTAGCCCATATTCAGGCGTTAAGGGCACAATTTCCCCAAGCGGGAGCCTACGCCACGGCCTTTGTGGAACAGGTCAACGATGAGCAGGGTAACAGTTCCCTCACGCCCCACCGTATTTATGGCTTAAAAGATCAGCCGGTATTGGTGGACAACTATTTTGACGTGGCGTCGCGGGGACAATTACCTTTGATGCCCTCTTCTGCCTGTATTCCCCGGCGCATATTGGCGGAAGTGGGAGGCTTTCCCACAGATCAAATTCAAGGGGAAGATCAGGATCTTTGGGCCCGCATTGGCCTTCGTTACCCGATTGCCCTCCATCCGGCCCCGGACGTGCGCTATGTGATTTCCGCCGAAAATCGGGTTAGCACTAGAGTTATTCCCGCCACGGAGTTAGCCTATAGTCGTAATTTACAAAATTTGCTGGATCACAGTCAAATTCCCCCCGCCAAACAAGCCGCTGTTAAACGCTACATTGCCGGCCATCTGGTTCACCTGGCTCAACTCAATATCCGTAACGGCAACTTGGCGATCGCCCATCAATTATTAGGCGATCGTCGCTGTAACGCTGTCAGGTTGAGAAAGTGGAAATGGCGATTACTGTCCTGGTTTCCCCCAAAAGCTGCCAAACCCCATATTATTCACCTGCTGAACGATCAAGCCATGGGGGGGATTCGTTCGGTTATCCAAAGCCTGAGTGATTCTTTTTTAGCGAACCATTATCAGTTTGAATTTCACTGTGTCTCCCCCCGTCGGCTTTTCTCTACCCCCTACACGGCTCGACTGATCATGATTCACTAGGCCGTTAATTGGCGAACATTACCGGGATTGTTGGGGCTACGATTGACCAATCCAGCGGCGAAAATTGTCCTCCAAGAGCATCATTATTCCCCCACCTTTACCGCCAAAACCCCTTCCCCAGGACGATTCCAGTGGATGTTACGGCTCAACTATGCCCTAGTGGATCACGTCATTGCCATTTCTACCCGCCAAAGCCAGTGGCTACTGGAGCAAAATATTCTACCCCAGTCAAAATTAACCACCATCGCCCAAAGCCGCAAACTCGATCAATTTTTAGCCGTTCCACCGCTGCAACCCCATCAGCCTTTAATCTTGGGAGCCTATGGCCGCTTTTGCGATCAAAAAGGCTTTGATATTCTGCTCCGAGCTATGGAACAGTTACCTCAACTGAGATTACAGTTAGCGGGAAGTGGGGAAGATGAAGCTCAGTTACGAGCATTGGCTAATAATCTAGATCAGGTTAACTTTTTGGGACAAGTCGATAACGAGCCAGAGTTCCTAGCCAACTGCGATGTGATTGTGATTCCCTCCCGGTACGAACCCTTTGGCCTTGTTTGTCTAGAAGCGTTGGCGGCAGGGAGACCCGTTGTGGTGACGGATGTGGATGGTTTGCCCGAACAGGTGCAAGGGTGTGGCTTAATTGTGCCGCCGGAAGATGAAACGGCATTGGCCCAGGCGTTGATTTCGCTATCGGAACAACCGTTAGTCCCTTGGGGAAACCAGGCCAAGGAAAACAAAATAAATGACTGGCAACGGTATCTCCAGCAATATCGACAGTTTTTTGAGCAGTTGTTAGGATTGATCTCCCCCAAAGGATGACTCGGATGGGGCGGCAAGGGCGCGGTGGCCAATGTCTCGCCGATAATACATGCCCGTAAACTTAATCTGTTCTATCCCTCGATACACTGTTGCGATCGCCGTCGGGAGATCGTTGCCTAGGGCGGTAACCCCCAACACTCGGCCGCCATTGGTGAGAATTTGACCGTCGCTTAATTCAGTGCCAGCGTGAAAAACCGTAACGCCTTGGGTTTCAGCGCTTTCGATGCCCGTAATCTGATCCCCCTTAGGATAATTGCCGGGATAACCACCTGCGGCCACCACCACACACACCGCACTGCCGGGATGCCATTCTAAGGGCGGTAAACGATCGAGGGTTTGCTCGACACAGGCCATCAAAACCGTTTCTAACGGCGTGATCAACAAGGGCAAAACTGCTTGGGTTTCGGGATCACCAAAGCGACAGTTATATTCCAACACCTTGATTTCCCCCGTGGGACTGATCATTAACCCGGCATACAACACGCCCCGATAATCAATGCCCCGTTTGGCTAAAGCAGCGGCGGTGGGCATCAAAATTTGCTGGTGAATTTTTTCAATCATGGCGGGGGGAGCCAGAGGAGCCTGACAGTAAGCCCCCATGCCGCCAGTGTTTGCGCCCCGATCGCCTTCCCCAATGCGTTTATGATCCTGGGCCGGGAGGAGGGGAATCACGGTTTTGCCGTCACATAAGGCGAGGACGGACACTTCTTCCCCCGGTAAAAATTCTTCGACGACGATTTTTTCGAATCCTTGCTCAAAGAGATCTGCGATCGCCGTTTGGGCTTCGGCCAAGGTTTGGGCCACAATTACCCCTTTTCCCGCCGCTAATCCGTCAGCTTTGACCACCATCGGCGCACCCATTTTTTCGGCGTAGGCTTGGGCCGGTTCGGGTGCAGTGAAGGTTTCCCCAAAAGCCGTGGGTACTCCTGCTTCAATCAGTAGATCCTTCGTCCAGGATTTGCTGGCTTCTAATTCCGCACCGGCTTTGGTCGGGCCAAAAACCTTAATGCCTATGCTTTGTAAATGGTCACTTAACCCCAACGTCAACGGTAATTCTGGCCCAACGACCACTAAATCAATTTGTTCCGCCCGACAAAATTCCCCAATTTTTTCTAACGCATCAACGGCGATCGCCACATTGGTCGTTTTTCCTAATCCTGCCGTCCCCCCATTACCAGGCAAACAATAACAGTGACTGACTTCCGGCGATCGCACCAACGACCATGCGATAGTATGTTCTCGGCCACCGTTGCCAATGACTGCCACTTTCATTGCCCTAAACCTCTTGCATTGGGTAAAAATTAACGTTTTTCACTTTACCAGTATCCAACCGTTGACGCACCGCCGCTATTTTTGAATTTAAAGATCTTCAAGGGTTGCCTTTAGCCCCAAAAAGACTAGGATGAACCTAATTTTTACGGGGAATCGATGGGCAGTTATGAACACATTCAATGTCGGCATTGCCTGGGGACGGGTGGGGGCGATCGCCTTAGTCCAAGCAGCAATCACGTTACTATGGTTAGTTTATCGTTTGTATTTCGGCGATCTGTTAGCAGGCTGGGGCTTTTCCGAAGCCTTTACAACCCAATTATTAACCGTGGAAATGGTACTGGCGTTGATAATGGAACCCATTTTTGGGAGCTTGAGCGATCGCCAACAACAAAGATTAGGTAGTCGGGGTCCACTGATTGTTTTAGGAATTATTTTAACCGCCGCTATTTCCATTGGTTTTCCCCTTTTTGCTGCCCTCAATCTTAATGTCGGTAAGGTATTATTACCCAGCTTGGCGATTATTTGGGCCTTGGCAATGACAATCTTTCGAGCCCCCATTTATGCCCTACTGGCCATTAGTGCTTCCCGTCAAGGTCTCCCCTTAGCCATGGGATTTTTAATGATGACCGGGGGGTTTACCAACTTACTGAAAGATCCGTTAAAACCGCTTTTATTAGGATTAGGCCCTATCTCCTGTTTTGCGATCGCCAGTCTTGGGCTAATGTCTGCATTGCTGACATTTCCGCTGGATCAATGCGCTTTAAACTTGCCAAGATAAGTCCCATACGCCCGGTGTTTTGCAGTTTTTCCTGGTGTCGGTTAAGAAAGTCCCAATAAAAATAGTTGAAAGGGCAGGCATCGTTTCCTGTTCTAGCTTTGGGATTGTAGACACATTTTTGGCAATAATCGCTCATTTTATTGATGTAATTAGCGGAAGAAGCATAGGGTTTTGAAGCCAATAGTCCACCATCTGCAAATTGCCCCATGCCCAAAACATTGGTTTCCATAACCCAGTCGTAAGCATCAATAAAAGCGGCATGAAACCACTCTTGGATTTCCTGGGGTCTAACCCCAACAATGAGGGCAAAATTGCTGAGGATCATTAATCGTTGAATGTGGTGGGCATAGCCCGTTTCCTCCACTTGCCTTAAAACGGTAGCTAAACAATTCATTTTGGTTTGACTAGATTCCCAGTAAAACCCTGGCAGGAGGTAATCATGGTGGAACCAGTTACGCTGGCCATAGTCCTCGTCCACCCATTGATAAATTCCCTGCATATATTCCCGCCAGCCTAAAATTTGACGGATAAATCCCTCTACGTTATTCAAAGGAATTTTTTCGGCTCTAAATGCCTTGGCGATTGCCTTAATGACTTCCAATGGCGTCAGTAATCCCAAGTTTAAATAGGGAGAAATTAGGCTATGCCACAGGGTTTTATGCTCTGTTACCATGGCATCTTGATAAGTGCCAAAATGTCCTAGACCCCCATCAATGAATTGCTCAAGTACTTCCAAGGCTTGTTGACGGGTAACGCCCCACTGAAACCCAGACAATTGCCCATAACCTGGCAAATTCAACTGTTTAACCCGTTCGATAACCTCTTGGGTAATGGCATCAGGGGCAAAAGCTAGGGCCACGGGGGGAAAAAGATGTTTTTTGGGCGGTTTGCGATTTTCTTGGTCAAAATTCCACCGACCTCCCACAGGTTGATTGTCCTCCATTAGGATTTGCCACCGTTTACGACCTTCACGATAAAAGTCTTCTAGCAATAGGCGTTTACGACCCTTGGCCCAAGTGGCAAACTCATCCTTAGACCAGAGGAAATGATTATTGGGCAATAGGGTTAATTCACAGGGCAATACTAGGGAACGCAACCAAGCTTCAAAGGGGCGATCGCCAGGGGTCATAATTTGGAGCTGTGTAATCCCTTGGGTTTCAAGCCAATGGCCCAGAGGAGTGAGAAAATCCTCACTGATTTCATAGGTAACTAACCAGCCGTTTTCCCGCAATTCCTGAGCAAAGTGACGCATCGCCGACCAAACCAATACTAATTTTTGGTGATGGTAAGGACGCTGGCAAGCAAATTCAGCGGATTCAATGAAAAGAATCGGGACTTGGGAACGGTTAGCGTGATGGGCCTGCAATGCTGCCTGTCCTGACCAAAGTTGATCGCCTAATACCCAAATGCCAATGGTCATAACAGTTTTGTTTCGCTGATGGAATAACTTGAACTGATTTTAAAGTCGTTAAATAGGGTTTGCTGAAGAAGTCTAAAAATTGAATCTAGGTGCCATACAGCGAGGAAAATATGGACTTTGGATGTCGGATCTGGATTCCAAGCGATAATTTTCCAGAAAAGTGCATGAATTTTGTGACTCTATCTCCCCAAAACGTGCACTTTATCGTCTTAAAAATGGCTGAAATCCTTACCTAACAAGACTTTCACACCTGTTCAGCAAGCCCTAAATAACGTTAGGTTTTGTAACGTATTTCCCCGGACTAGGGCAGGAATCGGCTCCCCATTGCTTAAATGGAAATATTTCATCGAATTTATCCCGTTGCAACGCTGTACAGTGTCTAAATTCTCACTGATCTGGACAGCTTTTGGTCAAGTTTCAATACCCGGTCTTCGTTGATCCCGGTTTACACTGCCAGCAACAACAGACGGCGATCGCCCTGTAAACGCCCAGCAAAAAGCACCCCCCATTGCTAGAGAGTGCCTTTTGTCAGTTATTCAGTTGATGTTACATCAAGGAACTAACCATTGATAGCAGGAGCCGTCAAAGCCACAGGTGCTTGCTCACCAGACGCTAAGTCTAGGGGGAAGTTGTGGGCATTACGTTCGTGCATTACTTCAAAACCGATGTTGGCACGGTTCAATACATCCGCCCAGGTGCTGATGACGCGACCTTG
>Ga0315905_10001078_pt1 | contig 29665 bp, 28 predicted proteins | sample LakEriMetagenome_5_FD_203522 | JGI IMG/M metagenome (GOLD analysis project Ga0315905, IMG submission 203522) | Freshwater fungal communities from buoy surface, Lake Erie, Ohio, United States - Buoy 4 MA121 | ecosystem: Environmental > Aquatic > Freshwater > Lake | place: USA: Lake Erie, Ohio...
ATCGTCATGCCAAGAAGGGTCGTAGCCTTCATCTCTTGTTCTGTAGAGGTGCGCAGTTCAGCGGCGCGGCCAGGAATCAGCTTATCGATGAAGGCATCAAGTTGCGCCACCTTCTCGTCACCGGTGACCTCTTCACAAGTGCCGAAGAGTGTTGCCGAGCGATAGTTAAACGAACTGTCGAATCCGCTCCGCGCCAAGACGATGCCGTCGGTTAGGTGAATGGAAACCGACACCTCGGTTCCTACGACTGACTTCAAGAAGCGGCTGGCCGCTGATCCGTGCCAATAAAGGCGGTCGCCATCGCGCCAGTGTGCCGTGGCGGTGGCGTGCGGGCGGCCATCAAGGAGATAGGCAACGGTGCAGGTGAGGGCCGCATCAACCACCGGGTAGATATCGGCCCGCTCGTAGTGCCCGCGCTCAGGGAGTCGCCGCACGCGCGTTCGCTCGCTGGGCGGGAATCCATCGGTTACGGGGATCTCTCGAGGCATGGGGGCATCGTAAAGGAGGAGCTTCAGGTTGGGAGGTTTCCTGGCGGACCCGACCGGATTCGAACCGGCGATCTCCAGCGTGACAGGCTGGCATGTTGGGCCGCTACACCACGGGTCCGCGACAGGACTGCGAAGCCTACCAGAGGGGGTAGGATCCGACTATGGGATATGGATCAGACGCAGCATCACGAGGCGGCGGGGCTGGCCGTATCGATCTGCGCTCCGACACGGTGACCCACCCAACCCCAGAGATGCGCCGCGCAATGGCTGAGGCGGAGGTCGGCGACGACGTCTTTGAGGACGATCCAACCGTCGCTGCCCTTGAAGAGCGTGCCGCTGCCCTGCTCGGTAAAGAGGCGGGCCTCTTCGTTGCCTCAGGCACCATGGGGAACCTCGTCTCGGTGATGGCCCATGTGCCACGCGGCGGCGAGATCATCACCCCCGCCGAAGGGCACATTCCGAACGACGAAGCGGCAAACTACGCCGTCGTTGCTGGCGCAGGGCTTCGCGTGGTCCAAGAGAGCCCTGACGGGGAGATGCCGATCGCCGATGTCCTCGAGGCAATCCAGGATGCATCCGACCCGCATAGCGCCATCACCTCGCTCGTTATCGTTGAGAACTGCCACGCCCACACCTGCAGTCGACCAATCACTCCGGCTTACATGCGCGAGCTTCGCGCGGCGCTGAAGCCGCATGGCATTCCGATCCACGTCGATGGCGCGCGCCTCTTCAATGCAGTTGTTGGACTTGGTGTCTCTGCACGTGAGCTCGTCGCTGACGCCGACAGTGCAACCTTCTGCCTAAGCAAGGGCCTCGCTGCACCAATCGGCAGCGTGGTCGTTGGTAGCAAAGAGTTCATCTGGAAGGCGCGACGCGCGCGCAAGTTGCTTGGTGGCGGCATGCGACAGGTGGGTGTGCTTGCGGCTGCCGGCCTTGTCGCACTCTCTGATGGGCCAGAGGGAACAGTGAAGCGGCTCGCCGAAGACCACATCAACGCACGACGCCTCGCGACCGAAATCGCAGCGTTCCCTGATGTGCTCTCTCCCGGGCATATCGCACAGCCGGAGGGCGAGCGACTCGACCCCTCGCGCGTCGCCACCAACTTCGTACTTTTCAAGGTTGCTGGCGGCATCGCCCGTCGAACGCGCTTCCTTGACGCGCTCGAGAAGCGCGGTGTGCTGATGATCGCGTACACGCACGGACAGGTTCGCGCGGTAACGCATTACGGAATTGGCGATGAGGAGATCACCAAGACGATCGCGGCGACCGCTGCAGCGCTGACCGAAACCGCATAGCGCAGCGCAGCCGATGCGCATCGTTCCATCCATTGATCTAGAGAAGGGTCGCTCCCGCATCGTCTTCTGGCCTGGCGCCGCAACTGGTGTCGGCGCACCAACCGATCAGCCAGCGCGCATTGCACGGCACTTTGTTGATCGCGGCGCAACGCTGATTCACCTTGTCGACTTTGACGGTGCACGCGCTGCAGCACCGATCAACATCGAATCAATCGGCGCCGTTGCAAGCTTGGTTGCAACTCCGCTCCAGGTTGCGGGCGGGCTCGAGTCGCCCGAGGCGATTCGTATTGCGTTTGCAGCAGGGGCAACACGTGCGGTGATCTCTCTTGCGCTTATCGATGAGCCGGAGAAACTCGCAGCATGTATCGCTGCCGCGGGAGATTGGCTCGCTGTTGGCTTCGACCCACGACCAGATCGGATTGCATCATTCAATTGGAAGCGCTCCACTGCTCCAACCGCAGAGGGGCTGATTGACGAACTTGCTGCCGCAGGTGTTTCGCGCATTGTGCTGAGCCATGGCGGAAACGCAAGCGAGAGCGCGGCGTTCGCCAGACTGGCGGCGCGGCAGCCAACGATGGAGTTGAGCGTTGCGGGGGGCGTGAGCGACCTCGATGGTGTGCGACGACTCCGCGATGCAGGTGTCGCCACCCTCATCTTGGGCGAGGCGCTCCTCTCGGGCGCGATCGATTTTGAGGAGGCCTCAAGGATCTCCGACCCCGCGCAGTAGCGCGCACATGCTGCGCGCCTCACGTAGACTCCCCCGCATGGCAACTGCAAAGCGCATCAACGAACCACTCGCGTTGAGCCCCCTCGCGGGGCTCGGCGCCGTCATCCTCACCGGCATTCTCTGGGGCACCATTGGCGTCGTTACAGGGCAGCTCAAGGCCGCCTTCCCTGGCGTTGACGGGGGGCCGAGCACGCTCAGCTCCCTCGTGTTGGTTGTCGTACGGCTTGCCATTACCGCACCAGCCGCCGCCATCACCGCTCGCCTCTTGCTCGGCCGCGGCGCCTTCCGACTCCCTGGCCGTGTGCTCGCACTCGGCCTTGGGCTCGGGCTCGTTCAGGCCTTCTTCCAGTACGCCTACGTTGAGGCGGTCACGAACGCTGGTGTGGGCATCGCCACAGCGATCGAGCTCTGCCTTGCGCCAGTACTGGTCGCCACCCTGAGTGTGGTCCTGCTGCGCGAGCGACCCGACCGCATGATCATTGGCGCAATCGTCTTTGCTGCAATCGGCACCGTCGTCATTGCCCTCAATGGCGCAGCCACTGCTAATCCCGCAACGTTCCAAACTGGAATTCTCTGGTCCTTCGCCTGCATGGTTGGCTATGCCTCGTACATCGTGCTTGTGCGTCGACTCGCAGCAGGCATTCACCCTCTTGAACTTGTCGCGCTATCTGCGACCGGTGGATTTGCCGTCCTGTCGGTAGTCTCGTCCGTCGTTGGCGTAAAGCTCCCAGAGCTTGCTGGAAAAGATCTTCTGCTTCCAGGGTTGCAGTTCGCCTACCTCGCGCTCATTGCAACCTGTCTTGCCTATGCGCTCTTCGTTTCGGGAGTTCGCGCAACAAGCGCCACCACTGGCTCACTCGGCGCTCTCGCCATGCCACCAACAGCAACGATCCTTGCAGCGCTGCTCCTCAATCAGATCCCTACGATCGAGGTCGTCATCGGCCAGGTGCTATTGATGTCTGCAATGGCTGTCACTATTCTGCGCACCGCTCGCCGCTTGAATTCGTAGCAGCATGCGCACAACCGTTGTAGCGCTTGCACTTGCCGCAACGCTCACGCTAAGCGCGTGTGATGCTGACGCATCACCAAGCGCATCAACGAATGCAAACGGCTGCCCGGCTTCTCAGCCTGCAACGCTGAGCACCGACGCATCAAACGACATTGCCTTTGAAACATCACTTGGCACATTTGTGGTGCGCCTCGCAGTAAAGAACTCGCCGATCGCAGTGAGCAACCTGACCGCACTTGCTAGCTGCAACTTCTATGACGATGTAATCTTCCACCGCATCGCCTATATGGAAGACGGCACGCCGTTTGTGATTCAGGGTGGCGACCCAACGGGCACTGGTTCGGGCGGTCCGGGCTACTTCATCAAAGATGAGCCGGTCGTTGGCACGTATCGCCGCGGCGTCATCGCAATGGCGCGATCGAGTCAGCCAGATTCGCAAGGGAGCCAGTTCTTTGTCATTCTCGACGACGCTGCGGCGGTGCCACTTGAAAGCGCTCGCACCTACGCAATCCTGGGCGAGGTCATCTCCGGCATGGACGTCGTTGACGCGATTGCTGCACTTGAGCGCAACGGCGAGGATCGCCCGATTGATCCTCCGAAGATCATCTCGACCACCGTTACCCCCTCCGCGCCGTAGCTGCTCCGCGCAACTGATCGTTCGCGGGTAAACTCCCCACATCGTCGGCACCAGCCGACCACGTGGCCTTGCGCCACAGAGGAGTGATGGAATGGCAACCGCCAAGATTGAGACGACCGCCGGCGTCATTGAGATTGAACTTCTGGACGATGCGGCACCGAAGACCGTCGAGAACTTTGTGACCCTGGCGAAGAAGGGTTTCTACGACGGGGTGATCTTTCACCGCGTTGTTCCGGGCTTCGTGATCCAAGGCGGCGACCCTGACGGCACCGGCATGGGCGGGCCAGGCTATAAGTTCGACGATGAGCCGGTGACGATGGGCTACGCCCGCGGCACGGTGGCGATGGCCAACTCGGGGCCAAACACGAACGGAAGCCAGTTTTTCATCTGCCTCGATGACCTCGCCAGCTTGCCACCGAAGTACACGATCTTCGGCATGGTCACGTCAGGGCTCGCCACGGTCGACGCGATCGCCAAGGGGGCCACAGGCCCAGGCGACCGCCCACTGGAGCCGGTCAAGATGACCACGGTGACGATCGCCTAACCCTCGCTCTCGGCACAAGATGTGCCAGGGGGGTTGGAATCCGACCCTCCAGGGGGTATTCTCTCCCTAGCTGTTCTTGTTCAAAGACCATGGGTAGGTGGGTTAGGGTAGTCGCTATAGGCGACGTGATAGATGCTCTTTGAGCGTAGCGGGCGGGGCTGACTTGTTCGTCCCACAAGCGGATCGGCTTGAGGCGACTCCTGTCAAAGGGGGTCGCCTCATTTATTTCCCCGGCCTTTTCGGCCTCCGCACCCCTGATAAACTCGCCACCCCTCGCGCTCGTAGCTCAGTGGATTAGAGCGTCTCCCTCCGAAGGAGAAGGTCGCAGGTTCGAATCCTGTCGGGCGCACCACACGGAGTAGACTCCTCCCCATGGCAGACCAAGATCTCGTTTCTGTTCCGCTGCTGCGCCGGCCGCTCCTGCTTGTTGCTGCAGCCGTCAACCTTGGTGCGGTGGTTGTTGGCCTGAGTGGCACCGATGAGCGCCTCTTCTATGTTCCTGCCGCACTCGGACTCCTCTGGGTGATCGCCTATCGCGCACAACCGCGCGAGGGGGTGCGCCAGTTGCGTCGCGCGCCACAGGGTTCGATCGTCGTGCGCCGACCAGATCGACCCGCGCCACGACAACGCACAGAGATGCCACCGACGCCATCTGGCTTTGCACCATCTGCGGCGGTTGCTGCAGCACAGGCGCGCGGTGGCCTACGCAAACCGATTAAGCCGGTCGAGATTGGAATGCCAAGCAAGGGTGCTGCGCCCGAGAAGAAGCGCCGGCGCGGTCGTAAAGGTGGAGACGGTCCGAACCTCGGCCTCTAGCTACGGCGCGATCTTTACCGTCACTACCGGTGGCTCTTTGAGGGCGAAGCAGCGCGCATCAAGCCAACCGTCACGAATTGACTGACGCTCCTCTGCGTCGACAGTGAGCTTCCAGCGAATCTTTACTGCGACCCACTCCGTGAGATAAACGCAGTTCGCCGATTCAAGTGGTGGGAGCCAGTAGGTAGGATCGTCATCGCTCTTTGCCTGGTTCACATCATCAGTGACAGCGCGCAACGTCCACGTAACACCAAGATCGTTTGCATACGACTTTCGGCGCGAAGAAGACCACTTCCATGCACCAGAACGCCATGCTTCGCCAAGTGCAACAACGTGATCAATATCAACGTCAGAAGCGCGCGTCCATGTTTCGCCGTCATACAAGCTCAACCACTTTCCCGTGCTCACTGTCTTGCCTGTTGAGGAGAAGCGCACAGAGACAAGCGACTCTGCAATCAGCACTTTTGCCCTGGTGTCTTTTTTGTCAGAATAAACTGTCCATTTGTTGTTTGGCATAAACAACTCGCGCACATATCCACCAATGCGCTCTTCTGCTACTGCCACGCAATCGAGTGCGGTGAGTAGTCCAAGCTTGGTGTTGTTGGTCTTGCACGCCTTGGCGGCGCTCGTAGCTGCGCCGACCGATGCAGGCACAGCGAGCGTTGCGCTGACGAGCAGGGTGAGTAGCGCGACGGCAATGCGAGAGTTCATCAGATTAGATTAGGCGACTACGTCGAAGAGTGCGCGAATGAGCGCAGTGCCCCCTGCATCATGAATGTCGACGCGTGCTTCGTTTGCAGCTGCGCGAACGGTGCAACGTACAGCGGTGCCGGTGGTGAGGCCGAGGTATTCCAGTCGAATGCGTCGGCGTGGTGCGCTGAGCTGTGTTGGTGCAGCTGCGTTGAGCGCCTCTTCGGCGATCTCGAGCCAGGCGGCGTTGTTCACGTGACCGAGCGGGTCAAAGTCGGCAACGCGCAGTGGCACGGTCACGGTGACACCGGGGGTATCGCCGGATGGTTCTGCGGGGATCTTCTCGGGGGTGAAGGTGGCGCCGACTTCGGTGACAAAAGGTTCAAATTCGGCTGGGAAGCGGACTGGTCGTCCGTTCTGGTCGGTCATGACCCAATCAATGGTGGCATCGGCGATCACGCGGCCAGCGCTGCCGAAGAGGCGGGTGCGGCGCCGCGCCATTACGTGGCGGAAGCCAACGAGAGCCGTGGTGCCCGTCATCGCCTCATTGGAGCGAGGTGGCTCATCGATGAGTAGGTCAATGCTGCGCACGACCCAGCCGACGCCGCGCGACTCATACCAGGCGCGTCCGTACTCCAGCGTCTCGCTGTGCTGCCAGGCGAGGTCCTGCGCGTGCCGGAGCACTGCCGCAGCACGCATGCTGCCGGCACGGCTGCACTCATCAAAGCGCACGGAACGCCCCTCGTCGCGGTAGCGGGCGTGCTCTGGGAGGCGCGCCTCATCTGGGGCGAGGCCAGTGGCGAGTCGCTCGTTCACGCTCATCCGGCGGCCAGCCGCCCGAGGGTTTCAAGGGTGATGAAGCGCGTCTTCTCGCGTGGAGCCCGCACGATGGTGAGGCGCGCGGCAACGATGGCGGCGGTGTCAAACGCCACCACGCCGATGGCGATGCGCGCGCTGCTCCCAGCGGCGCGAATGCGGGCATCCTCAAGTTCGGCGAGGAGGCTCGCATCAATGCCACGGGCGCCCCACTTGCAATCCCAGAGCTCTGGGATTGGGCCAGCCTCGACGGTGACGTCGAACGGGTGTGGATCGGCGGAGACCCCATCAATGGCGAAGCGACGCTCGCGCCGCACCAGTCGGTCGGCATCATTCGAGAGCACCGGGCGTCGGCGCAACATCTCAGCGGTGGTTGCCTCAACAACCGCGCCGCGGTACTGCGCGTTGGAGGCTTGTGCCTTGCCGCCGATTGCGAGTGCACCAACGACGAGCGGGTCTGTGGTGGTGCGGTGTGATGGGAGCGCGGCAAAGAGCGCCGCTGTCTCTGCCGACGTCGGTTCAGGGTCGTTCATCACCGCGCGCGCAATGAGGCGCTCGGCGGGCGTAGCGTTTGCGATCGCTACGGCGAGTGGGCGAAGGATCGGATCGGCTTGGATCCCGGAGTAGACCACGGCGCGTCCGTCGCGCGGCGCGTCGCTAAACGAGATTCCTGCGGGGATCCGCGCTGCAACCGTTGCGCCGACACTTTGCGGAACAACATCCTTCGGCAGGCTTGCAGGGTTCAGCGTTGCTGCAAGGAGTGTCAGCGCGAGGCGCGGCTGCATTCCGATCCAATCAATCGCACGATGCGGATCGTTTGCAGCGATAACGCGCTCAATACTTGCAGCAAGAGATGCGAGTGCGTTCGTCGCGGCATCTGGCAGTGCGCGATCACCAATTGCAGTAATCGCCCGGCTCAGCTCCTCTTCGCCAAGTGTTGAGACAACGTTGGTGTGATCAAGCGCGTCTGTCACCTCTTCGCCGAGTGCCACGAGTCGCGCAAAAAGATCTCGCTGATGCGTAAGTGCAGTGCCGCTCATAGTGTTGGCCAACTCAGCGCCGCGGCGTCAAGGAGTAATTCTGGGTTTCCATTACGGCGGAGGGCGTTCAATGCCTTATCAATCGCACGTAGTGCCTCTCCCCATGTTGCAGGTGGAAGTCGATGTGCAACGGCCTCAATCTCTGCACGATCTTCTGGGAAGGCGATTTGGTCAACGGCGCCAGTGCTCACGAGTGCGAGATCGCGCGCAACGCCGCGCCAGAGGCGCAGGAGTGCGGTTGCAGCGGCACGTCGCTCCGCAGGTGTTGGCTTGGCGCTGCGCTTCGCTGGGCTCTTCTTCTTCGGCTCGGCATCAACATCTGGCGCATCATCACCACTGTCGCCGCTCTCGGCACTATCAGCCGCGTCGCCGTCGTCAGCGCCAGCAACGAGAATGGCGCGCGCATCGGCGACGAGCGCGCCAAGCTGCCCGAGTCGTGCATGCGGTTGCGCTGCGGAAAAGTCGAGAATTTGTCGACGGATCTGCGCGTGTGCGCGTGCCGCGTCGCCTGTTGCTTCGGCATCAATCAGTGGCCCGGGGCGACCTGATGACATGCGCAGAAGGCGCACGGCGGTGGGTGCGTCAACGCCGAGTCGCTCACCGAGGAGCTCGCTCGCCTGCTTCGCGTCGGGAAGGCCGAGGCGAATCACCGCGCAGCGGCTGCGAATCGTTGGCATGAGTCGTGAGTCCTCAGCGGCCGCCAAGATCACGTGGGTGCGGGATGGCGGCTCTTCGAGTGTCTTCAGGAGCGCGTTCTGTGCTTCCTCGTTCATACGGTCGGCGCGCTCGATGAGCGCAATTCGGCGACCCCCCTCAACGGAGAAGAGGGCGAGGCCGGCGGCGAGGGCGCGGATCGGATCAATCCCAATCCCATCAGAAGCGCCTGTCGGAGAGATGACAACGAGGTCGGTGTGGCTCCCTGAGGCGATCAGGCGGCAGGCGCGGCAGGCGCCACACGGTCCGTTGTCGACTGTCGCGTCGCACATGAGCGTGGCGACGGCGTCACGGGCGAGCGTGCCTGCACCCGCGCCACGCGGCCCAACAATCAGCAGGGCGTGCGGTGGTGCCTCGGCGAGGAGTGCGGCGAGGTGCGCCGCAGCGGCGTCGTGACCACGAATGGCAAAGCGTGCTGGGCGACGCGCAGGGTGAGCGGCGTCAGGCGGCGTTGAGACCGCCCGCGCCATCTCGTTAGGCTCCCTTGCTCCCCTTAGCCTTTGGCCGCGTGGTGCTCTTCTTTACGAGGGCAACCTTGGCGGCGGGCTTGGCGGCAACGCGTCCTGCAGGCTTAGCGGCAGCCTTCGCAGCAGGCTTCGCAGCACCCTTCGGTGCCGGTCGACCGCCACGCGAACGGCCCTTGCCGCTCACTGGTGCCTCTTTGCCGTTGAATGCCGCCGACTCGCTTGCCGATCGGCCGGTCGCCTGAAGTTGGGACTGCAGGAGCGCAGCCACATCTGGCGAGACATCGCTGATGCCATCATCGGCGTCGTTATAGCTCGCGCTCGAACGAATCGTGTCGTCCTTATGTGAACGAGCAACCTCATCGGCAATGCGTGATGGGCCGGAACCAAGCTGCTGGCGTGCAGCGCGCACTGGTCCGCGACCCGTTGCGCTGCGTCGCTCAGTGGCGAGATATTCAGGAACGCCGCCTGGCGCACCATCATCAGCGTCGTCAAGCGTCATGGTCTCAATGCCGTCGAGTGAGTCACCACCGACTCCACCACGACCACGACGTCCGCGACCACCGCGACGACGACGACGACGTGGGCCGTCCTCACCGAACGCAGCTGCGCCTTCGTGGCTGTGTGGGGATGGCTCACCACCTGCGGCGAGGTCGTCTGGGCCGAGATCATCAAGTGTGAGTGTCTCAATGGAATCAGCGTCGACCATCGTGTCGCCAACGCGGATCGTCGACGAGCGGCGCACCGGTGTTCCGGTGCGTGGCGCTGCAGTCCGTGTGGTGCGTCCGCCACGAACTCGTTCGCGCTCAGGCGCTGCGCCAACACGACGTGGTCGTGCTGGTGCCTCGGACTGCTTGTCGGGAACCTCTGTCATGGAGAGATCCTCTTCGCCCTCTGCGGCAACGCGGCGACCGCTTCGTGCGCCCGCCTCGACCTTGGCGATCGTGGTGATCTCAATGAACTGGTCAGCGACTTCAACGAGGTCGCTGCTAGTGTTTGCGCGGAAGCTCACAACTTCAACGCGAACGCCCATGTCTTGCACCGCGCGAATTGCTGGTGCAAAGTCGCCGTCGCCCGAAATGACGACTGCGATGTCGAGCTTTGGCGCAAGGCGCACAAGGTCGACTACAAGTTCAATGTCGAGGTTCGCCTTAAAGCGACCGTCGCCGTACTTGCGAACATCCTTGCTGACAACCTTGTAGTTGTTGCGCGCGAGGAAGTTGTGGAAGGCCTTCTGGTTCTCGTTGTCTGGATCAAGACCGGTGTAGGCGTAGGCGCGAACGAGATCGCGGTTTGCCGTAAGGGTCTTAAGGAGCGTGACGTAATCGATGTCAACGCCTGCAGCCTTTGCTGCGTAGAAGACGTTTGCGACGTCTACGAAAATAGCGACATTACGTGCCATTACTTTGTACCTCTGGTTTCTTAGTAGATAACGTGGCGTGCGCTGCTACGACGGGGCTGGGCCGGTATCGGCCACCTGCCCGCGCGTCGGAGCGCACGGCTGCACCTACACACCCTAGCAGGTGGTGGCGCGATACCACTGTTTGAGCACGAATCGCGCTTAGCGGTCGTCTCGCGCATCAACGATCTGGGCGACGCCCGAGATCCAAACCCCCAGCGCGATCAACGTGATCCAGAGCCCAGGTGCGTGATCGACACCGAAGACGGAGGAGAGGGGCAGGTCATAGCCGGTTGCCGTCACAGCAGCGCCAATAAGGGTGGCGATGAAGCCGAGGGAGGCGACGCTGACGAGCCCCACATGTACAGGCCACCAATCGAATCGCAGCTGCTCACCGAAGGCGTCTGGGGCGATCAGCAAGAAGAGCGTGGCGAGAGCAACGAAGAAGCCAGCCGCACCGTAGGTATCAAAGGCGTTCCCCACCGTTGCGGGTATGCCGGGGGCGGCGAGCGTCCACCAGGCGGGCAGTGCGCCGAGCACGACGCCTGCGGCGCCGATGCCGCTCAGGCGTCGACCTGAGCTTCGTCGAAAGAGGTTTCCAGAGGTTGATTGAATACGGCCGATCGGCTTCACTGGCTACTCCTCGCCAGGGCTCGAGGTGTACATCGAAGGCTTCAGTACGCCGACGTAGGGCAGGTTGCGGTACTGCTCGCCGAAGTCGAGCCCGTAGCCGACCACGAACTTGTCGGGGATCTCAAAGCCCATCCACTGCACTGGGATATCAACCACTCGTCGCGCAGGCTTGCTGAGCAGGGTGACGATCTTCACCGAACGCGGGTTCTTCCCTGCGAGGTAGTTCGTGAGGTAGTTCAAGGTGATGCCGGTATCGATGATGTCTTCGACGATCAGCACGTCACGACCTTCGATCGTTCCCGAGAGGTCCTTGAGGATGCGCACGGTGCCACTCGACTCGGTGCTCTTGCCGCCGTCGTACGACGAGACCTCCATAAGGTCAATCTGCACGTTCCCTGGAATGGCACGCATTAGATCGGCAACGAAGACGATGGCGCCCTTCAGCACGCTGACGAGGATCAGTGAATCGTTCCCCGCATAGGCCGCACCGATCTCTGCGCCGAGCTCGCGCACGCGCGCGTCAATCGCCGCCTCGGTAATGAGTACCGACTCGATGTCGTCGTGCGGGTTCTGGCTCGCCGCCATGGTTGCTCCTCCCCACTTGGCGCCCCGGCTGGGGCCTGCCGCTCTGCGTCCGAATCGTAGCATCGCAGCGTGATCAGATACTCTCAGGGGGTATGGCAGAACATGTCGGGCACAGCTACACAAAAGACCGCAAGGTCCTCCTCAATCGCTTGCGGCGACTTGAGGGGCAGGTGCGCGGTATTGCGCGCATGGTCGACCGCGAGGAGTACTGCGTTGACATCCTGCAGCAGACCTCAGCACTGCGTGCCGCGGTCGACGCGCTTGGCCTCCTGATCCTGGAAGACCACATTCGTGGCTGCATGAAAGATGCGGCGGAGAAGGGTGATGCCGAGAAATCCATCGAAGAGGTGCTCGACGTCGTGCGTCGCTCCATGGGTCGACCGGCACGCGGTGCAACGCCAAAGAGTGGAGCTACGGACTGAGCTCCGACACGACGCCTTCCGAACGCGCGCCGCTTCCCACTGATCCGAGTGCGCTGCCGCCAACCGAACGCCAGACGCTGGACGAACTTTCGCGCCAACTCACCGCAGCATCACTCCCCGAACTATCTGCTGCTGAAACTCCAATCTTGACTGCACACCTGCGACTACTCGATGCATGGAACCCAGCAATCAATCTCACGCGCGTCAGCGACCCACGTGAGCGCGCAACGCGACACCTGCTTGACTCGCTTGTCGCTGCTCCGCACATTGAGCGCCTGATCCCCGACGGTCACGGAAAGATCGCCGACCTTGGCTCTGGTGGTGGGTTCCCTGGCGTGCCGTTGGCGGCACGTCTCCTTTCGCGTCACGACGGTATTTCAATGACGCTGATCGAATCGATCGGCAAGAAGGCGCGCTTTCTTGAGGCGGTCACCGCAGCAAGCGGGCTTGCGCCGCGACTGCGTGTTGCGCATGCACGCGCTGAAGAGTTAGCGCAAGGTGGTGGTGTTCGGTTCGATGTCATTACTGCGCGGGCGATCGCACCACTCGGAGAGCTGATTCGACTTGCAGCGCCAATTCTCACGCCAACGGGTTCGCTGCTCGCATGGAAGCGTGCGGGAGAGGACTGGGATGCAGAGCTGAGCAGCGCCGCTTCCTTCATTGGATCCAGCGCAATTGAGGTGATTTCAGTGAACGTGGCCGTACTCGAGGGAGCGCTCCTTGTACGCGTCACTCCGCACGAATCTGAGCGAGTGCGAGCGCGGGTATAGGATTAGGGCGATAAGAAACCCTCATGGACCCCTGAATCGACGGGAAAGGTGCAGTGAAGCGCGATGACCTCTGACCAGCAGAAGGGGAAGCCCGACTGGCACGACAACGACAGCGGTGAGGAGCTCTTTGTTGAGCCTTCGCCGGACCACCTAGTCGCATCCGCGGCGGGTAGCGCCCCAGTCCACGACCTAGGGAAGGCGACGACCGCCGCGAGGCGATTCATCCTCGGGCGGCCGATCTCTAATGCGGAAGAGGGCGAGGAGCGCCTCAGCAAGACTCTCGCTCTGCCGATCTTCTCCTCTGACGCAATTTCGTCGAGCGCCTATGCGAGCGAGGAGATCCTGATCGTGCTCGCCTCTGCGGGTGCCTCATACCTGGCATTCGGCCCGGTCATCGCGCTGGCCGTCGGCCTTCTTCTTGCGATCGTCGCGCTGAGCTACCGACAGGTTTGCTTCGGATTCCCGAAGGGCGGCGGCGCATACGCGGTCGCCAAGAGCACGCTCGGCACTGGCCCCGCACTCATTGCTGCATCATGCCTTGTCATTGACTATGTCCTCACGGCGGCGGTCAGCACCGCGGCTGGCGTTGCGGCCATCACCTCAGCGCTACCTGAACTTTCATCGTTCCGTGTTGAGTTGGCAATTGGTGCGCTAGTGCTTCTTGTTATTGCCAATCTTCGGGGGCTGCGTGAATCAGGGAAGCTGTTCGCCATCCCTACGTACCTATTCGTCTTCGGCGCGCTCGCGGTGATCGCTATCGGTCTTATTCGTATCGCACTCGGCGACCCAGCTGTCAATTGGAGTGAGGGAGTCACCGTCATTCCGCACAGCGAGATGCAGTTGATTCTGCCCTTCTTGTTGCTTAAGGCGTTTGCCTATGGTTCTGTGGCACTTACTGGAACAGAGGCAATCTCGGATGGCGTTCCTGCATTCAAGAAGCCCGAGGCGAAGAATGCGGCAAACACAATGAGCATCATGTCTGTTCTGCTCGCGACAATCTTCTTTGGCATCTCGCTGCTTGCGTTTGCGTTTGGCAAGGTTCCACAAGAGGTTGGTGGCGAAACGTTGATGTCGCAGATTGCTCGAGCCTCATTCGGAGATGGGATCTTCTATGTTGTTTATCAAATTGCAACCACTGGCATCCTGCTTCTTGCAGCCAACACTGGATTTAACGGTGGCCCACAGCTTGCACGAATCTTGGCTCAAGACGGATTCCTGCCGCGACAGGTTGGACAGCGCAGCGATAGGCTTGCGTACGCTGGTGGAATTCTGACAATTGCTGTGGGCGCTGTGATCTTCCTTCTCGCAACGGGCGCACTTGTCACCCTCTTGATCCCTGCCTATGCAATCGGAGTCTTCCTTGGATTCACGATCAGCCAGACAGGCATGGTCGTGCACTGGCGAAATGTTCGCGGTGCCGACTGGCAGAAGAAGGCACTGCTCAATGGTGTTGGGGCAGCGGTCACCGGTGTCGTTCTCGTCATCATCTCGCTTGCAAAGTTTGCTGTTGGCGGTTGGATTGTCTTTGTTCTTGTGCCGATTGGTGCGATCTTTATGGCGCTTGTGCGTCAACGCTACAACCTGCATGAGCGCGAGCTGGCCATTAAGCCAGACCTCGTGTTTGATGCGCCACATCGCCCGCGCAGGATCATTGCGCCGTTCGGCGAGATCAACCGCTCGACAGTGCGTGCAATCACGCTCGGTCGAATCCTTGAAGGCACCACTGGCGAGCTAACCGCCGTGCGCGTCGTGTTCGATGCCGCGGAAGAGGCGGAGATTCGCGAGAAGTTTGAGCGTCTTTTCCCTGGCGTACGCCTCGTCACGGTTGAGTCTCCATTCCGCGCCATCGTCGAGCCGATCTGCCACTACCTCGACGAGATCGAAGATGAGGATGCGCACCTGCCACCAGAGCAGCACCGCATCAATGTGGTGTTGATTCCGGAGTACGCCGGTCGACACTGGTGGGATCGCATCCTGCATAACGGCAACGGGAAGCGCCTTCGCGAAACGCTTCTCGGCCGACGCAACACGGTGATCCTCGACGTTCCATACCGCCGCGACCTCGAGTAGTCACCGCTCTCCCCTGCGACCCCCGCCATCTGCCCTGGGGGGCCTGCCCTTTGCTCGTGCCTGCCGCCCTGTGGATAACTCTCTTGACAATGGTATTGATAAGGTTGTAGCCTGATCGGGTGTTGAAGAGTGGGGGTGCAGGCGTCGATCCAGCACGGCCGGTCTACGTGATCAGCGTTGCGGCCAACATCGTCTCGGTCCACCCCCGCACCCTGCGCATCTACGAAGAAGAGGGCCTGATTTGCCCCTCCCGCACCGAGTCAAACATCCGCCTCTTCTCTGAGAACGACCTTCGGCGCATCCTCTGGATACGCCACCTGACGCAAGACTTTGGGGTCAATCTCGCCGGCATCAAGCTCCTCTTCGAACTTGAGGAGCGGCTCGGGGAACGAATCTTGGAGCGACTGTACGAAGAGGGTCAAGCGAAAGAGGCGAAGCGAGCGCCGCAGGAAGCGGCAGGAAGGGGACGAGCATGAGCAAGCGAACCGAACGAGAGATCCAGGCAGACATTGATGACGAGCTCAACGAAGAGGAGCAGCTCGCCATCGACGAGGCTGTCGCTGCAAGCGACGATGACACCGTTGTGCCACGTGGGCGCGGCTCCTTCCCCCTTGTCCCACTGCGCGAGATCGTCATCTTCCCCGAGATGGTTGCGCCACTAAAGGTTGGCCGCGACAAGAGTGTTGCCGCCATTCGCGCCGCCGCAGCCGCTGGAGGCTGGATTGCGCTGGTCACCCAGCGTGAGCCAGAGCAAGAGGAGATCACTTCGGTTGACCAGCTGCATGCGATGGGCACACTCGCCAAGATCGCGCAGGTGGTAAACCTTCCCGACGGCACGCTTCGCGCCGTGGTGCAGGGTCAGCGTCGCTTTAAGGTGAAGTCGCTCGACACCACTGGCGCCGCGCTCATGCTGAAGGGCACGATCGTTGAGACGCCCGAGGTCACCGGTGTTGAGGTCGAGGCGTTGATGCGCAGTGTGCAAGCGCAGGTGGAGACGTATGTCACCTCTGGTGCGCCGGTGCCACCTGAGGCGGCTGTCGCTGCGAAGAACATTAGCGACCCAGGGCTGCTCGCCGATATGACGGCGTACACCCCTGACATGACGACCGATCAGCGCCAGGAGCTGCTTGAGACGATCGATGTGGTTGCGCGACTCAAGTACGTCGCGTCGTTCTTGTCGCGACAGATTGAGATCCTCGAGATCAAGGGGAAGATTCAATCTGATGTGCGCTCCGAGATGGATAAGAGCCAGCGCGAATACTTCTTGCGCGAACAGCTCAAGGCGATTCAGCGCGAACTTGGCGAAGAGGACCCGCAGCAGGCGGAGACGAATGAGCTGCGCGAGAAGGTTGAAGCCTCTGGCATGCCCGAGGACATTAAGGCGCGTGCACTCAAGGAGCTCGACCGCATGAGCCGCATCCCTTCGGCCTCACCTGAGGTTGGTGTGATTCGCACGTACGTTGATTGGTTGATCTCGATGCCGTGGAACATCGCCACCGAGGATCGCATTGAGATCAAGGAGGCGGCCAAGGTGCTCGCCGACGATCACTACGGCCTCGAGAAGGTGAAGGAGCGCATCATTGAGTATCTCGCGGTGCGCAAGCTCGCCCCGCAGGTGAAGAGCCCGATCCTCTGCTTCGCCGGCCCTCCAGGGGTTGGCAAGACGTCGCTCGGCAAGTCAATCGCTCGCGCGATGGGCCGCAAGTTCGTGCGCATGAGCCTTGGTGGCTTGCACGACGAGGCGGAGATTCGCGGGCACCGACGCACCTACATCGGTGCGCTCCCCGGCCGAATTGCACAAGGGATCAAGCAGGCGGGAACGAAGAACCCTGTCTTCATGCTCGATGAGATCGACAAGCTCGGCGCGGACTTCCGCGGCGACCCTTCGTCGGCGCTCCTCGAAGTGCTCGACCCTGAACAGAACTCAACCTTCCAGGACAACTACCTTGAGGTGGAGTTCGATCTTTCGCAGGTGCTCTTTGTTGCCACCGCGAACCAGCTCGACACAATTCCTGCGCCGCTGCGCGATCGCATGGAGATCATCCAGATTCCTGGATACACCGAGGCGGAGAAGGTGCAGATTGCCAAGCGCTACATCCTGCCGAAGCAGCGTGAGAATCACGGGCTGACCGAGGCGCAGGCGATCATCCCTGACGAGACGCTGGTGCACCTCATTCGTCACTACACGCGAGAGGCAGGCGTGCGCAATGCGGAGCGAGAGATCGCTACCGTGATGCGCAAGCTGGCGCGCGCCGTTGCCGAGAAGAAGGGGCGCAAGCCAGAGGTTGACATCAAGCGCCTAGCCACCTGGCTCGGGCCAGAGCGACACGAATACGGCGAGATGGATAACGACGATCAGATCGGTTCAGCGACCGGCCTCGTCGTGACGCCAGTCGGCGGCGATGTTGTCTCAGTCGAAGTCGGGGTCATGGATGGCCGCGAGGAGCTGATCCTCACCGGCCAGCTCGGCGATGTGATGAAGGAGTCAGCACGAGCCGCCCTCACCTGGATCAAGGCGCACGGAGCGGAGCTGGGCATTGCGCCAGAGCGCTTCGAGAAGTCTGGCCTGCACATTCACGTGCCAGCGGGTGCCATTCCGAAGGATGGCCCTTCGGCAGGCGTGACGATGGCGACGGCGATCGTGTCGGCGCTCACCGGCATCCCGGTTCGTAAAGAGGTGGCGATGACCGGCGAGATCACCCTGCGCGGCCGCGTGCTGCCGATCGGTGGCCTCAAGAGCAAGGCGCTGGCAGCACACGCTTCAGGTGCGCGTGTGGTGCTGATCCCGAAGAAGAACGAGAAGGACCTGCCGGAGATCCCTGAGGAGATCCGCAAGTCACTGAAGATCATTCCGGTGGAGACGATCGGCCAGGTGCTCGAGCATGCCCTGCGGCGCAAGCCAAAGCCGCTCCCAGCGAGCCACGGCACGCCGCGTCCGCCACGGATCCCTGTCCGTTCGCATGACGCAACGGGCCGGCCAAGCTGACCTGTCGCGTTGATCAACCGGCTCGCAGACCGTATTGAGGAGGCGCTCCGTCGCGATGCGGCGGGGCGTCTCCCCGAACTCCCCTTTCCGCTTCCAGAGGCACTCACCCCGCTTCGCCTTCCGGGTCTTGAGCCTGTCGACCTCAATCCGCCCGCGAGTAGCAATCCGCGCATTGCGGTGGTAACCGCGCTCCTTGTGCCCCCTGTGGCGCTGGGGAGCTGCAGCCCAACGGGGGGTGGTGAGAGCGTTGATCCGCACCCGTTCGACTGTCAGGTGCTGCTGATCAAGCGGGCAGAGCGCGGCCGTCACGGCGGGCAGATCGCCCTCCCAGGTGGCGAGCTCGAGGGGAACGAAACCCCGCAAGAGACGGCGATCCGCGAACTCCATGAAGAGCTCGGCTTTCACGCCGCAGACCCTGAACATGAGATTCGCTTTGTTGGTTCGCTTGACGCTGCCTATGTTCCGGCGAGCAACTTCCTAGTGCAGGTGCTTGTTGCCGTAGCGCCACAGACACCACACATCACACCCGACCCACGCGAGGTCGCCGAAACGCTTGGCGCGGAGCTCGGCCTCTTTGATCCGCGACATGAGGTGCACGTTGTTGACGCCGAAGAGCAGGGCCAACTCTTGCGATACGGCGTTATTCCAGTTCCTGGGGAACGACGAGTGTGGGGCCTGACTGCACGCCTGCTCTGCGAGCTCGCCTCGCGACTCGCGCAGGTCTAGCGGGCTAGGCGCTGCGGCGCCGCGGCCCTGGTGGTGGAGGGATCGGTGCGCTAAAGCCGCTCGGTAGCGCACCCTGCTCTGCAAGGCGGCGAATCACGAAGCCGTAGTACTCATCGACCGAAGCGCCAACGCGGTCCCATGTGAAGAGTTCCGAGCGCTCGATACCGGCGGCACTGAGCCGCGTCTTCAGCTCTGGGTCATGAATAACACGTGCAAGCGCGTCGGCGAGCGCATCGGAGTCGGCTGGTGGAACCAAGATGCCGTCGCGCTCACGTCGCACCACGGCACGATAGCCGTGAATGTCGGAGCAGATCACTGGTGCACCTGCAGACATTGCCTCTAGAAGCACGATGCCGAATGACTCTCGACCGGTTGCTGGCGAGACAAAGACATCTGCCGTCTTAAAGAGCTGCGCCTTCTCTGCATCACTGACACGGCCGAGGAACTCAACGTCGTTGAGCTGGCGTGTAAGTACGTAGCGGCGCGCCTCACGCTCACCTGGGCCAGTGCCAACGATGAGGAGGCGAACCTGTTCGCCGCTGACCTGCATCTTACGAATCGCACGCAGCAGATGAATCAAGCCTTTGCGCGGCTCCATGCGGCCAACAAAGAGCACGTTCGGAACACCGTCGCGATAGCGAGAGATCGGCACGGCGTTGCGATAGCGACTCGGCTCAACGCCGTTCGGCACGATCTTGTACTCACTTGGGAAGTAGCGGCTGATGAAGTGGCGTGCCGCCGGGCTCACAGCGATGCGACCATGCAGTCGATTCGCGTAGTCGCCCATCACGCGACGGCCGAACTCGTAACTGAGTGAGAGCCCTCCGAATGCGTGGAAGGTGCCGATGTTTACCGATTTTGAAAGCGTCAGCACCACGAGGCTGAGGAACGGCACGAACGGTTCGTGGAAGTGCAGCACGTCGAATTGCTCGCGCTCGAGGAGCTCGCGCACTTGGCGCAGGTAGGTTGGGCTTAGCGTGATCGTGCCCATGGAGCCATTGAACGGGACGCTGAATCCTTTGCCGATGCGAATCACATCGCCTTCGGATGCTTTTTGTAGTCCGTGGCTACTGGTGATGATGCGCACGTCGTGGCCGCGTGCTCGGAGGACGCGGTAGAGGCTGCCAACGTGATCGTTCACGCCACCAGGCATTGGATACACGTACGGGGTGACAAGGCCGATCTTCACTTCTGTTTCACCGGTCGCTTGTGACTGTGTGGGTAACCGAGGTCGCGCCCGTGTCGCTCGCCGCCAAGCGTCCAGATCGGTCGAGTCACGCCGCGCAGGTCTTGTCCGAGGCCGATGAGATTGCGCAGCATCTGCCGGGCGAAGATCGCCGGGCTCTCCAGCATGGTGTGGTCCTCACCAGCGCCTGGCTTCACCGTGCCAGCGAGGATCGCTCGACGCAGCGCGGCCGCCGAGCGCCCAGGGAAGACGGTGTAGACACGCCCGATCGCCTCAATCACGTGGGCGTCAGAGGAGCCGACCCCAGGGAGGCCCAGCTCCTTCGCCAGCCGCTGCACTCGCGCCCGCGGGAAGGTGCCGAAGATCGTGGGGTTGAAGGTCTCCAGGGCATCAGGGCGGCAGGCTGGGTCACGATCGTTCGCTACGGCCCGCAGTGCCCCCGCCTGGGCGCAGAGAGGGTGCGGAAAGAGTGGGTGGGCAGGGATGGCGATTCCCCCTTGCTCGTGGATCTCGGCAATGGTGCGGCGGAGGGAACGGAGGGGGCGCACCCGCTCCTCGAGGAAGAGCCCAAGCACATGCCCCTGCAGCGTGGAGATCTCCTCGCCAACAATGACCTGCACACGTAACTTGTTTTTGATCGCCATCGCTTGTGCCGCCTTGGCCGCGTCAATGCGGTCGTGATCGGTAATGGCAATCACATCGAGGCGCAACTCTTCGGCCCGCGCCAGCACCTGCGCAACGCCGGCGGTGCCGTCGGAGGCCATCGTATGAATATGCAGGTCGGCTCTCCCCTGCACGCCAGTCATCCGTCGCTTTGTTGGGCTCATGACGGTAGATCGTCCCAGATTGGGTAGAAGAGCGTCCACCACTGCTCAGGGGCTTTGCTGATCAGCTCTTCAAATGCCGCGGCAACACCAACGAGCGCCGCGCGCGTTCGCTCCATGCGATCTCCGGCCGTGGGAACCTCAACCTGCCGAATGTAGCCCGTGTAAAGCCCGCGATCTTCGCGAATCACCGCCGCAACAAAGAGACGCGCGCCGCTCTCCACGGCGAGCAAACCTGCGCCGATCGGCAGTCGCGCCGGTGCGCCGAACAGCGAGACGGGCACTCCTCGCCCAGAGATGTTTCGATCGCCGACGAGGCCAACGATTCCACCGGCGGCGAGCTCTGCAGACATCACCGCAGCCGCACCCTGCGCGCGAATGATGCGTAGACCAAGACCCTCGCCGCGCACGCGCAACATCCATCGTTGCAGCACAGGGTTGCCGAGCTCCTCCATTGGCGCAACCGGCTTCATGCCGCTCCGGTCGGCTAGAATGCTTCCGGGAAGTTCAATGGCACCGAAGTGTGCGGCGAGGAAAATTCCACCACCGCTGTCGCGCGTAAATGCGGCGCGCACGGAGTCTTCGCTTTCAAGTCGTACACGTGTGGCAATGATCTTCCGCGCATGTCGCGGTGCTCGCGCCGTTTCAATGTAGAAGCGCACATGGTGTTCAAAGAGCAGCTCAATGCCGCGATCAAGTGCGCTGTTTGTTGGAGCGACTCCATCTCGATAGGTGTAGACGCGTGTCAAATTCTTTCGTGCCATTGCGGCGCGTGATCGCATCACGCGTGGGCCAACTCTCCCCCATGCTCGTGCGATTGCGACAAGAAGTGATTCTGGAAGCCGAGAGATAAACGAGAGAGCTCCGATGATGAGATAGCCAAGCAGTGCACTCATGATGCGCTCTCGCCTCCACGGCGTGTTGTCTCTGTTGACATCTGCGCTGCACTTTTTGCAAGATCCTGTTGCGTTGCGGCGTTTGGCCACATTGGTTTAAAGCAGTTCCACTGCAGCGGCTCAGTGCGAATGAGCCTCTCCATTGCCGTTGCTGTCTCTTGTGTTGCGCGCAGAAGTTCCGCTGGTGAACCGTTACCCGCACTGATTGGCGCGCCATAGAGGATGCGGAACTTTCCAGGAGCCTCGCGGCGAACGAAGAACGGCACGATCGGCGCGTTGCCGCGTGCGCTCAGCACCGCTGGGCCGCTTGGAAGTGTTGTCCAGCGGCCGAAGAGTTGGCAGGGAATGCCGTCGGGCTTGTATCCCCAATCGCTAAGCAAAACAATGAACCCACCGCGCTTCAGTGCGCTGAATACCTCGCGAATGGCCTTCCAGTCAATCACCTTGATCCCCCATGCTGCGCGAAGGCGACGAAGGAGCTCGTACATTTCTGGAAAGGCGCTGTCGTCGGCGACGACGTTCACGTCATATTTACGTTCGCCAAGTGACGCCGCGCCAAGCTCGTTGTTACCCGCATGAAAACCTACGAAAATCGCGGCTTGCCCCCGTGCGCGGAAGTCGTCCATGAATGCGGCCTCGCTCAGGTCAACATCAGCGGCGATCTCTTTCAGTGAGCGGCTCGGCAGACGAAGGAGTTCTGCTGCGAAGCGTCCGTAAGTGCGGTAGTTCGCAAGGGAGCGGGCGCGCACGAGCTTCTCGCTCCCTGGGAGTGGTCGGCCTTCCGCATCGGCCACACCGAGGACGACCGCGGCATTGCCGTCGGCGATCCGGCGCTTGGCCGGCCAGAGGAGATAGGCGAGGGGTGCGACGGCGGAGAAGAGCGCCTCGACGGGGCGTGGGGGGAGGATCCCGATGAGCGCCATGAGGAGGCGGTAGCCGGCGTAGACGCTGCGCTCCCAGGCGCGCCGGGCGAGATAGCCAGGGGTGCGCTTTGGCGCCTGGCGACGGAGCGGCGAGGGGGTGGCTGCCCCCTGGGGCGGCTGTGGTTCGCTCATTTGGGGAGTGTAGGGGAGAGCCGCCGCCCCCTTGCGGGGTACGACGGCTCTCTCCAGTGTGAAGGCGGGGCTGGCCGAAGCCAGCCTCGCAGCGGAACGCTTAGGCGCGAACGGAGTTCAGCGACTCAGAGGCGGGGTATCCCTCTTTGGTCACCTGGGTTCCGTCGAGGACGCGATTGTCCTCACCGCGGATGAAGGCCTCCACTGCGGCGTGGGCGACATCGTCGCGCAGCTGCATTGGTGGGCTCTTCATGAAGTACGACGAAGGCGCAACGAGCGTCCCCGCCAACTTGCGGTCAAGGCCGAGCTTCGCGCAGCGAATAGCGTCCGTGATGACGCCGGCGCTGTTTGGCGAATCCCACACCTCAAGCTTCAGCTCCGCCGTGAGTGGTACACCGCCGAAGGTTGTCCCTTCGAGGCGAATGTTTGCCCACTTTCGGTCAAGAAGCCACGGCACAAAGTCCGATGGCCCAACGTGCACCTGGTTATCACCGAGCTGCTCGTCGAGGATCGAGGTGACCGCGTTGGTCTTGCTGATCTTCTTGCTCTCCAGTCGATCGCGCTCCAACATGTTCTGGAAGTCGGTGTTGCCACCGAAGTTCAGCTGATAGGTGCGATCAAGCTGCACGCCACGATCGGCGAAGAGTCGAGCAAGAACGCGGTGCGCAATCGTTGCGCCAACCTGGCTCTTGATGTCGTCTCCAACGATTGGGAGTCCGGCTGCGGCGAACTTCTTCTGCCACTCTGGCTCGCGACCAATGAAGACAGGGATGGCGTTGACAAACGCGCATCCCGCCTTGATCGCCTGCTCAGCGTAGTAGCGAATTCCCTCTTCGCTGCCGACCGGAAGGTAGGCAACAAGCACATCAACCTTGCGCTCCTTGAGCACAGCGGCAACGTCCACAGGCTTCTCTGGTGACTCAATCACCACGTCCTTGAGGTACTTGCCGATGCCGTCGAGCGTTGGTCCACGCTGAACGATCACGCCGGTGGTTGGGATCTCCTGGAAGGTCCAGGTGTTGTTTGGCTCTGCGCCAAGTGCAACGGAGAGATCCTTGCCAACCTTGGTGACGTTGACATCAAACGCTGCAACGTAGTCAAGATCGCGCACATGATAGCCACCAATGTCGACGTGCATCAGTCCTGGGACCTTTGCATCGTTCGCCACGTCGGCGTAGAAGTAGCGGCCCTGTACCAAGCTGCTGGCGCAGTTGCCGACGCCCGCGATTGCGACGCGGATCGGATTCGTTGACTTGATCGGCGTTGTCGGCGCCGGTCGTGCATTCCATTGGGCGCGGGGCCCGTTCATCTCTACCATTTCCCTGTTACCCCTTTCTCTGTCGCCTTCGCGACCTTTCCGCTTTGCGAGCCCACGCCTGTGAGTCCGCCTTCACTAACCGCCCGTTTCACGCCAGGCGGCGAGTATTTAATTGGCGCGCTATGCGCGGCGCCTGGTGGTTGCCAACGCGGCGCGAATAAACACGATTCGCTGCAGCACGGTGACGGCTGAGAGTGCGACGATAATGAGCAGTGCGTAGAGCAGGTAGTTCGTTTCGCCGGTGAGACCGGCGACCAGCAGGCCGACGATGAGAAGCACCGCACGCTCGGCGCGCTGCGCGATGCCGCCATGTGCAGAGACACCGAGGCCCTCGCCGCGCGCGCGCACGTAGCTCACGAGCGAGCCGATGCCGAGCGCAAGTACGGCTGCGGTCGCCATCTGCGTATCGCCAATGACAGATGCGCTGTAGACGATGCCGGCGTAGATTGCGGCCTCTGCCGCGCGATCGAGCGAGGAGTCGAAGAAGGCGCCGAACGCGGTTACGCGATTCGTTGCGCGAGCGAGCGTGCCGTCGAGCCCGTCAAAGAGGGTGCCGGCGATAAGGATGCCCGCCGCGATCGCCCAGTTGCCGATGGCGACCTGTGCCGTCGCTACCAACACGATGCCGAATCCAACAAGGGTGAGCCCGTCGGGCGAGAAGCCGATCCGTCCGAGCAGGAGTGCGATCGGCTCACCGATGCTCTTGATCCTGCTGCGCTCGTTGCTGGTGAGGAGGCTCCCCTGGGTGACGCGCTTGCCGCTGGCGCGCTTGGTGATCTTGCGCTTTGCCACGGTTACGCCTCCTCGCCGCGAACGGCGTCGACGAGTGGTGTGGCGCTCGGAAGCGCATCGGCTGGGGCGATCCAAGCGGCGGGGTCAGCGATACCGAGGGCGGAGAGCATCAGTGCGTGGCCTTCGGCGATGGTGGCAATGCGGAGCGTGCAGATCGATTCGCGACCGGAGCGCTCGGTGGTCACGAGGCCGGCGGCACGCAGGCGGCGCAGGTGCCACGAGACGAGCGGCTGCGATAGGCCGGTGAACTCAATGAGCTCGGAGACGGTGGCAGGGCCAGCGGCAAGGCGACGCACCACCTCAAGGCGGTTGGTATCGCCGAGGGCACGGTGCACGCGGCGTGCCGCCTCGATGACGTCACGCTCCCCCGCAAGGCGGGAGACGGCGGCGCCCGTGGCGGCTGGCAATGCGGAGACGTGCTGTGCGCTCATAGAAGCAGAAGTTTATATGAATTCCCGCTGATGCGACGGCAGGGCGGCGTGGCGGTGGGTCGGATTGTTACACCCCCACCCTGGGGGTGTCGCCTACATGGCGAGGGCCTGGATGACCGCCTCGATGATCGGTGTGGGGGCGAGTCCGAGGGCCACCGTGCCGATGGCGGCGATCAGCAGGCCGGCGCGCAGCATTGGCCCCTCAGCCACCTGAACCGCTGGCTCCGCCGGGTCGCGCATGAAGAGGTAGACGATGACGCGCAGGTAGTAGAAGGCGGCGATGGCGGCGTTGAGGACTGCGATCACGGCGAGGATCGTGGCTGGCCCGCCCGCCTGCACCGCGGCCAAGATCACGTAGGTCTTGGCGAAGAAGCCGGCCGTCGGCGGAATCCCGGTGAGGCTCAGCAGGAAGATCGCCGCGAGGATCGCCATGCGCGGATGCTTGCGGCCGAGCCCCGCGAGATCGGAGAGCTGCGTGGTTGCGCCCGGTCGACCCTGTAGCGCCGTCAAGAATGCAAACGCGCCGAGGTTCATGAACGCGTAGGCCGCGGCATAGAAGAGAACGCCTGCGATTCCCGCCGCCTCTCCTGCGCCAGCGGCAACGATGCCGACCATCAGATAGCCGGTGTGTGCGATCGATGAGTAGGCGAGCATGCGCTTCACGTTGCTCTGGGTGAGGGCCACCAGGTTGCCGAGCGTCATCGTTGCCGCGGCCAGCACCACCATCACGGGAATCCAGAGTGCAGCGAGTGGCGCGAGGGCAATCACAAACAGTTTGATGAGGAGTACAAAAGCGCCAACCTTCGGACCAACCGAGAGGTAGCCGGTGATCGGCGTTGGCGAACCTTGGTAGGCGTCGGGTGTCCAGTAGTGGAACGGCACCGCCGCAATCTTGAACGCCGAACCGGTGGTGATCAACGCGAGTGCAACCGCGAGCCCTGCGCTCGCCTCTCCAGATGCCAGCGTCGTTGCAATGCCGCTGAGTGACGCGGTGCCTGCAGCACCCCACAGCACAACAATGCCAAAGAGCAGGATGGCACTCGAGAAGCTGCCAAGCAGGAAGTACTTCACGGCACCCTCGGTGCTCAGCGGATCGCGCTTCGCATATCCGGCGAGGACGTAGCCAGGGATCACCATGAGTTCAAGGCCAATAAAGAGGGTGACGAGGTCGGTTGCAGCACCGAGCAGGATTGCGCCAGCAAGGGCAAAGAGGAGCGTTGCAGAGAGTTCAGCGGTTGGATACTTGCGCGCAGCAAGGTATGCCGGCGCAATCAGGAGCGTGATCGCCACGATCGAGATTCCGAGCAGGCCAATAAAGGCAACGAATGGGCCGGCAACGTAGCTGCCACCAAGCGCGCTGGCACTGCTGCCACCCTGGTTGATGAGCAGCGCTGCGGTTACGCCGAGCGCGGCAAGTGCAACGGCAACTGGCGCATGATTGCGGTTCGGCGTGATCATGTCGCTCACGAGTACAGCAATGGCACCCACGACGACCGTGATGAGTGGCGCAAGAGTGAGCAGGTCGTTGTTCATTGCCCGACCACACTGATTGCCGACATCAGGAAGATTTCAACGCTCTTTGCAAATGAGCTGGTGAGCAGTGTTGGCATCACACCGAAGACCACGATCAGTGTCGCGAGCGGTGCGAGTGTCAGGATCTCGGTTGGGGTGACATCGGTCAGCTTTGCGCCAAGCCCCTTCAGGAACGGCGAGAGTGGGCCGGTGAAGACGCGTTGGTACATGTAGAGCAGGTAGACGGCGGCAAGGATCATGACGAAGGTCGATGCGCCAGCAACCATTGGGTTGGCGATGAAGGCGCCGAGCAGCACCAGGAACTCGCCAGCGAATCCGGAGAGACCAGGCAAACCGACGGAGGCGAAGAGGAAGAATCCGAAGAGCGCAGCGTACACGGGAGTGCGGACTGCCCAGCCACCCATCTTGGCAATTTCGCGATCGTGCGTGCGCTCGTAGCCGATACCAACGAGCAAGAAGAGTCCGCTGGTGATGAGTCCGTGGTTGAGCATCTGCAAGATTGCGCCGTCGACTCCTTGCTGATTGAAGGTGAAGATGCCGAGCGTGACGAAGCCCATGTGGCTCACCGAGCTATACGCAATCAGTTTCTTGAGATCGGTCTGCACGATTGCCACGAGTGCGCCGTAGATGATGGCGATCACAGAGAGGGCGATCATGAGTGGCGCAAAGAGGTGCGCGCCATCGGGGAAGAGTGGGATCGCGAAGCGAATGAAGCCGTAGCCGCCGAGCTTCAGCAGCACGCCGGCGAGGATCACCGAGCCTGCGGTGGGGGCCTGCACGTGCGCGTCTGGGAGCCAGGTGTGGAAGGGGAACATCGGCACCTTAATGGCGAAGGCGAGCGCGAATGCGGCAAACCCGAGGATCTGCAGTGTTGGGTCCGTAATCGTGCCCCGCAGCGCCAGCAGGTCGAATGCCCCTGTCCAGGAGCCGGTTGCGGCCTGGTGGCTGAAGGCGGTGGCAAGGATCGCCACGAGCATCAGGAGCGAGCCGACGAGCGTGTAGAGAACGAACTTGATCGTGGCGTAGATGCGGTCGGCGCCGCCCCAGATACCAATGATGAGGTACATCGGCACGAGAACGATCTCCCAGAAGATGTAGAAGAGGAAGAGGTCGAGCGCCAAGAAGACGCCGAGCATTCCCGTCTCAAGGATGAGGAAGCTGATGAAGTACTCCTTCACGCGCGTTTGGATCGGCCCAAAGCTCGCAAGGATGCAGATCCAGCTCAGCAACGTCGTCAAGACAACGAGTGCACCAGAGAGCCCGTCGACGCCAAGGTGATAGGTGATGCCGAACGATGGGATCCACGAGAGCTGCTCGCTGAAGGCGAACTCGCCGCTCTGCCCACGAATGCCGAGCAACATGCCGAGGCTCAACGCAAAGGTGACGAGTGAGACGCCGAGCGCGGCAAAACGAATCAGGCTCGGTCGCGACGATGGAAGGAACGCGATGCCGAGCGCACCGACGAGCGGCGCGAAGATGATCAGCGACAGGATCGGCATCTCGTTCATCCTGCGATCACCAGGTAGGCCGCTGCGATTGCAACGAGGCCGAATGCAATGCCGAGTGCATAGTTCTGCACGCGACCGGTTTGGATCTGTCGCAGCCCGCGACCACCGCTCGAGGTGAGTGTCGCAACGCCGTTGACGGTGCCGTCGACAACGCGGCGATCAAACCACCAGAGTGCGTTAGCGACCTTCCGGCCGAAGCGCACGAAGACAAGATCATTGAGATCGTCAAAGTACCAGCGGTTGCGGCTTCCGTCGTAGAGCGGCTGCAAGCGCTTTGTCACACGGGCAAGGAACTCGTTGTTGTCGCTGCGGAAGAGGCGTACGCCGACAACGGTACCGATGCTCGCAACGGTGACGCTCCCGAGCATGAGGAGCCCGCCAATGCCAAACAGCTCCCACGGCTTATGTTCAATGCCGAGCATCGCATCCGCCGGATGGAAGATCGGCTCAAGCGCATGCACAATAACGCCGTCTGCGACAGGGAAGCCGAGTGCTGCGCCGATAGCAATTGATGGCACGGCGAGAATAATCAGCGGCACCGTCATCGTCCATGGTGATTCGTGTACGTGTGACTCGTCATGCACGCGACTCTTCCCCCAGAAGGTGAGTCCCATGAGGCGGAACATGTAGAAGGCGGTCATGGTGGCGACGATCATGCCCACGAGCCACACCCACGCGTATCCGAATTTGAATGCTTCGGTGAGAATTTCGTCTTTTGACCAGAATCCGGCGAGTGGCGGTAGGCCAGCAATCGCCACGGTGCCGATCAGCATCGTGGCGTAGGTGATCGGAATCTTGCGCCAGAGGCCACCCATCTTCGTCATCTCTTGCTCGCCGTTCACCGCGTGGATCACCGAGCCTGAGCCGAGGAAGAGGAGCCCCTTGAAGAATCCGTGCGTGACGAGATGGAAGATCGCTGGAACCCATGCGCCAACACCGAGTGCAGCAAACATGTAGCCGAGCTGTGAGAGGGTCGAGAAGGCGAGCACGCGCTTGATGTCAGTCTGTGTGAGCGCAATCGACGCAGCGAAGATCGCGGTGAAGATGCCGATCGAGGCGACGATGATCATCGCCTCAGGGCTGGCGGCGAAGAGTGGGCTCATTCGCGCCACGAGATAGACACCCGCGTTCACCATGGTTGCTGCGTGGATCAGTGCGCTCACCGGGGTTGGGCCTTCCATGGCGTCGGGGAGCCACACGTGGAGCGGGAACTGCGCCGACTTGCCGACCGCGCCGCAGAAGATCAGCAGGGCAATCACGGTTGCTGCAGGGCCAACGAGTTCTCCCGCCG